>Ga0164294_10004095_pt1 | contig 12811 bp, 13 predicted proteins | sample GEODES005metaG_FD_111479 | JGI IMG/M metagenome (GOLD analysis project Ga0164294, IMG submission 111479) | Oligotrophic lake water microbial communities from Sparkling Lake, Wisconsin, USA - GEODES005 metaG | ecosystem: Environmental > Aquatic > Freshwater > Lake | place: USA: Sparkling Lake... | reverse complement strand
TCTTTGCAATCCACATAGATAAATGTTTTTTGGCGATGCTTTTTATTCCAGCGAGAAATCAGTTGACATACTTCCTCCAAACTGGGCACCTTTTCCTTCTCGAATTCAGGTCCATATCCTTTGCCCGCCGAAAGACTTTTGATTTCATCAAAGCTTAAACTCTTGATAGGTCCGTGGCCATTGGTGGTTCGGTCGAGGCTGCCATCATGCAAAATGACCAAACGGCCATCTGAGGAAGTTCGCACGTCGATTTCGATGAGATTTACCCCTGCCTCGAGTGCGTGTTGATAAGTTGCCAGCGTATTTTCAGGTGCCAATCCCGTGTTTCCCCGATGGGCGGAAATCTGGATTGGCACCTTTTGTCTGAATAATTTACCTGAATCGGAGGGGGCTATTAATTGCAGCCAGCAAGTGAAAATAGCCAGTATATTCATTTATAAATTGCCCTTTTTGCGCTCTGAAATAATGAATTCTGATGTGCGAAGGGATAATGCCAAAATTGTCCATGTTGCATTTTTATCTCCTTGAGAAACAAAAGGCGAAGCATCGGCGACGAATAAATTTTTCACGTCATGGGCTTGGCAATTGCTATTTAAAACCGAAGTCTTCGGGTCATTGCCCATCCGTGCCGTTCCCACCTCGTGAATAATACGTCCTGGCTCTTCCAATCCGTAATTTTTATCCTTACCCGGTTTAGGACCTAATGGCTCACCACCCATTTCATGGATGATTTGCTCAAAAGTCTCGTGCATGTGCTTGGCTTGTTTGATTTCGTAATCGCTCCATTTATAGTTGAATCGTAACACCGGAATACCATATTTGTCCACGGCGTTCGGGTCGATTTCGCAAAAATTATCTTCCCTTGGAACAGGTTCTCCGCGTCCCGCAAAACTAACATATGAGCCGTAAAAGCGGCGATAATCTTCTTTTAATTTGGCACCGTATCCACCAGCGGCCATTTGAATACCTTCGCGTGAACGGGCATATTTGCCATTGATGCCTTCGATGCCCCAACCAAAGCCGTAGGTCGGCATACCCATGCCACCGCCATATTCGATATGGTAGCCGCGAGGGAAATCTAATTTTTTATTGTCTAACCACCATGGGGTATATACGTGCATGCCGCTGACACCGTCTTCGTTATAGCGCTTACGGTCGAAAAGCGTCGGGATAATGGCGGAGCGAGAGGCTCCGGTCGAGTCATTTAAATATTTCCCTACCACGCCGCTTGAATTTGCGAGGCCATTCGGGAAACGTGCACTTTTTGAATTCAATAATAAACGTGCCGTTTCGCCAGAGCTGGCGGCAAGTATCACAATTTTTCCTTTGACTGAATATTCCCCCAAGGTGCCTGTATGTACATAGGAAACACCCGTAGCTAATCCGGTGGCAGGATCTGACATCACTTCTCGCGCCATCGCGAAAGGCAATAAGGTTACATTTCCAGTGGCTAAAGCCGGTTTCACGTGAACAGAGGAAGAGGAATAATCGGCATAGGCCTGACATGCCCGACCGCATTGTCCGCAATAAAAACAAGAACCACGTTCGTTATTTATCGGCTTCGTTAAAATGGATTTACGGGCCGGATAGGTTGGGATTCCTAAGGCTTTATTGGCTTTATAGATTAATTTTTCGTGTAAACGTGGTTTTGGTGGAGGTAAGAAATATCCATCTGGATCATTCCGTAGGCCTTCATTTGTTCCAAAAATACCCACTTCTTTATCCACCCGGTCATAAAAGGGTTTGATGTCTTCGTAACTGATTGGCCAGTCGTCCCCTAGACCATCGATGCTCTTGCGTTTAAAATCATCGGGTCCGAAGCGCAAAGAAATACGGCCCCAGTGATTCGTACGTCCACCGACCATTCTCGACCGAAACCAGTCGAAATTTGTACCCGCGGCACGCGTATAGGGTTCGCCATCGATTTCCCAGCCACCATAGGCTGCATCAAAATCACCAAAAGCACGGACCGTATTCGCTCCCCGACGAGGAGATTCATAAGGCCATTTCATTTGGGTGATGTTTTTGGGATCCGCTGGATCATAGGGTTGGCCTGCTTCCAAGAGGCACACTTTGGCACCAGCTTTTGCAAGCGTATAGGCTGCCATTCCGCCTCCAGCACCGGAACCGACGATGACAACATCAAAAACTGTTTGTTGGGATTTTATGTAAATTGAATCGTTAATCATGTATTAAATTTAGAGAATTCAAAACTAAATATTAAATCGTAAAATCGTAAGAAAATTTTGCTAATTCTGTATTATTGTAGAATAAATTAAACCTCCTTATCTACATTCGTGTCAAAAATGAATTTTCTATTAAAATTCATTCAAACCTATTCCATCCACTCATGAAAAAAATGACCCTTTTAAAAGGCCTTGTCCTTTTATTTTTGCCTTTGCTTGCTATTTCACAAACGAAAATTACTCCTGATAAGGCTTTGAAAAGCTATATCTCAAATGGCGATCCGACCTATTCCTGGGAATTAAAAGATTCCACGACTTTAGGCAGTTCGAAGGCCTATCAATTAGTTTTAACGTCTCAAAAATGGCATGGGATTACCTGGCGTCATCAATTAACCATTGTGGTTCCAGCGACCATTCAATACGATGGAGCCATGTTATTCATTACGGGTGGAAGTAATAAGGATGAACAGCCCAATTGGAGTTCAGAAGATAAAATGTGGCCTATTTTAGCCGCCATTGCCTCGAAAAACAAGGCGATCGTAGCCTTAATTAAACAAGTCCCGAACCAACCCCTCTTCGATGGAAAAACGGAGGATGAATTAATCTCCTTTACCTTGCATCAGTTTAAGCAGGACAAAGATTACTCTTGGCCGCTTCTATTCCCAATGGTCAAATCTGCGGTGCGCAGTATGGATGCCATTCAAGAATTTGCGAGCAAAAAACTTCATTCCCCGGTGACGAATTTCTTGATTTCAGGTGCCTCGAAACGCGGTTGGACTACCTGGCTTTCCAATGCCATTGATGATAAGCGAGTAAAGGCGATAGGGCCGATGGTGATCGATATGTTGAACATGCCCAAAACCCTTAGTTATCAATTAGAAACCTATGGCGAATACAGCATTCAAATCGAAGATTATGTCAAATTAGGTATTCCACAAGGTTCCGGCACCGCGGATGGCCAGGCGATTACCGCGATGGTGGATCCATATTCTTACCGATATAAATTGACGGTTCCTAAGATAATTTTCATTGGAACCAATGATGAATATTGGACAGCTGACGCCATCAAACATTATTATGATAAGATTCCGGGGAAAAACCTGATTCATTATGTCCCCAATGCGGGACATGATTTAGGGGGCGGAAAACAGGCTTTGGAGGCCTTGAGCGCGTTTTTCGGTTTAACCTTACAAAATAAAGAATATCCGGTTAGTACCTGGAATGTGGTCAAAGGCAAAGAAGGTTTTGAAATCACGGTCAGTGCAGCGGCTGAAGGATTGCAGGATGCGGCGATTTGGGGAACGACCTCGGCGGATCGGGATTTTCGGAATAATTTATGGTTGACCCGGCGCGTTAAACCCGAAGGAAATACGGTGAAATATACGGTTCCCTTCGTGAAAAAAGGATTTCAGGCTTTTTACATCGATTTAAAATACAAAGATCCGAACGGCGGTTCCTATACGGTTAGCACGCGGGTGTTTACGACGGATACCAACAACGTATTGTAATCGGTTAATTTTAAGGAGGAAAGAGGCATCGAGGAAGATGCCTCTTTTTTTTATTTGATGTCTTTGAGTTGGAATAAAAACTCGGAGAAGTTAACCAAAGAATGGACCAAGGCCACATAAAATACATTTTTGGTTTTTAGGTAGGTATATCCATAGGCCCAACCAGCTACTGCCGCCAAACCTACAAATAAAATCGATCCTTTATGGTAATGGGCTAATCCAAAAGCCATGCTGATGATGGCCAAGGCCGTATAGGTACCCACCGCCTGCCATTGTTTTTGTTCTAAAAAATAGGCGGGAATGAATAAACCCAGCGTGATAAGTATTGGAAACCAGATGTATTCGATGGATAAGGCATACCCCGCTAAGGCTGAAAGAATGAGCATGATCGCCATTCCATAGGTCCAATAGGTTTTCCAAGCGCCTGATTTATTGATTTGTTGGGCCAACATATTCTGCATCAGCCCCCGAAAAAACAATTCTTCAAATAAGGCCGTGCCTATCCAAATGCGCATGATTTCCAAGACCGATTTGGCAAATCCATCGTGGATGACTTCCTCGAATGGATGAGGATTCACAAAGCCTAAAGACCAAGCTATCACGCATACAAATCCCAGGAAAGAGGCCCATGAAATCAACGCAATGCCTAAAAAGGAAAGTTTGAATACGGGATAAAAGCCGATGTCTTTGATTTTTCGAATGGATCCATAGGCATAGGCCATCAATAAAACCCAGGAGATTTTGTACATGGAACCGAATCCATTGCCTTTGATGGGAAGCGTCGTATCTCCATGGAATTTCACGAGCGTTAGGGGCAACACAGTTATCAATAATAGGATATAATCGATTCGGCCGACCTCAGTTCTTGGATTTGATTGGTAATACAATACCGGAAAAATAAACAAGAAGGGCAAAAGACTTCCCGAACCTTCAAATGGATTTTCGCCATGTACACTCACATAGGTCACCATGAGGAACCAGAGCAGGGTGGGGAAGATGAGGGATTTTTGTTGGGCTAAAAAGCCCTTTTCCTCGATGTAGGCTTGGACGTCTGGATTTCCTAGGTTAAAAATGAAAAAATAAACGAGGGCGACAAAAGGTAGGGTGATGGCTAATTCTTGACCAGAGATATTCCCTTGGTATAAAATAAATAAGAAAATATACAGCAGAGTTAAAAGGCTACCTTTTAAAAAAGCGCTTGGAATAATTTTCATAGGTTCTTATCTCGTGTCTACAAAAAAGGTCAAGATGCAAGTCTCGACCTTTTTTATGTTATTTTAAAACGAATTATACGCGTAGGAAGGTTTTCTTTTGGTACATGAAATATAGGAATAGCCATTTTAAACCGGTGTAGCAAATGGCTAGCGCCACGGCGTTATAAGGGTCCCCGATTAATTGGCCTAACCAATGAAACATCCCATCTGTCGCATGTTTCCAATCGATTAAAATGCCTGACAAATAGATCAATATGGAATTCATTCCGATAACTCGAAAGAAAAAGGCCCATTTTTGATGACCTAATACATCGATGATGTAATAAAACAAAGAAAGCAGGCAAAGGCTGATGCCGCCGACGAGCATAACGAATGAACTCGACCACAAGTTTTTATTGATCGGGAAATCAAGGTTCCAAACTAAAGCGATTCCAATGAAAATCACCCCGATTAGGGCCATTTTTTTTGTTTTTTCCAGGCCTGAAGCCGCGTTATGTTTTAAATAATTCCCAGTTAATATGCCTAACAATCCTGTTGAAACTGCTGGAATGGTTGAGAATAGACCTTCTGGGTCGTGATTTCCTTTGTATAAGTGTCCCGGCATGAGGATACGATCCATGTAAGAAGCGAAATTACCTTCTTGACTTAAATCCCCGATCGCAAAACCTGGCGCAGCATTGAATTTTAATATCAAATAATAGGTGATTAGAATGCCGGCGAACCAGGTGAATTGGATGATTTGTTTTTCGGTGTAGAGAAAGATGATATTGGCAAACATATAGCCTAATCCAATCCGCCCTAAAACACTTCCAAATCGGATTTCTTCGATCGGCATGATTTCGAGGCCATTGTTATATATAATGCCTAAAATCACTAAGATTAAGCCGCGCTTGATGACGCGCGCTAATAATTGCTGTTTTGATTTTCCTTTTTCTAGGTCTTTACCTAAGGAATAGGGGGTGGCGCAACCGGCCATAAATAAAAACAAAGGGAAAATGAGGTCATTAAAGGTAAAGCCATTCCATGCGGGATGTTCGAATTGATTCGCAAAAAATCCCCAAAACGGAGAACCGGAGGCTTTGTACATGGCGTGAAAGATATGTTCGGCACCCATGATCCAAAACATGTCGAAGCCACGAAGGGCATCAAGCGAGTAGAGGCGTTTTGATTCTGATAATTCCATAGAGGTATAAATAGGTTTGCCTCTAAATTAAGTAAAATCCTCCAAAAAATCGCATGGGCTATGCCTTAAATGGGTGGCGCTCGGTCCAAGCCACCTTAGGTTCTAAGAAATGATAGAAAAATCCGAGGTATCGGTTAATCGTTTTTTGGCTATGTTGCATGAAACTTGAGAGTAATTCCGGTTTGGCTCCCACGGAACTTTTGATTTCCATGGCGGTACGACCGAAATTAATACATGTAGCACCTTTCTGGATGCCAAATTCGATCATATCATAGAGCATATTTAGGTAGAGCATGTGCTCGCGTTGGACCTGATCATCATAGCCTAGAAAATAGGTTTCTAAGGTATCGCCCGATAGGATGATGGAATTAAATCCAACTAATTGGTCATTTAGGTAATATCCACAAACTCGAAATTGATTACCTAATTGATTTTTCAATTCAATAAAATGATTTTTTGGAAGGAAAAAGGTGTTAAAAGGGGAATGATGCGCGACATGAAGGTATAATTCATGCATGCGGTCTTTCGCGGCTAAAAGGTCTGGAATTTCGAGTAATCGCTTGGTGATTCCTTCTCCTTTTTTTCTAGCGCGTTTACATTGGTCCCGGTATTTTTTGGTTAAATCGTCCTGGTAGTCGGCAAAATGCTGCCATTTATTCGGGATTTGCATGCGCATCGTCGGCTGGGCCGTGAAGCTTAGAAAGGTATTTTCCTTTTGTTGATTAAAATAAATAGCATCTTCTTGTTGGAAATCCTTGAAAATAGACAGATGGATATTTGACCTAAATTGATCTTGGATCATGCGTTTCAAGCAATCCATGGCGGAGGCGATGTCGACTTCGGGGGCTAATTGAAAGCATGGGGCACCTGTCATTAAATTATTGCCGATGATCAATAGTTTCCCTGAAAAGTTTTTGAATAAAAATCCTCGGATGGCTTTTTTAAGAAGGGAATCCCGTTGGCCAAAATGATCTACTTTGCGTAGGTCAACTCCCTGGGCTAGGCATATTCCGACTAATTTTTCTTGGGAATACAGCCCGATGAAAATATTACTGAAGTTTGATGGCGAAGCGTTCTCTAAAAATTGAAGATAAGGGCGGCTTAAAAATAGGTTGTTTTTGGACAAATCAAACCAGTCTTCAGGTATATGAGTGGTTGATTTGTAAATCTGGTAATCGGTAATTAGAACCATGGGTAAGAATTCCGAGGAATTTAAAGTCTTTAGGTATGTAGAACCCTGTAGCCATTGGAATTGTTCCTTTTTTTAATTTTTTTTCAAAATCTTGTGATTTTCCAAATGTACATAGGTTAGCGTTCTCTACATTTACACATCACCAATTTTGATTTCAGACCTTGAACCTATTAATTTAGAACACGGAGTACAGAAAATCCTCAAATTATGTTTGGGGATTTTTTTATTCTTTTGCGTTTAAAAGTTTAGAAAGGTAGGTTGATTCGATATTTAGGAAGCTTGCCAAATCCTTATTTTTCACTCGAGTGATGAAAAATGGATATTTTTTTTCGATTAGTTTGACACGTTCCACGGCCGAGAGCGTTCTCAGGAATTCACATTGATTTTGATATTCACATAAATTTTTGAATAGTTCGTTCATCGCAAAAAGTGCGAAGCTGGAACTGAGTTCCACCAAAAAATGGTAGGCCTTTTTATTGATGGAATAAATCACGCAATCTTCCAGCGCTTCAAAGCTTTCATACGACGGAACTCCAAAATGAAAACTATTAACCGTGCTGATAAAATCTCCTTCTTTAGAAAACCATGTGCTAATTTCTTTGGAATCTTGGGTTCTAAATATGCGAATCAGGCCTGATTCGATATAATAAATTCGGTCACATACTTCCCCTTCATGTAGGATGAATTCGCCTTTTTTTACCTTTTGCGAAAAGACTAGTTTAAATATCCAATCAAAAAATATTGGATTCGGTTTATGTTTAAAAAATTCACTTTCCGTAAATCGTTTGGAAAAGTTCATGAAAATCGTATTTGATTAATTGTACAATTTAAATGATTTTTTTAATTAATCATTTGTATCACATGATGCGGCTTGAAAAAATCACTTATCCGCTAAAACGTATAGTAAACGATTATAAACTAAATAAAAAAACAAGCCCAATTAATACAATGGTTTTACCCTTATAAGGCAATTTAAAAATATCTTTTTTTCGAAAATTTGTGATTTCACAATTTTGCATTTTTTTTAATCATTTAAATTTGATCGCGATGAAAGCTTTTAGGGTAAAAAAATTCGATCATTTTTTAAATGTAAATCGATTTGAATTCGTTTTATGCAAAGATATCGTAGATCAAAAATTAGTCTTTTTAGTATTGCAGGAAAAGGCGGTAGTAAATTTTGAGCTTCAAAATGGAATGAAATTTTTGCTCAGTTTGCCTTGTAATGAATCGGAATTTGAGAAATTCAAAATAAGGTGGGAGCGGTTTAAGGAGAATGAAGATTATTATTTTGATTTGTCTGAATGGAGTTAGTAAGGGAAGTATCATTTAGAACACACACGGAGTCATTAAAATCCTTGATTTTTAATCAGGGATTTTTTGTTTTTTTTGCCAAGAATTTTTTATTCTAAAGGTTAGGTGGATTTTGGGCCAGTTCTTACATAAATTGAACTAGGGCTTATTGAAAAAAAAGAGTAATTTTCCGCACTAAAACTGCAAAGAACATTCCATCAAAAAGCAGATTAAACCTATCGAATATGAAAAATAATATCAACTGTAACTTCCCGGTAAGTAACATGGCATGGTTGATTATCCTTTTACTATTTACAGGAAATATTTTGGTAATGCATGGCCAGTCTACACCAACCTACAGTACGGCAAGAAATGGTAAAATATTCCAAATATTTCAATTTCCCAAAAATCAAATGCCACGAATCGATGGTGATAAAAGTGATTGGGAAATGGTGCCTAAAAACTATATATATGGAACAGATCTTTTAAATGATACGGAGGATGGTATAGGTACCCATATCGACCCCAAAGATCTCGACGTAAAAGTGAAAATTGGTTGGGTAAAGGGATTGAATCGAATCTATTTTCTTTACGAGGCCTATGATAATTTTTGGGATTTTGAGCGTTTCAATCCCGAAGGATATTTGAACGATATTTTTGAATTAGTAGTGGATGGTGATTTATCGGGTGGTCCATTTATTCAAAATCCCTCATATGATCCTGCCAAGATAAAATGGCAGCCCCAAAGCCCTTCCTATATCGAAAACCATTTTAACTTTAGTGGGGTACATGCACAGAATTACCATATTTTTACACCCCCTGTAAACAATGCATGGGTATTGGTGTGGGGAAATCAACCTTGGATTTCCGAGTTTCCGCGTGCAAATCAAGCCTATTCTTATAATTTTAAACATGGCGAAAGCGGCACTTTGATTTTGGAAGGATGGATTACGCCATATGACTATGCTCCGTACGAAGGGCCGCAAAGAGCCATAGAATCGGAACTCAAGGAAAATAAGGTTATCGGACTATCATGGTCAATATTGGATTTTGATGGGGGCGAAAGGAAAGGCCATTTTAATCTCTCCCATAATGTCAAAATGGTAAGTAATGCCTCATATCTTTGTTCATTTCAATTAATGCCTTTGGAAAAAGAATTTTTAGAGCCCATTAAGGCAGCATGGACGTTCAAAGTTATCGACGAGGAAAAAGGAATAGTAGCCTTCCAAGATGAATCCATTGGATTGATAAAAAAATGGAAATGGGATTTTGGCCATGGTGAAACCTCAACGGAACAGAATCCGATTCATTCTTTTAAGCAAAATGGGGTACGCAAAGTCATTACTTTAGAGGTTGAAGGGCCTGAAGGAAGCTCCAAACGTACCCGTTATTGGGAAGTGATGATACGGTAGAGCCACTTACATGTTGGGACCTGTTATACCACGTGGCCCAACAGAGCTCATATCAATGGCATTGAAGCCAATTTTTAAAGCAGGTGAACCAGGTTTCAGTGCAAAATTAAAATGCTCAGCATCTACAAACATCGGATCGGCATATTGAGAATGAATATCCTTTCCAGCCTTCTGCCATTCAGCCCAGCTTTTGCCGTTAAAGTTAATTTCTGAAAGGCTTTTTGACGGATTGAAATAAAGGTTTCGATCCATTTCAAATGTTGAACTTAGCGTCTCTTCTTCTTTATGGAAGGGATGGTAATAAAACGTGTAAATTTGATCTTTCCAGTTTTGATCTAACAGTAATCCTTCCTTCCAGAAAATAATGTTGTTTTCGAAATAAACACTTTGATGCGGTTCACTGCGGCTACGGCTTAGCTGCTGCAATCTTCCGAAGGCAAAAATATTATTCCTGACGGTGAGTTCTTTTGCGAAATGAATATTGTATCCTGCGAATTTGGTATTGTAAACGATATTGTTTTCGATTAAAATATGAGTAGAACCTTCATCATTATAAATTCCCCATCCTCCATACCGATTGGCATCCACATCATGAATGAGGTTATTTCGTAAAACAGTACCTGGCGAAACTCCGAGGGTGTAAATTCCACCCATATCCGAAAGTAATCCCTGACCGATATGATGAATATGGTTAAATTCGATGACATTGTCGCGGCTAATGCTTCGTTTGTAGCTCCACACCCAGCCAACTGAAATTCCGGTATAAAAACCATCATGGATCAGGTTATGAGCCACATAATTTGCTTCCGTTTGTTGCAAAAGAATTCCAACAGCCGATGGATACTTCTGACCAAAATACCCAATTTCATTATCAATAAATTCATTTTTGGCCGTTCTCAAAAAGGGAGAATCTACAAAAGTACCACCATTTACCTTGAATCCGCCGGCGGCAATTTGGCTAATTTGATTGTTTTTAAAACGATTGCTAACGCATCCTGCTTGCAAATCAAATGCCCAGTTTCCTAGCTGAGTAAATTTGCAATTACTGAATTCGCAATTGCGTGTTCCTTTTAAAGTCACAGACGCAGAGATGGTTGATGAGCCTTGTCCGTTATTTGTATCCCCTTCAGGGAGCTCGTAATTAGTATAGCGAAATTCAATATTCCTGAAAGTAATATTCTCAACAAATTGCCGATTTTCGGGGTCACCTTCTAAACGAACCAATTCTTTTATGACGGGAGCGAAAAATGAAACATCTTCTGGTTTTTCTTCTGGGAATGGGAAATAGCTCAGTTTTCCGGTTTTTCGATCGAGGTACCATTCGCCAGGCGAATCCAATTCTTCCATCACATTTTCGACTACATAACGGGCACCTTCTTCATTAAAATCGTCCGCAAATACTTTTTTTGAAGCATGTATAAACGAGAGAAGGTTATTCTTTTCATCAATGGATTTAATAGACAGGTGGGTATCTGTCCAGAAATGATAAACGATCACTTCAGCGTCACCCAAATTGGTCCATTTTGGATTTATATCTCCTTTCGTAAATTCAAACTTCTGACTTACTTTATTATATCCCGTCGTTTTGGGTGTTCCATCAGGCATTCCTTTAACACGCAAAAATCCGCTGTTGGGCTTCCGAGCCCGGGGTCTGGAATCACCATTGACAAAAAGTTGGTTGAATTTCCATTGTCCGGCAGCAACTTCAGGAATCGTCGTGACCCACCATCCATTTTTCTGCTTCTTCCAGCCTCTTATTTCCCGACCGCCACTTAGTATCACAGCTTGATTCTGATATCGGTCAATGAGCATCGGTTGTTTTTTTAATCCTTCCGCTACCGGTTTTATTATCAGGGGATTCTTTAGTTCATAGGTTCCTCCCATCAAAAAAATAGTTGCGATTTCTTTACTATTGGATAGATTTCCGTTTTTTTGGATTTCATCCACAGCTTTTTGGATGTTGGCAAATGGTTTTTCGGGTTGAGATCCGGAATTCAGATCATTTCCATTTGGTGATACATAATAGGTTTGGGCTTTGGATTGAAGTTGACTTCCTAAAAACCAAAATAATAAGGACAGACTAGATAAAATTTTCATTGACTTATAGATTGACTGTTTATTTATAAAAATCCAAATAGATTTTTTTTGTTATTTTTTTAAGCACCATCATCGTTTGTTCGGTATCTTCCTTCAAAGTAAAACTGTCACCGGTTTCTGAATTACCCTTTGACAAAATCGCTGTGATCCGTTTCTTCCATATCTGCTTTTTGCTTAATCTAGCAGAAATCATTTCTATGATGATCATGTGTTTGTTTACTTAGGTGAATATGTTGTCTGCGTTTTTAATATCTATTTTTAAAACCTATTTTTTTGTAAACCTATGTTGGACGTGTAGAGAATGCGATGTCCGCAGCGCAAGGAGCGTGCTGAGTGTGCGCAAGCTTGAGTGATCCGGTTCCCCTGTCAATACGGAAACATTCGACACAGTTAGCGTCCTGGCTCGCTACAAGTAAATACTTGCCACTCGGATCGATGCTAAGATTGCGCGCATTCGAATTAGGCGCTAGCGCGCACCGGCTTGAAAAAGTCAGTTTGCCATCGTCAAGTCCTACGGTGAATACGGCTATGCTTTGGTGGACCCGACAAATATAGTAGTAATATGATCCGTCGGCCGACAAGCAGCCTTCGGCTCCCCAAAAATCAGCCTTGCCAAGGTTTTCCGGATTGCCGCGCGCCTCGAAGTCTTCCGGATAGCAGCGCACATTTTGAACCGGCACCAGTCCCTTTAAGTTATCGATAACACACACGACGACGGTGCCATTAAGC
>Ga0164294_10004093_pt1 | contig 12812 bp, 11 predicted proteins | sample GEODES005metaG_FD_111479 | JGI IMG/M metagenome (GOLD analysis project Ga0164294, IMG submission 111479) | Oligotrophic lake water microbial communities from Sparkling Lake, Wisconsin, USA - GEODES005 metaG | ecosystem: Environmental > Aquatic > Freshwater > Lake | place: USA: Sparkling Lake... | reverse complement strand
CTGGAGGCGCGCCCACACCGAGAGCAGCTCGCGAGGCGTAGAGGCCGTGGGGAGCTCGGCGTCCTGGGGGAGGATGCCGACCCGCCCGCTGTGCGTCTCCGGGGTGAAGCGCCCCCGCCCGAGGAGGTCCACCGAGCCGGCGTCCGGCGCGAGGAAGCCGGCGAGGATCGACATGGTCGTCGTCTTACCCGCGCCGTTCGGGCCGACCAGCCCGCAGATCGTCCCGGCGGGGACGACGAGATCGAGCCCGTCGAGCGCGTTCGCCTTCCGGTACCGCTTGACGAGGCCTTCGCATCGGATGGCGTCGGTCACAGGTTCCTCCGCGCGAAGACGGCGTGTCCAACGGAATAGTAGACGACCGCCAGCACGAGGCTCCGCACGGCGGCGCCGCCGAACACCGTTAGGTCGGTCGACCAGAAGTCGGCCCACGCGGTGGTCGCCAGGAACATTCCCGCGAGGTCGGCAAGGCGCCCGAGCAGGTCGGTCCCCGACTTCAGGTGGAGCCAGAAGGCCGCGAGCGGCATCGCGAACACCACGCTGCCCGCGACGACGCGCGCCCCGTTGGGGGAGGGGATCCACTGCGAGGCGGCGAGCCCGATCCCCGCGAACGGGAGGGCCCAGATCGAGGCGCGGGCGCTGCGTTCGAGGAGGGAGAGCGCGAGCGCTGCGGGCGGGTTCCCGACCATGAGCGTCATCCCCAGGGCCCAGCACACGGCAGCGCCGAGGAGGGTCGCGGCGAGCGCGATGAGGAGCTGCCCCGCGAGCTTCCCGAGGCCGATCTGGAGGCGACCCGTGCGGCAGAGCAGGTATCGGATGCTGCGGCTCTTCACCTCCGTCGCGATCGAGCCCGAAGCCGAGAAGGTGAGCACCGCGGGGAGGAGCGCCATCGCGATCATGCCGATGTACAGGCCCAGGAGCGGCTCGCGGAGCAGCTCGGGCACGTTGGTGCCTTCGCCCGCGAGCTTCCCGACGAAGGCGATCAGCTCTTCGTTCTTCAGGAAGGTGTCCATCATCGCGCCGGGCCGCGCGGTCGACGGCACGCCGAGGGTGTCGGCGGCGGACTCCTCCGCGCTCTGGAGGAGCTTTACGAAAAACCAAGTAGCGCCTACCATACCACCTACGTAGAGCAGCAACACGAGCTGGAAGAGGCGCGTACGTGCGGCCTCGCCGAGCTCGTAGACGGCCACCCACCAGACATCCGCCGCGAAGCGCCTCATTCCCCGCCCCAGTCCGGGCCCTTCACGTCTTTGAGGCGGGCGAGGGGGTCGAGGGTAGCGCCCGAAAGGTAGGAGAGGGGATCGACCGCGGACGCGTCGATCTCGGCGTAGACCTCGGGCGGGATGATGTCGCGCATGCGGTCGTCCGCCGCGAGCACCACATCGAGGGCCTCGGCGGCGAACTCCAACATCTCGCGGCGGTCGATCTCGCCGTCCTGCACCGCCTCGGTGACCATGGTGTCGACCTGGACGGAGAGCTCGTCGTTCATCTGCTTCATCGCGGCGTTGACGGCGGCCACGTCGGCCTCCTCGAGGTCGGCCTGCTCGGTCAGCGCGGCGAGGGCCTGCGCCCGACGGGCGTCGAGCGCGGCCCGCATGGCCTCCTGGCCTTGCGCCATGGCCTCCTCGTCGGAGAGAGCGATGCTCGGCGCGTTCGGATCGAGCTCGCCTTCGGGGACGGGCTCACCCTCGGGGGCCCCGGCATCGTCGGGCGGCGCGGGCGCGTCGGTGGGGGCCACGTTCCGCACCGTACGGCCCCCGCTCCCGGTGGCGCCGGGGGCGCGCAACAGGTCGCGCAAACTGTCGGCCGCGCTGGCTCGGCAGGGCTTCCCGCCCGCCGTCTTCATCGCGTCGAGCTCCGTCCGCATGGCCAGCAGCTCTCCCCGGGGCTGCCACGCGCCGAGCACGATGCCCATCACGAGTGCGATCACGGCAGGGAAGAACGGCTTCAAGGGTGGCCCTGTGGGAGCACTCTCCCTAATCGTTGTGCGGGGGCGACGGCACGCGGCTGCGCCAACCTGCGACACCGTCGGCACCGGCGCCGACACCGTGATCTAAATGTCGCGATCGCCCTTGACGCGTAAATACAACCATGAGAATCTGTCGGAACATTCTGCGCGCGCCCGAGGTCCCGATGCTCCCCGAATCCCTTCGCTTCCCCCCGGGCGGCAAGCCCTGGCTCCTCTACGGGCTCTTCGGCGCCAGCCTCGTGCTGAACCTCGCGCTGGCCGTGAAGTACGGCGGCGCCGACGAGGCGCCGGTGGTGGTCGCCCCGGCGGCGGTGGCCGCTTCTGCGGCCGTGGTCGCCCCGATTGGGGACGACACCACGATCTCCAACCCCGCCGTCCCGGCCGAGCTCGTCGCCCCGCTCCCGGAGCCCCTGGGCGTTGCGCGCGCCGCGGGCACCGAGGTCTTCACCGGCGTCGTGAACAGCTCGATGTCGGTTACGTTCCAGGAGGCCACTGCGGCCAGCCCGGCGGCCCTCGCAGCGGTCTACGCGCGCTTGTTCGCCTGGGACCTCGACCTTCGCCGCGATCTCCACAAGGGAGACACCGTGCAGGTGCTCTTCGAGCAGCCGGACGGCGCCGAGCCGCTCGTGCTCGCGGGCCGCTTCCTCAGTCAGCCGGGCACGCCGAGCGAGAAGGTCTTCTCCGCCTGGCGCTACCAGGCCCCGGGGGACCGCTTCCCTTCCTACTGGTCCGACATCGGCGAGGAGGTCCCGCGCCGCCTCATCGACGGGCCGCTGCCCGACTACGAGCAGATCACGAGCCTCCTCAAGGACCGCCCGACGCACGAGGGCATGGACTTCAAGACCCCCATCGGCACCCCGGTGGTCGCGCCGCGCGCCGGCCGCGTGACCCGGACCAACTGGAACCACGCGGCGAACGGCAATTGTATCGAGGTCCAGTACGGAGACGGCGTGCTCGCCAAGTTCCTGCACCTCAACGAGAACGCGGTGAAGGACGGGCAGTCCGTCAGCGCCGGCACCGAGATCGGCAAGACCGGCAACACCGGCCGCTCGACCGGCCCCCACCTTCACTACCAGCTCGAGCGCGGCAGCACCGTGGTCGACCCCATCGACTACCACGGCACCCTGCGCCGCCAGCTCCCGCCCGACGCGATGCCGGGCTTCGAGCAGGCGCGGAAGGATCTCGCGGCGCAGCTCGACGCGCGGTTGGCGTCCCGGTAGCTCTCGGCCGCTGGGGCGCTCCGTCAGCTCCGGCGGCGCAGCGCCGGCACCAGCATCGCGACCATGAACGGCAGGAAGCGCACGCCGAGCGGTACATGGCTGCAGCCGGAGCCGCCCTCGCAGCCCCCTCCACAGCCGCTGCTGTCGCCGCCACAGCCGCTCGCATCGTCACAGCCGAGCTCGGCGGCGATGTCGATGTCTCCGGTGTTGAGGCCGCCGTCCTCGCAGCCGATGGCGCCGCCGGCGCAGCCGGAGAGCTCGATGGGCTCGAGATCGTCGATGTCGACGACGGCGTAGCCGCCGAGCCAGGTGTCCTCCGGCATCCACCAGATGTAGTCGAGGCCGATGCCGCGGAAGGACGGGATGGCGACGGACGGGAGGGCCGGGAGGAAAGAGCCCAGGATGGTCGGGACAAAGGCCGCGAGGCCCTCCGAGTAGCCCTCGGGGAGCAGCTCGTGGTCGTCCTCGAGGAAGAGGAGGGAGTCGTCCACCACGATCGCGGGCGTGAGCGTGCCGTCGACCAGCGGGAGATCGAGGCCGATGGACCCCGCCATCGTGACGCCGAACACGCGTGTCTCCCGACCGTCGATGGCGCCGTAGGCCGCGAGGTTGAGGCCGTCGAGGTTGACGCGGAGCGGGGGGCCGTCCTCGGCGAAGCTGGCGGTGGGGGCGGCGAACGGACGCACGGCGAGCGCGAGCGGGACGGTCTCCGGGAACAGCTCGGCCCAGGTGTCGCCGAAGACGGGGGCGAAGAGCGAGGAGTCGAGCGGCGCGCCGCCGAGATCGGCGACGTCGATGCAGAGCGCGCCCGTCTGGTAGGCGGCGAAGAGGACCTGATCGACGAAGGTCTGCTGGATGACGGCCGCGGCGTCGTAGGTGAGGCGGCCGTCCGGCGCGATGCCCACGAGCTCGGGCCAGGGGTCCGCGCCGCTCGGGCCGGCGCCCGCGGGCACGCACGTAGACACGACGCTCGGGGTGACGGTGCCGCCGAGGCCGATGAACAGGCCGTTCTCGTCGAGCGTGAACGCGGAGGGCGCGATGCCGAGCGCGATCTCGCCCTCGCCGAGGGAGAGGGTGGTGTCGATGACGAGGCCGCCGAGGGCGTCCTCGAGCGTGGGCTCGAGCGTGGCGCCGAGGCCCGCGAGGGAGGGGGCGACGGCGTCTTCGAGGATGCGGGTGATGGCCTCGGGATCGAGGCCGACGAGGGTGCCGATGGCGTCCGCGAGGAGGCAGTCGTCGAGCGGGTTGCCGATGGGGGCGAGGTCGAAGGTGGCGGCACCGGCGGTGGCGTCGAAGGCGCCGTCCGCGTAGGCGATCTCGAGCGGGAGGTGGATCTCCAGGGCGACCGTCGGGAGCTCGACGCCACACGTCTCGTCCAGGGACGTGAGCGGAGCGCAGGCGCCGGTGGCGCGCAGGGTGGTCGAGGAGGACGAGAGCGCGCCGTAGATCGTCAGGTCGAGGCGGCCGGGGGAGGGGACGAGCTCGACCTCCTGGATGTCGAGGTCCAGCACCATCTCGTCGAGCGACCACGCCAGGACCTGCGTCGGATCGGCGTCGTCGCAGGCGAGCTCGCCGTTGAGGGCGCCTACGGGGAACGCCACGGGCATGATCCCGGCGATGGCCTGGCCGAGGCGATCGAAGCCCCGCTCGGAGATGTGGATGCCGACCGCCTGTTCGACGGGGTCGAGGGCGAAGGCGGCGCCGACGAGGATCAACATGGGACCATCATAGCGCCGGCGCCACGCGGTAGAGCGTCGCCCATTCCCCGGAGGGGTCGGTGAGGTGGCCCACGGGCGTGGCGAGGACCTCCGCCTCGGCCGCGGAAGCCGCTACCTTCTTCTCGTCAGGGCTCCAGTTGTAGAGCATGGGAGCGCTTGCACGTACCGACAGGAACCAGCCGCCCTCGGCCAGCTTCAGGACCGCGACGGGCGGCGCCTTCCCCCGCGACCGCGCCCCCCAGGCGTGCGTCACCGCGATCTCCGGCGCGCGCGCCTCCAACATCCCGTACAGCTCATAGTCCACCGCCACCAACCGGGTGACGCCCTGCTCCCGCAGGAGCGCGACGAGCGCGGCCTGACCCGCCTCGGTGAAGCTCGGCGAGGTCACGGTGCCGACGACTCGGTCCGTGTCCGCGAGGTGCCGGGCGCCTGCAACGACGAGCGGGGCGACGAAGACCGCCGTGGCAAGGGCCCGTGGGAGCGAGCGCGGCGGCGCGAGGGTCGCGGCGACACGCGCTGCGGCGAGGCCGACGAGGATCGCGAGCGGCACGGTGATCTGCGCGAGGTGGTGGAGGTCCCGGTTGGCGAGGGAGACGAGGGCGACCTGAAGCGGCACCGCGAGCGAGAGGAAGCGCACCAGGGCGTCTCCCGGCGCACCGCGCCCGGCGGCTCTGCGCCACGCCAGGGCCACGCCCCCGAGCGTGACGGCGTAGCCGACGACGCGGAGCACCGAGACGGGGGGAACGTGCTCGGCGCCGTAGGCGTCCGCGAAGAAGGCGAGGGAGTTGCCGAAGAAATGGACGAGGTTGACGAGGCCCTCTCGCGCGGGGGTGGGGCCGGTCCACCCGTGCCAGAGGCGGTTGAACTGGAGTCCGAGCGTGTCGTGCGAGACGATGGGTGGCAGCGGCGAAACGTACTGATGCACATTCGCAAGGATCAGCGGAGAGACGCAGACGAGCGGGATCGCGAGGAGGCGGCCGAGCTGAACCCCCCGCGGCGGTAGCGTGGCGGGGCGGTCCCAGCGCGTCAGGAGCGCGGCCAGGCCGTAGGCGAGGAGGGTGGCCGCGAAGGTGGCCTTGGCGGCGAGGCCCAGGCCGATCCCGAGCGCGAGCGCGGTCGTGCCGTGGGCGCCGCCCTTCCATCGCCGGCTCCAGAGCGACCAGATGACGAGCAGGGCCGCGGCCTGGAGCAGCAGCTCGGTCCCCCCGAGCACCTTTCGATAGAAGACGAAGCACCAGTCCGTCGCGAGCACGGCCGCGACCGCGCCGGCGGCGATGCGCGAGCCGTGTAGCGCGGTGAAGCGGTGCGCCAACGCCAGGAGCAGCGCGCCTAGCGCTACATGGACGGCGAGACCCGCGGCGAGCGAGCCCGTGGCCGCGCGCGCGATGCGGGCGGGCCAATCGGCGAGCCCGCCCGTGTAGGCGTTGATCGCGAGGGGGACCTCGACGCCGCCCGGCAGCACCAGCCTCTCGGTCGGGCGGGTGCGCGCCGCGCGGAGGATCCCCTCTGACTCGACGCCGCTGACCGGCGGGTCGAGCGCGACGAGTACGGTGGGGGGGGTGGGGAGCGCCCAGCCGATGGCGACCTCGCCAACGAGGCCTACGCTACGAACTGTGGTCGCGGAGACGAACAGATACACGGCGAGGGCCGCCGCCAGTACCGCCGGAAAATGGGCGTATCGTCGGATCATCCGAGCGCCCGGAATGCCGAGCGGGCGTCACGCCTTCTCCGCTCGAATTCACATGGGTTCTGCACGGTGCACATGTGGCAGCTATAGTTCGAAGGAGCGCCCTCGTGGCGCGCGGAGCGGTGATGAGCGACAACCGACCGACCCCCCCCGCCGAGCCCAAGAAGCCGACCTGGCTCGACGAGCTGCGTGATCGCCTCGCCGAGTGGATTGACACGCTGGTCAATCCCCCGATGCCGGTGCCGGTGCCGGTGCGGCGCCGACGGTAGGATCGGGGTCGGGCTGAGGCGCGGTCCAGGCGGCCCGCGAAGGCAGGGGGAAAAAATCGAAACCCCCGGGTCGCTTGCGCGACTCGGGGGCTCGTGGGCGAACGCCACGACGGGCGCTCGCTGCCGACTACATGTCGGCGTTCTCGGCGTTCTCGGTGTTGTCGCCGGTGTCGCCACCGGAGCAAGCGACGAGGGAGGCGGCGAGGGCGGCGACGAAGGCGAAAACGAGCGCGGGCTTGAACATGTGAATCTCCTCTTGCGGTGAGTCCGGAATGCGGACCGGCGGCCGTGTCGCCTCCTGGCCCATGTGAATGAGCTCGAAGCGGCGCCGAGGAGTATGACCGGTCGTCACGGGTGCGTCAAGAGTTTTGGGGTCACACGGCCTGAGAACGTCGCCGCCGCGCCGCGAACCCAGCGAGCACGATCGCAAAGAGCCCAGCGGCGTCTCTCGCGCCCCCCGCGGCGCAGCCACAGCCGACGCCGGTGTCGGCGGGGCCGTCGTCCTCGCAGGCCTCGTCGACGGTGCCGTCACAGTTGTTGTCCACAGTGTCCCCGCAGAGCTCGGCCGCGCCCGGGTAGACGGTGCTGCGGAGGTCGTCGCAGTCGGTGCCGCCGGACGCGGGGGCGGGGTCTCCGTCGCGATCGGCGTCGTAGTTGTCGGTGCCGTTGCAGTCCTGATCGATGAAGTCGTCCGCGATCTCGTCGCGCGCGGCGCTGACGGTCGGGTCAGTGTCGTCACAGTCGCCCTGCTCGACGGTGAAGCCGTCGGCGTCGCTGTCGGCCCGCAGCGCGTCGTCGTCCGCGAGGCCGTCGCAGTCGTTGTCCACGCCGTCGGTGGGATCGGCCTGGTCGACGTTCGAGCGAGGGTTGGTGTCGTCGCAGTCGTCCACGGAGTCGAGGTGGCCGTCCCCGTCGCGATCGAGGCCCGTCGCGTCGTCCGCGAGCCCGTCGCAGTCGTTGTCGACGCCGTCGGCCTGGCCGACATCGGGGGCGCCCGGGTAGCGGTCGGCGCGGGTGTCGTCGCAGTCGCCGTCGAGCTCGGAGTAGCCGTCGTCGTCGTCGTCGCCGGTGGCGGTGCCCTCGTCCACCACCCCGTCACAGTCGTTGTCGGCGCGGTCCGTACGCTCGGCGGCGCCGGGGTAGCTCGCGCGGTTGTGGTCGTCGCAGTCGGTCGACGCGGGGTAGCCGTCGCCGTCGAGGTCGCGGTCGACCGGCACGCCGGTGTCGGTGTCGACCACGTCGGTGTCGGTGTCGACCACGTCGGTGTCGGTGCCGGTGTCGACCACGTCGGTGTCGGTGCCGGTGTCGACCACGTCGGTGTCGCCGCCGCCGGTGTCCACCGGGATGTCCTCGTCGATGATGCCGTCACAGTCGTTGTCGCGGTCATCCTCGCGCTCGGTGGCACCGGGCGTCTGGGAGGCGTCGTGGTCGTCACAGTCGAAGAGGACGGGGGAGCCGTCCCCGTCGCCGTCGGTCCAGTCGCCGTCGGCGCCGCCGAAGGCGCCGAGGTCGGCCACGGAGCCGTCGGGATCGAGGCCGCTCCCGCCGTTGACCATCGCCGAGCCGCGCCCGGGGCGCAGGTCGAGCTGCTCGAACGGGAGGGTGCCGCCCCAGCTCGTGAAGGAGGGGTCGGACACCCGCACGGACGCGAGCGGCGTGCCGGTACACCCGGAGTTGTCCGCGGTGGCATAGGCGACGCCGTTCGGGAAGGTGAGGGTGTTCCCCGAGAAGCAGCGGAGGAGGAGCGTGTTGTCCTCGAACGCGGAGTTCGTGAGCGTGGCCGCGGGGCCGAGGGCGGCGGTCGCGCTCGTGGAGGCGCCGACGGCCACGAGGTTCGTCGCCGACGAGGCCGCGTTCTCGAAGACGAAGCCGTACGCGCCGCCGATCGACACGCAGTTGTTGAGGGTAGACGCCGCCTTCACCTGGAAGCCGTACGTCACGGGCGAGTAGCTCAACGCGCGGACGAGGCGCGGCGTCCCGCCGGAGACGATGAAGCTCGTGAGCCCGGAGTCCCAGACCCCGACCTCTTCCACGGTCGGGGAGCCGCCCGAGATCGCCACACCCGCGCCGGCGGGCGAGAGGATGTGGAGCTCGCGGAGCGTGGGCGAGCCGCTCGAGATTGCCACGGCCGTAGACGGCGACGGCGAGATCGTGAACCCCTCGAGGGTGCCGCCGTCGAGGCGGATGGAGAGCGTCGGCGAGAGGATGGTGACGGCGGGGCCATCGACCGAGGTGACCGTGAGCGTACGGCCGCGGAGGTCGAGATCCTCCGCGTAGGTCCCAGCTTGAACGCTGATCGTGTCCCCGGAGGCCGAGGCGCGCACGGCCGCGCCGATCGTGGTGTAGGTCGCGGTCGGCCCGACCGTGAGGGTGGCCGCTTGGGCCGTCGCCAGTGAGAGAAGGAGCGTCATTGCGGAAAGCTACCAAGGCAGAGCGCCGCGCACACGTCGCGGCGAAGCTTTCGCGGGGCGGTTCGGTGCGCCCATGGCGTGACGAGAGGTTGACGGCCCCCGGACGGGACGGTAACGGCTTCGCTCGCGGAGCGGGCCCTGTACGCGCGGATGAACGTCGGCCGTCTCGCCGTCCCAGCCCTCGTCCTCGCCGCGCAGATCGTCCTGCTGGCGTTGTTCGTGGTGGATTGGCGGATGCCCGTGTTGCTCACGGCGAGCTTCGTCGTTGGCGCCGTGCTGCTCGACCGACCCGTGTGGGCGGTCGGCGGCATGCTGGCGGCGCGGTTGATCTCCACGGGTACCACCTCCTTCTTCACCATCGGCAAAATCAGCATCGGACTGTTCGAGCCCGTGCTCCTCGTGACCCTGATCGCGCTCGGGCTCCGCGGCGTGTTCGCGGGGATGCGGTTCTGGCGGCCGTGGCCCTGGCAGGGGGTGTTCCTCTCCATCATGGCGTGGGCCGTCGTCGGGCTCGCGTGGTGCACCAAGCTCTCGGACGGCGCCAAGGAGGTCGTCACCCTCGGCGTCATCCTTGCCACCACCACGGTCATCCTCGCCTTCCTCCAGACGTGGGACGACGTGAAGACCGCGATCTGGGCCTGGATCGGCGCGTGCGTCCTGATCGGCGTCCTCGCCATCTTCGGGGACGCCCTCGGCATCACCGACTACGGCAGCCAGTGGAAGGCGTCCGCCGGCGGCGGGCGAGAGACCGGCCTCGGCCAGCAGCCGAATTGGTTCGCCATGAACCTCATGTTTGTCGTTCACACCTGCGCCGCGTTCGCGCTCGTGCAGCGGCGGGCCACGCTGCGGTGGGGACTCATGCTGGCCACCCTCTTCATCTTCTTCTCGATGATGACCAGCGGCTCGCGCGGCGGCGCCTACTCCATCGTGATCGGTGGGATGCTCGTCGCGCTCGGGCAGCCCCTGTTCCGGAAGTGGTTCGTCCGCTTCCTCGGCGTGGGCGCGGTGTTCTTCTTCGTGGCGGCGGTCGGAGACATCGGGGACATCGGCAAGGGCCTCAACCGCATCTCCGCCAACGTGGACGTGCTCTTCGCTCAGGACGTGCGCGGGCTGAATTGGGCCGCCTGTATCGGGATGTTCTTCGACACCAACGGCGTCGGCATCGGCCCCGGCGGCTACATCGACAACCTCCAGAAGTACAGTGACTGGCTGTACCACTCGGTCTACCGCTACCCGCACGGGATCTTCTGGGGGCAGCTCGCACACGGCGGCGTGATCGGCGTGATGCAGCTCGTCGCGATGGTCGTCGTGCTCGCGCGCATGACGATGCAGACGATCCGGGACACCAAGGGTACGGAAGCAGAGGTGCTCGCCTGGGCGATGCCCGCGAGCATGGCTGGCTACTTCGCATGGAGCTTCGTCGAGTTCAGCCTCGACGAGAAGCCCTTCTGGGAGTGGCTCGCCGTCTACACCGCGCTCCACCTCCTCGCGCGCCGGGCGAAAGAGCCCGGCGGCACCCCCATTCCCGCCTGGACGTTCTCCCTCCGATGACAGACTCCTTCCTCCTCATCGATGGCGTGTTGTGGTCCGTCGCCGCCGGTCTCGCCGCCGTCGTTCTCTGGCTCACCCGCGCCGACGGTCCGCCCTGGGATCCCGCCTCCTTCTTCGGCGCGGTCCTCTCCGCCCTCTCCGGCCCCGGCAAGCTCGCGCTCACGGGCGGTCCGGTCCCCGAGGAGGGCTTCGAGGGCACCCCGGCGGAGCTCGAGGCGGTGGACGACCCGCGGGTCCGGCTCGGGGCGGCGTGCGGCTGGCCGGAGGTGGCGGGGTGGACGGAGGCAACGCGGTCCGCCATCACCCGGCGCACGGAGAACGTGCGCCTCGTCTGGTTCGAGCCGCCGCCGGTCGCCGTGGAGGGCCTGGAGACGACCGTCCTCGACGCCGTCGACCTCGCGGCGCTCGGCCGCTTGCTCACGCGCCCGGACACACGCGTCATCCTCGCCGCGCACGCCCGCGCCGACGCCGTGCTCCGCCTCCTCCACGAGGCCCAGGGGCTCCGGGATCGGCTCCGCGCCGTGCTCCTCGTGGCCCCCACCCTCGACGCGTCCTGGCTCGCGCCGAACTTCATGCATGTCGCCTTCGACACCGAGCTGAACCGGCGGGTCCCCTACCTCACCCTCCGGGCCGGGCCCGACGCCGCCGCGCAGCGCCTGCCCGAGCCGCCAACCCCCCCGACCGGCCGTCGCGCCATCCAGGTCGTCGATCTCGGCGTGCTCCCGCCCGACCGCCTCGCCGACCCGAACGTCGGCCGCGCGCTCGCGGCCCTGTGCGCCGCGCTGGGGTAGTGCTACCATCGGTGAGATCCGGTGGTCGTCATGCGCGTCGAAGCCCTCGTGTCCTCCCTCCTCGCCCTCTCCGCCCTCGCCGGCTGCTCGGGTGACTCCGCGGCCGACGCCGCCGAGAAGGAGCGCCTCGAGCAGGAGGCCGCCGCGAAGGCGGTGACCATCACCCTCGCCTCGCCCGATGCGGGCGCCGAGTTCGAGGCCGACACCGCCATCCCGCTCAAGGTGAGCGCCAAGAAGGGCGCCAAGGCCACCGAGGCCGACAGCGTCTCGTGGACCATCGGGGCGTGGCACGGCGAGGGCGCGCAGACCGAGGCGAACGGGCTCCCCTCCGGCACCCACACCGTCGAGGTCGAGGTCGTCGTCGACGGCGAGACCTACACCGACTCCGTCGAGATCACCATCCTCGAGCCCGCCATCACCTCATGGGTCTACGCGGGCACCCTCGAGGCGGACGTAATCGTGGACACCGCCGACTACGGCAGCTTCGACGATCACTGCTCCACCTCCGTGTCGGTCAACCTCGAGTCGGGTGACCTCACCGGCTCCGGTGTGTGCTCCGTCTTCGGAGACTTCGGCTTCGACCCCATCGGCTTCGACATGGAGGGCACCGTGCGCGGCGGCACCGTGTCGGGCGCGCTCATCATGACGTTCGACGGCACCGAGGCCCGCACCCCTTTCGACGGCACGGGCACCGCCGGGGAGACCATCGAAGCCAGCTTCGACACCACGCACCGCGACTCGGGGGACTCCGTCCGCATCGTCGGGAGCTGGACCGCCGCGCCGCAGTAAGCGCCTCGCGGCGCCTCGCCGGTCGGTGCGGTAAGGGGGCGGCATGCACCCCTTCCAGCGAACGGAGCTCCTCCTCGGTACCCCCGCGTGGACCCGCCTCGGCGGCGCCCGCATGATGGTCGTCGGCCTGGGCGGCGTCGGCAGCTACGCGGCCGAGGCCCTCGTGCGCGCCGGCGTCGGCCACCTCACCCTCGTCGACTTCGACCAGGTGTGCCTCACCAACGTCAACCGCCAGCTCCACGCCACGCGCCGCACGATTGGCGCCGCGAAGGTGGGGATCATGACGGAGCGGTGCCGCACGATCAACCCGAAGGCCACGATCGTGCCGGAGCAGGTCTTCTTCGAGGCGAGCACCTCGGAGCGGCTCCTCGGGCCCGGCTACGACTACGTGCTGGACGCGATCGACAACG
>Ga0164294_10004092_pt1 | contig 12816 bp, 10 predicted proteins | sample GEODES005metaG_FD_111479 | JGI IMG/M metagenome (GOLD analysis project Ga0164294, IMG submission 111479) | Oligotrophic lake water microbial communities from Sparkling Lake, Wisconsin, USA - GEODES005 metaG | ecosystem: Environmental > Aquatic > Freshwater > Lake | place: USA: Sparkling Lake... | reverse complement strand
TAATGCTGTCGCCACTTTGCTCATGAATATAGGGTTCGCGATTTGATATCACCAACACTTCATCGCCGGTTAATTCATCATGTAAGAGTGAACGCAATTTCTCTGCAGTCCATGCTTGAGGCGATTGCTGCTGATCTTTTTGCTCACGATTCATTGTTCTTAAGTAGCAAAGCGGCTTTAGCTGATTCGCCCAACACCGCGGCCACCCACTGGATTGAGATTTCAAATCACGTTGTAAGCATTGCTGCTGCAAATCCTCTGGTTAGGTCAACAAACTCTCGGAAACTAAAAATTGCCCGCCCTATCCCCCTAGACTGTTGTCGATGACTGTCGCGGCTGGGTTGACGCCGAAGTTCAGGTCATAGTTTCAACAGACCGTCCTGGTAAAGGCATCGCTCAATGCAGTCAAGTCCATAAAAGAGTGTGAAAGAAATAATTTGGTGCGCCGCAGCATGAAAACTTGCGTGCTTTCCTCTAGAACTCGCATGAAAAACGGCCAAGCTCGGTATCATTAGCCAAAATTAGCGAGTGCAACTTGCCAAGTTGGTTAGTTAGCTCAGCAATCAGAATTCACAAGAAGGCAGGTTATGGTGGAGACCAACAAACAGGCCACGGATACTTTTCCGCGGCTACTGCAGCAGCATGCTCTCACGCGACCTACGCATCCCGCTTTTCGCGAGAAGCATTTAGGTATTTGGCAAACCACGTCTTGGGCCGATGTAGAAACCCATGTGCGCTTGTTAGCGTGCGGATTAGCGGCACTGGGTTTTAAGCGCGGAATGAATCTCGCTGTCGTCGGTGACAATCGACCGCGCCTCTACTGGGCAATGGCAGCAGCCCAATCTCTGGGCGGTGTTGCCGTACCCCTCTACCAAGATGCACCCGCTGCGGACATGGCCTATGTATTAGAGAACGCTGAAATTGATTTTGCTATCGTTGAAGATCAGGAACAAGTCGACAAATTATTAGAAATTCGCCAAACCGTTAAAGGGCTGACACACATTGTGTATGACGATGGTCGCGGCCTACGTAATTACACACAATCAGGCGTACATTCATTCGATAGCGTGCAAGCGTTGGGCAAAGTGCATGATCAAGATCACCCTGATTTTTTCCAACAGCAAATCGATCTGGGACAGACTAACGATATCGCCGTTATTTTGTACACCTCAGGAACAACGGGCAAACCTAAAGGCGTGTGTCATTCACATGCAGCGATGATTGCTACTGGTCATACGCTGATTGAATTTGACAAGGTCTCCGCAAACGATGAAGTGTTGTGTTACCTGCCGCTCGCTTGGGTGGGTGATTTTCTGTATTCGTTTGCGATGTCCCATATTGCCGGCTTTTGTCTGAACTGCCCGGAATCGCCTGCTACGGTTGCTAGTGATTTACGCGAGATTGGCCCTACTTACTATTTCGGACCACCACGCATCTACGAAAATACTCTGACTCAAGTCATGATCCGCATTGAAGATGCCAGCGCCATCAAACGCTCGCTGTTTCATTACTTCATGCGTGTGGCCCGACGCGTCGGGCTCAAGCTACTCGATGGCAAAGAGTCTGTCAGTCTGATTGATCGCGTTTTATATTCCCTCGGTGATCTGCTGATTTATGGCCCACTAAAAAATGTATTGGGAATGTCACGCATTAAAGTCGCTTACACCGGCGGAGAAGCGATTGGCCCTGATTTATTTGATTTCTACCGCTCGATAGGTATCAACCTCAAGCAACTGTATGGCATGACTGAAACCTGCGTCACGGTCTGCATGCAACGTTCAGGCGATGTAAAACTCGACACCGTAGGTCGCCCCATGAAAGGCGTAGAAGTAAAAATTGCCAACGGCGGAGAAGTGTTAGTGCGCTCACCTGGTCTGATGGTGGGTTACTACAAGAAGCCCGAAGATACGGCTGAAGCGATTGATGCTGAGGGATATTTTCATACCGGTGATGCTGGATTTTTTGATGCTGACGGTCATCTGAAAATTATCGATCGCGCTAAAGATGTCGGCAAGATGTCAGATGGCACACTGTTCGCGCCTAAATACATAGAAAATAAACTGAAATTTTTTCCTTTCATCAAAGAAGCGGTTGCCTTTGGTGATGGTCGTTCTAGTTGTAATGTTTTTATTAATATCGATATGGAAGCTGTCGGCAACTGGGCCGAGCGACGCAACCTAGCCTATAGCGGCTATAGCGATCTCGCCAGCCAAGCTACGGTATATGAGTTGATTGCTGATTGCGTTGAAAAAGTGAATGCCGATTTAGCGCATGATGCATTACTCTCGGGCTCGCAAGTTCATCGCTTTCTCATACTTCACAAAGAACTCGATCCGGATGATGATGAGCTGACTCGTACCCGTAAAGTACGCCGTCGCTTCATCAGTGAAAAGTATGCGATTCTGATAGAGGCTTTGTACGACGGTCGCGAACGGCAGTTCATCGAAACCCAAGTCAAATTCGAAGATGGTCGTCAAGGCATCATCAGTGCCGATCTCGAAATTCGCAACACCAAAACGTTTGGTGCTACTCGCAAGGCTGCCTGATGAATAACTCGTCTTCTACTCGTCGTTCCGGCGATGTCATCCTCGATTTACGCGCCATTTCTTTATCGTTTGGTGGAGTTAAGGCGCTAACTGATATTTCTTTTGATGTTCGCGAACATGAAATACGCGCCATCATCGGACCGAACGGCGCGGGCAAAAGCTCGATGCTGAATGTGATCAATGGCGTATATCGTCCACAACAGGGCGAGATCATCTATCGCGGTCAGCACCTGCGCGATATGGATACGCATGCCGCAGCAGAAAGTGGTATCGCGCGTACATTTCAAAACATCGCTTTGTTTAAGGGCATGACCGTCTTAGATAACATCATGACCGGTCGCAATTTGAAAATGCAATCGAATTTTCTGATGCAAGCCCTTTATATCGGACCTGCACGACGCGAAGAAAATGCCCATCGCATCAAAGTGGAAGAAGTGATTGATTTTTTAGAAATTCAACACATTCGAAAAACACCCGTTGGACGACTTCCGTATGGATTACAAAAGCGCGTTGAGTTAGGTCGTGCCTTAGCAGCCGAACCACAAATTTTGTTACTCGACGAGCCTATGGCGGGTATGAATGTCGAAGAAAAACAAGACATGTGCCGATTTATTCTCGATGTGAATGAACAATTCGGCACCACCATCGTATTGATTGAGCACGACATGGGCGTGGTGATGGATATCTCTGATCGCGTCGTCGTGCTGGATTATGGCAAAAAAATCGGCGACGGCACGCCCGATGAAATACGCAGCAATCAGGATGTTATTAATGCTTATCTGGGCGTTGCGCACTAAGTACTAAGCACTAAGCGCTACGCAAACATATCAACGTCACGGAATTGAACCTAGACACATGAATCTGAATTTTTTCTTCGAAGTGCTGATTGGTGGTTTGCTGTCAGGTGTGATGTATGCGCTGGTAGCACTGGGCTTTGTGCTAATTTACAAAGCCTCCGGTGTGTTCAACTTTGCGCAAGGGGCCATGGTGTTTTTTGCTGCACTCACCTGCGTATCACTCACCGAATTTGGCTGGCCATTGTGGGTAGCAATTGCGGCCACGATTGTCATCATGAGTCTGTTGGGACTGGCAGTGGAACGTATCGTACTTAGACCCTTGGTTAATCAACCCGAAATTTCCTTATTCATGGCGACCATAGGCCTATCGTTTTTTATCGAAGGCATGGCGCAGTTGATGTGGGGGTCTGACGTTAAGCGACTCGATCTGGGTATCGAAGACGTCCCCATGGAAAGTCTGATGCAAAGCTTAAACATCATCGTTTCAAAATTTGATGTGATCGCTGCAGGTATTTGCGCTTTGTTAGTAACAGGACTCGCCTTATTTTTCTCTCGTACTAAAGTCGGTCGCGCTCTGCGCGCCGTCGCCGATGATCATCAAGCAGCACTGGCAGTCGGCATCCCACTCCAACAAATCTGGGGCATAGTCTGGAGCGTTGCGGGATTTGTGGCACTGGTTGCAGGATTGCTGTGGGGTTCACGCAATGGCGTACAGTTCGCTTTAACTTTCGTTGCACTCAAAGCACTCCCTGTACTTATATTAGGTGGCTTTACCTCAGTACCAGGCGCCATTATTGGCGGCTTGATTATTGGCACCTCAGAAAAACTCGCCGAGGTGTATGTCGGTCCTTTCGTAGGTGGCGGAATCGAAGGTTGGTTCCCCTACGTGCTAGCACTACTGTTTTTGCTAGTACGACCCGAAGGATTGTTTGGCGAAAAAATTATACGAAGGATTTAAGCTCATGCTTTACCGTGAAGCCGGACAATTTAAATCGAGCTACGAAACTGATAGCCAGATTTTCCCGATACGACAAGACCGCATCGGCATAGCGCTATTAGTAGTCATCGCATTCGTCGGCGTTCCACTATTCGCATCGCCGTATTTTTTCTCGGCGATTTTAATTCCATTTCTAATTTTTTCTCTGGCAGCGCTCGGCTTAAATATTTTAACGGGCTATGCTGGTCAGCTCTCGCTGGGGTCTGCTGCCTTTATGGCGGTGGGTGCTTTCGGCGCCTACAACTTCATGCTGCGGATACCGGGCATACCACTGATAGCTGCATTCATTTTAGGTGGCTTGTGCGCAGCGGCGGTAGGTTTGTTATTTGGATTACCGTCTTTACGAGTGCGTGGTTTTTATCTAGCTGCTTCCACTTTGGCTACTCAGTTTTTCGTTGTGTGGGCACTCACCAAAGTTCGCTGGTTTACCAATTACAGCTCATCCGGTGTGATCACTGCACAAAAAATGCAAATTCTGGGATTTGATTTTGATACGCCAGTCGCAAAGTATCTACTCGTGCTGGTGATCGTCAGCACATTAGGACTATTAGCAAAGAATATGGTGCGATCTAATGTCGGTCGATGCTGGATGGCGGTACGCGACATGGATGTAGCCGCTGAAGTGATCGGCATACCGCTGATGAAAACCAAATTACTCGCGTTTGCGGTGAGCTCATTTTATTGTGGCGTCGCCGGTGCGCTGTATGCATATGCTTATCTGGGCACAGTCGAGCCTGAAGCCTACAGCTTAGATTTGTCGTTCCGTATTTTGTTTATGGTGATTATTGGTGGCTTAGGCTCGGTGATGGGTTCATTTTTGGGTGCGGCATTCATCGTGCTGCTGCCTGTGATCTTAAATACCTTAGCGCACACCACTAATATCTCAACCGCTGTTGCATCGAACCTGGAATTGATGGTGTTCGGTGCGCTAATTATTTTCTTTTTGATTGTCGAGCCGCATGGCCTGGCAAGGCTGTGGCAAATCGCCAAGGAAAAACTGCGGCTCTGGCCGTTCCCGCATTGAACCTGTTTTCAAGCAAGGAGGAGTTTATGAAATTAATCAAATCACTCGTACTAGGCGCCGCTCTATTAGCATCATCTAGTTTCGTCTGGGCAGCTGATCAGTTTATTCCGCTGCTGTCGTACCGCGTTGGTCCTTATGGATCTAACGGCACCTCATTTTTCGGCGGCATGATTGACTACATGAACTTGGTCAATATAAATGGCGGTATCAACGGTGTGAAACTAATCTGGGAAGAATGCGAAACAGAATACAACCCATCACGGGGTGTTGAATGCTACGAACGCTTAAAAAGTAAAAATGGGGGTGCGACGATTGTTGAGCCAGTGTCCACCAGTATTGCCTATGGCATTTTGGATCGTGTCGCGACTGACAAAATACCGCTGACCACCCTAGGCTACGGACGTTCCGATGCTGCGAACGGAAAAGTATTCCCGTATGTTTTTCCTCTGCTGACTACGTATTGGAATCAGGCTGCTGCCATGGTGGTTTACTTAGGCGAAAAATCGGGCGGTATGGACAAGCTCAAGGGCAAAAAAATTGTTCACCTCTATCACGACTCGGCCTATGGCAAAGAACCTTTGCCTGTGCTTGAAGCCGAAGCGGCGAAGTATGGATTTGAATTGATCAAGATCCCCGTGGCCCCTCCAGGCAATGAACAACAATCACAATGGCTGCAAATTCGTCAGGCTAATCCTGATTACGTGATCATGTGGACATTTGGCGTCATGAGCGCAGTAGGTCTTAAAACTGCACAGCGTAATGGTTTCCCGCGCGAGAAAATTTTAGGCGTATGGTGGGCTGGCTCTGAAGAAGATACCGAACCCGCAGGCGAAGCCGCTAAAGGTTACTCGGCGATGAGCTTCAACACACCTGGCAACTTCCCACTCATCGATGAAATTCGTAACAAGGTTTACTCAGCCGGCAAAGGCAACCTTAAAGAACTCGATCGCGTAGGTAATGTAATGTACATGCGCGGCATCACCGCTGCCGTCATGATGGTGGAAGGTTTGCGCACAGCACAAAATAAATATGGCAAAGGTAAAACCGTCACTGGCGAACAAATGCGCTGGGGTTTGGAAAACCTAAACATAGATGCGGCTCGTCAAAAAGCCTTGGGTGTTTCGGATATGTTCCCAACGATCAAAACATCCTGCGATGATCACGAAGGCTCCGGTGCTGTGAAAGTTGTGCAGTGGGATGGTAAGCAGTGGGTAGCGGTATCCAAAAACTGGATTACGGGTGACAAAGCCTTAGTGCGCAAGCTGCTAGAAGAATCATCTGCCAGCTATGCCAAAGAAAAAGGCATTACGCCGGCGTGCATGAAATAAGGCTACGCTTAATATGTTCTAACGACTCAGTGAATGTGATGATCGTGGATAGTCTTTAATCCACGATCATCATCACCGTATCGTTTATTGGTTAATGCAACAGAAGAATAATTTACCCATGACTGCACCCTCTATCCTCAGCGTGAATAACATCGAAGTCATTTATGACCACGTGATCTTGGTACTCAAAGGCGTGTCCTTATCAGTACCGCGCGGGAAAATCGTGGCGCTGATGGGTGCGAATGGCGCGGGTAAATCAACCACGCTGAAATCCATTTCTACACTTTTACGTGGTGAACGTGGTGACGTCACTAAAGGTAGTATTGAATTTAATAGTGAACGAATTGATCAGCTCACACCGAATGAATTAGTCAAACGCGGCTTATCTCAAGTGATGGAAGGTCGCCATTGCTTTGGGCACCTAACCATTGAAGAAAATTTACTCACTGGTGCTTATACGCGCAAAATCAGTCGTACTGAACTTAAAAACGAACTCGAACGTGTCTATCACTACTTCCCTCGCTTAAAACAACGCCGCAGCTCGATGGCAGGTTATACCTCGGGTGGAGAACAGCAAATGTGTGCGATTGGTCGCGCCTTGATGGCTAAGCCATCGATGATTTTGCTGGATGAACCGTCGATGGGTCTTGCGCCTCAGATTGTGGAAGAAATTTTCGGCATCGTGCAAGACTTAAACCAAAACGAACAAGTTTCGTTTTTACTCGCCGAACAAAATACCACCATCGCACTCAAGTACGCTGACTTTGGCTACATTTTAGAAAATGGTCGCGTGGTGATGGAAGGTGCTGCATCTGAACTTGCTGCTAACGAAGATGTGAAAGAATTTTATCTGGGCATGTCTAGCGCTGGCCGCACCAGTTTTCGCGATATGAAATTTTATCGCCGCAGAAAGCGTTGGCTGGCCTGATAAACATGCATTATAAATATGCCTGCAATCCTCTAGCGCTCAGTCATTAATGATGCGGCATCACTAATTTTTTCTACCGAATTATTCTTTTTTCTTAGGTATTGCTATGGCTGATTTTTTTGATCCCCTTGAGTCGCGTGATCCTGCGGAACGAGAAAAAGAATTATTTTCTGCCTTGCCTGCGCTGATATCGCGCGCTCAACAAGCATCGGGCTGGGCGGCCATACTCAAGGGTGTTGATGCTCAGCAAATCACCTCACGCAAAGCGCTCTCGCAATTGCCTGTTACGCGCAAATCAGAACTCAAAGACTTACAAAAAGCGTCACTGCCTTTTGGCGGCCTAACCACGACAGCTACTTCTAAGCTCTCACGTATTTTTATGTCACCCGGCCCCTTGTTCGATCCTGAAGGACATGGCTCTGACTGGTGGCGCTATGCCAGACCACTGCATGCATTGGGTGTGCGCAGTGGCGATCTGATTCAAAACTGCTTTGCGTATCATTTCACGCCAGCTGGTTTGATGGTGGAAGGTGGTGCCGCAAAGCTTGGCTGCCCAATTATCCCCGCCGGTATCGGTCAAACAGAAATGCAAGTGCAAGCCATGAGTTTGCTAAAGCCTAAAGCCTATGTCGGTACGCCTTCATTTTTAAAAATCATTATTGAAAAAGCGCTCGAGCTGGGTGACGACATCAGTAGTGTGAAATATGCTTTAGTCGGCGCTGAGGCACTCCCACCCTCTTTACGTGGATGGCTAAATGACCATGGCGTGCCACACGTATTGCAAACCTACGGCTCGGCAGATATTGGCAATATCGCTTACGAAACCATCAGCAATGGCCATGTTAACCCCGGCATGGTTTTAGATGAAACGCTGATACTTGAAATCGTCCGTCCGGGTACAGGTGAGCCTGTCCCCGATGGTGAAGTCGGCGAAGTCGTTATTACCTCATTCAACTCCGACTATCCATTAGTACGTTTTGCCACCGGTGATTTGTCGGCGATTTTGACAGGTGCCGCACCATGCGGTCGCACCAATCTGCGCTTAAAGGGCTGGATGGGTAGGGCCGACCAAACAACCAAAATACGCGCGATGTTTGTTCACCCTTCTCAAGTGGCGGATATTCTTAAACGTCACCCGCAAATCCTAAAAGGTCGACTGGTCGTCTCCGGTGAAATGGGCAACGATCAAATGACTTTGCACTGCGAAGTTGCTGATCTCAACTCAGCCAGTAACGATGCAGAAGCAATCATTGCATCAATCCGCGATGTAACGAAATTACGTGGAGAAGTAAAGCTAGTAGCTGCTGGAAGCCTGCCTAATGACGGCAAGGTGATTGAAGATGCCCGCAGCTATCAGTAAGACATAAAACACAGACTAATAGCGCAGGTTGGAACGACATGCACTGTAGTTTTGATTAAACCGAGTGATCTTCGGTCACCGGCATACGGTGCTTGGCTTGAAATAATGATTGAGCCAAATCACCTTCACTGCCTTTGTCGCGATAGCGTAGATTGGCTTTTTCTTGCAAGGCATTTAAAAAATACTGTTTACCGGTACTGTTGAGTCCATCAACCTGCTTAGCATGTTCAAACAGAAACATCAAATCATCACCCCATAGCTCGTTCTGATCATCCAGCCAATCACCGCGAGATGCTTTGGGATGCGTATCATCCGGCGCAGATACATATAGCTTGGCGAGGCAACGCAGAAGGAAAGTTTTATCTTTTGAAGCGCCACTGAGCATCATGCTGGCATGCTTGTAATAGGCGGCATGTTTATCGCCATTAATCTCGTCAAGAGAAATATTCCCTTCTAGAAGTACCTGATCCACTGCCTTTTGATCAACTTTCACCAAAGCCCTTGGTGCGCTATGTTGCTTCAAAGTTTCTTGGGTGGATGACTGACCAGCGTTTACCTCAGTGCGTGTTTTGACCTCATGCGCCTTCATGCGCGGCCGCTCGGCTGCTTTATTGCCTTCCTTTAACTCAATTCCATTCTGACCCTGCAGATTAGGGGTTACCGGCGGGGTTGATCGGATGACGTTAGAGCTCATTGGGAACCTCGTGAAGTAAAGGCGAAAAAAATATCAGCCAAGAAATTGATCGGGTGGTATTTGTCGGTGACAAAAATAACGAAATGGTTCGCATACCCATGAATTTTTTCAAAAAAAATTTAGTTTCGATATTCGCACCTTATGTCTGGAATAGTTGATACGCCTCAGGCTCGCTTATTCCTCAATGCCAAACTTTGTCTTTGAAGCCGGTACTCATAAAAGCCTGTTTCTCCCGGCAAACCCTAGACGGCTTAAGGAAGCACTATGCGCGCACTCAGTACAAAGCTATCGAAAAGTAACAATTATCAAATCCATTCAAAAGAAAAACTCAAACAGGCCAGGCTATCCAGTGTGCCAATGATGAAATCACTATCTCGAGCACGTGATACCTGCATCGCGCCTTGGCGCCAACGCGCTAGTTACTACTATGACGCTAGCTACCACACTGGAAAAACATTTCGGCAATTAGTTAAATCTCTAGCTACCACTCAAAATACGTCTAGCATCAACTTGGGCTCTTGTTCTAACTCTGAACTTTTAGTTGAGCAAACAGATTTTTTTTTGAATTCGCTACGACCATTTGTTAATAGCGCCATTGATAGTAAAGCGAAGTATTTGAAGTTACTGCACATGCACCTGTCAGACCTCACTAGGCCAGAGAAAGAGGCACTGTCTACTCATTTACGGCTGATCGGATATGCATGTCAAATTTCCGAATCCGCTATCGATGACAAAATGTATTTGGAGTATGGATTTTGCAATGGTCCACCGCATACGAAAAAAAATATCTTGTTAAGTACATCAGAACTTTTCGTGCTACTCGATCCTCAATATAGTGCCAGTGAATGTCAAAAATTAGATTTGACTGAAACACCGGGAGTAACGACTGCGCAGGCTCAAGCCATTCGTAATCAATTATCTGTCTGCGCCGGTGACTGGTTAGATTCCGACAAGACACCAGACAGTCTACTTAGAATCGCCAGACATCTCGAATGGACCGTCATAGGCTGTAACAGCATAGAAAATGTGTCCATCTTCGATGAGGAACCGGGTCCCAGCAAAGTAATTCAAAAAAGTGGAAAGCTGTTAGTCGATTTAGCCACCATACATGACCTGAGTCAGCACAATAACGAGTCACTATTCGCTTTGTTATTGCGCGATATGCTAGAAATTTTTCTGACGAAAAAAATAATCAGCTCAACGACTGAATCCAGTCAATTATCAGCAGTGCAAAGACGCCAAGTATGGACTTCCATTGAAACTATTCAATCACTCGCACCAACATCGTCGCTGCTCAGTCCTTTTTATACTCATGTAAAAACTTTACTCATGTCGCGCGAAGATTTTGGCAAAGTTCACATCATTCCTGCATCAGGCGTCGCACTCGGGCATGCGTGGATTGCTCCATCACTTTCAATTACTCCAGACCACCAAAAAATAGGTATTCCAGCAGGTTCATGCTATCTGCACTTAGGTGCACGATTACATGCGGCTGTCTCCGCCATTAATCAATGGCCTATTCAGTGGCTGACATCAACAGAGAGTGAAAATTTATATCCATCGCGACGAGCCTGGCATCTGTCTGTACCCGTGCCAGCAAAAGCACTGGAGCTCGCTGCGCTAAAGATGAGTGAAGAATGGAAGCGTAACGTAATAGCTTACCGTTTCGTGGCGGTAGCACCCGATAGCCCGGCGACAGGTTGCAGAATGAGCGTCTGGACTGCAGTAGAAAAAGGCATGGACGCAGACACCAAACTACTTTTTGCTCACTTCAATCGCGGTCTGGCTCTGCCTGACTCCACCATAGACCTTTGGCAAAGACTAAACGGATTCATGCAATGGCTGGGATTGATCGCAAGCGACCACAGACCCCAAGCTCTGTAATGCTAGCCACTATGGGCTTGACTTATAATCTCTAAAAATCCAACAACAATCCACATCCGGAGACCCGCATGACCCTCCCTGCTGCACTGTCGAATTTACGCATCCCCGTCATTGGCTCACCCCTGTTTATCGCTAGCTGCCCTGAATTAGTGATCGAGCAATGCAAAGGAGGCATCGTTGGTTCGTTTCCCGCATTGAATGCACGTCCCGCTGAGATGCTCGATCAGTGGATACGTCAGATTAAAAAAGCATTGGAAGATCACAAGAAAGCCCATCCGAACGCCATCATTGGTCCGATCGCCGTCAACCAAATCGTGCATCAATCTAACGACCGTCTCGCACATGATGTTGAAGTCTGTGTAAAGCACCAGATACCCATCATCATCTCTTCGCTGCGTGCACCTCCCAAAGAAATGCTAGATGCGATTCACAGCTACGGCGGCATCGTCATGCACGACATTATCTCGATACGCCACGCACAAAAAGCACTTGAAGCAGGCGTTGATGGTTTGATTTTGGTCGCCTCCGGTGCAGGCGGTCATGCGGGTGGACTCTCGCCATTTGCTTTAGTGGGTGAGATACGCAAATTTTTTCAAGGACCCATAGCCTTGTCGGGATCGATTGCGAATGGTGACGGCATACTCGCGGCGCAATCTATGGGAGCTGATTTTGCTTATATAGGCTCGCGTTGGTTAGCAACGCAAGAAGCTAACACCAGCGAAGATTATCGTCAGGCGATTGTAGAATCGAATGCAGCAGATATTGTTTACACCAATCTGTTTACCGGTGTGCATGGCAACTACTTGAAAAAATCGATCATTAAAGCCGGGCTTGATCCAGATAATTTGCCCGAGGCAGATAAAACCAGCATGAGCTTTGCAAGTAGCAATAACACCAAAGCCTGGCGTGATATCTGGGGTGCAGGTCAAGGCGTGGGTTTGATGACTGACGTTCCAACCACCGCCGAAGTCATTGATCGATTGAGCAAAGAATACGTCGCTGCCCGCGCACGCGTTATGGCAACGCCGTATCCACGCTCGTAAAATTACCCTTCGTCGTTAACGCCGTCAGCTCGCAGGTTCGATATTTACTAATTCATCACCTTCGACTCTGGCGGCGCCAGCTCGCTTGAGTTGCGTCACCGTCCAATACGCTAAATGGATTTCTCCATAACTCAGGTGACGCCGATTCGCGACGCTAATTAACGGCACACTGGCGAGTAGTTTGGGCACTTCAGACAATTTGACACGCTGTTTAT
>Ga0164294_10004091_pt1 | contig 12818 bp, 11 predicted proteins | sample GEODES005metaG_FD_111479 | JGI IMG/M metagenome (GOLD analysis project Ga0164294, IMG submission 111479) | Oligotrophic lake water microbial communities from Sparkling Lake, Wisconsin, USA - GEODES005 metaG | ecosystem: Environmental > Aquatic > Freshwater > Lake | place: USA: Sparkling Lake... | reverse complement strand
TTTGCGTTTGGTCAAACAAACCGTCAACTTTGACGCACCGCACGTGTGGCACCTCTACTACGGCGACGAAGCCGGCTCGCCCTCGTCCATCCTCACCTTCTTCCCCTGGCCCGGCGTGGCCAAGGGTCACGACGGTGCCGGCATGACGAGTGCCACAGCGTTCTCGGTTCCCGCCGGATCTCTCGGATTCTGGGCGCAGCACCTCGGCGCGCTGGGGATCGAGTCGTCTCTCACCACGGACGCGGCCAGTCAGGACGTTCTCGAACTGCGCGATCACGACGGCATGCGCCTTCAACTGGTGGGCACCACGGGCGACGCCCGCAGCGGCTGGGATGGCGTGGGCGACATTCCGGCCGAACACGCCGTCCGCGGACTCCACGCGGTTGAACTCTCGGAGAGCGTCATCGATCCCACGGCGCAGATGCTCCAAGATTTGCTTGGCATGAACTATTCGGGCGAGAACGCCGGTCGGGCGAGTTTCTCCATGGCCGACGGTTCTTCGGGTGCTCAGGTTGAGGTTGTGGGGGGAGTTCGCGAGCGAGGCATGCAGGCCGGTGGCACCGTTCATCACGTTGCCTTTAGCGCGCCCAATCTGGCATCCATGGAGCTCTGGCAGCAAGAGCTCCGCGAACAAGGCGTGTCTGTCACCGACATCATGGATCGTCAGTACTTCAAGAGCATCTACTTCAGGGAGCCCGGCGGCGTTCTCTTCGAAATCGCTACCGACGAGCCGGGTTTCGCTACCGACGAGCCGCTTCTCGAACTGGGCCGAAAGTTGAAGCTACCGCCGTGGCTCGAACCCAGCCGCGAGCAGATTGAAAACTCGCTCCCCAAGATCAGCGTGTAGTTAGATGCCGAACAACGACCTGTCGCGTCCGCACGTCTTTTCTGCGGGAACGTCGTCACGAACGATTTTGGCGTTGCACGGCACCGGCGGTGACGAGCACAACATCCTCGGCCTTGCGCAGGCACTCGACCCCACGGCATCCGTCTTGTCGCCTCGTGGAATGCACCTCGAGGGCGGCATGAACCGATTCTTTGAGCGTTATGCCGATGGCACGTTCAACGAGCAGTCGATTGACCTCGCGGTGAATGACCTCGCGGAATTCATCGTTGCGGCCGCCAACGAGTACGGTATCGATTTCGGCAATATTTTTGCCACCGGCTTCAGCAATGGCGCCAACACGGCCTCTGCGCTCATGATTCGCCGACCAGAGTTGCTGGCGGGCGCAGCGTTGTTTGGCTCCACGATGCCGTTTGCCCACGTTGACCATGTTGACCTCGCCGACAAGAAGATCTGGTTGGCAAATGGGGACAACGATTCCTACGCGCCGGTAGACGTGAGCGAGCGTTGGGTCGACCAGCTACGAGGCTTCGGTGCCGACGTGACGTGGTTGCGGCACCCCGGTGGTCATCAGATTGCGCCGGAGCACGTGAACCTCATCGCCGAGCAGCTTCGGGCCTAACTTCTCGGCGACCCTCCGCCTCGGGCCGGAGTCGGCCGCTCTTGTTGCCGCATCACATGCCTCGTAGCATGAGGGCATGACTAAAGGAACAACGCCCATACAGCTGTCACCCGACCCCGGCTTCGTCCACATGATTGGCCAGGGCCACATTGTCGGCAATCTGGTTTTCCTGTCAGGACAGGCCAGCATCAATCAGGAGCGGGAGATTGTCGGCATTGGCGACATCGACGCACAGATCACCCAGGCCATGGCCAACGTTGAGAGGGCTCTCAAGGCTGCCGGATCCGGCATCGACAGAATCTTTAAGATCACGATTTATCTGACCGACATCGCTTTCTTTAGCAGTGTCTTGGCCATGCGAGAACGCTACTTCAGTGCCCCCTGGCCGGCGGATACGACGGTCGTCGTGAACTCCCTTGCGCTCGAGGGCCTTTTGGTCGAGCTTGACGTTATCGCCACGACCTAGCAGAACTCGATGGGCGAGAGATATCGCCTAGCGTCCGCTCACCAATAACGGTGTCGGTAGCGCGACACTCGCTCGAAATGTAGGCGATTGTCAACAAGTTTGTTCCGTGAGAGCGTGGGCCTAGGCTCAAGAAACAACCGAAAACTCGGTATTTCTCCAAGCGTTATAAAGTATATAAAGTATTGGTAACGATAAGGAGCGAAATTGTTGACAATCTGAGTTTTCAGAGTAGCCTTTCTCCGAAGCCTCGGCTTTAATAAACACCTACAAAGGAGTAATTAATGTATAAGAAATCACTACTCGTGGGGGCAATTGCGCTTAGCGCAGCACTCGTCCTCACTGGCTGTGCAGCCGGGTCATCCGACTCGGGTGGAGACGTCGATCCCACTGACAGCGCGGCCGTTGTGGCAGCTGCTCAGAAGGTTATCGACACCTACAAGGAGATCCCCTCCACTTCGGACCTCGGTGACGCTATTGACGTAGCTTCTCTCGCAGGTAAGAAGATCCTCAGTCTTCCTATTGACTCGAAGCTCGAGTTCTACCAGGTTGGCGAAACCTCGATGAAGACCATTGCTGAAGCGGCTGGCCTGCAGTACGACACGTTCCCCACTGACGGAAGCCCGACTTCCTTCCAGCAGGGATTCGCTCTCGCTATTGCCGAAAAGGTTGGCGCGATCATCCTCAATGGCCCACTTCCCTCGACGCTTGCTCCTCAGCTTGCAGAAGCTAAGGCAGCGGGAATCCCGGTTGTCCCCGTTCACAACTTTGACAAGGGAACACCTGTCAACCCGGACACGCCGTACGAGGCATTCGCACCGTTCGAGCTCGCCGCTCGTCTGGCAGCCCTGTATGCGGTAATCGACCTTGAGGGCGAGCCTGTCAAGGCACTCGTTCTCGAGGCTTCGGGAACCGGACCTTCGGACGGAATGGTAGCGGCAATCGCCGCCGCCCTCGCCACCGAAGCCCCCGCAGGCAGCGAGATCGTTACGTCACTGAACATTCAGGTCCCTGAGTGGTCGGTCGACATCCAGCCTGCTGTGCAGTCTGCCCTGTTGGCCAACCCTGAGATCAACGCTGTGATTCCGATCTACGACTCCATGGCATTGTTCGCAATCCCCGGTATCGACCAGGCTGCAGCAGACCGCAACCTCGGCGTGTATTCCTTCAACGGAACCCCCGCCGTGTTGAAGCTGATCCAGGACGGCACGACGATGCGTATGAACGCAGCTGAGAGCCCCGACTGGGTTTCCTACAACAACCTGGACACGGTGTTCCGCGCAATGCTCGGCGTGCCGGCAACTCCGGAATCCTCGGGACCGCTTCGCGTCATTGACAAGAGCAACGTCGATGAGACGGGCACCCCGCCCGAGAGTGGTTTGGGCTTTGGGACTGAGTTCCCAGGCGCTTACCTGAAGCTCTGGGGACTTGGTTGAGTTCGACCAATCGCTCAGCTACCGGTGGGCGCGCTAACAGCGCGTCCACTGGGGCTGAGCTCCTTAAAATTACGGGCCTGAAGAAGGCATTTGCGGGAGTCCCTGCCCTTCGCGGCGTAGACCTTGACATCCGGGCCGGAGAGATTCACGGCCTCCTAGGAGCCAACGGATGTGGCAAGTCGACCCTGATCAAAATTTTGGCCGGATTCTATTTCGGCGACGATGGTGAGATTTCCATCAATGGCGTTGAGCACAAGTTGCCTCTAGGTCCTCGCGGTTTGAGCGATAGCGGCATCGCTTTCGTTCACCAAGACCTCGGGCTTGTTCCGTCACTAACTGTTCTTGAGCACATGGCATTGGATTCGAATGGAACCAAACCTGGATTTAGCAGAATTTCCTGGAAGAAGGAACGTAGTCGGGTAGAAGAGCTCCTCAACCGCTTCGACCTCGACCTCGACCCCGACGCGAAAATCGACACCCTGTCGCCCGTTCAAAAAGCAATGGTTGCCATTGTTCGGGCCGTGGGCCACCCGGGCCTCACCGACGGCAAGGCCGGGCCACTCTTGGTCCTCGACGAGCCAACAGTCTTTTTGCCCCGAGACGAAATCAACGCGCTTTTCTCGCTCCTCCGCAAATTAAAGGCCCAGGGCGATTCAGTTCTTTTGGTGTCGCACGACCTCGACGAGGTCCTTGAGATTACCGACCGCGTTACCGTTTTCCGTGACGGATCACTGGTGGGAACGCGCAACACAGCTGAGTGCACCCGACAGGATGTTGTCGAGATGATCCTCGGTGCACGCGACGTGCAGGGCAAGCGCCAAGAGGCGAAAGTCCGAACAGACATTGAACCGCGCTTGGCGGCTCGGGACGTTGATGGCGAGAGGGTGCGAGGCCTGTCCATCGACCTGCGCGCCGGTGAGGTTGTGGGCGTTACCGGGCTCGCCGGTTCAGGTTTTGAAGAACTTCCCGAACTCCTCTTTGGCGCTCGACCCTGGCGCGCCGGCACGCTGACCGTCAACGGAAAAGACGTGAAGTCGCCCACCCCCAAAGAAATGATGAGCAACAAGGTTGTCCTGGTGCCTTCCGACCGAAAGGCTGATGGCGGCGCACAAGAACTCACCGTGCTGGAGAACCTGTCGCTTCCCTTCTTCTCGAACTTTGCCCGGGGCTGGTCAATTCGCTGGAACGTTCTTCGTGAGCGTGCAGAGAACGTGTCCCAAACATTCAACGTCACGCCCAAAAACGTCGACCTTGAGCTCGGCAAACTCAGTGGCGGTAACCAGCAGAAGGCCCTGCTCGGAAAATGGCTGCAGACCAAGCCCGCGGTCATGCTTCTCAACGAGCCCACGCAGGGTGTTGATGTTGGCGCGCGGCGAGAAATCTTCAAGCTTCTCCGCGAGGCCGTCACAGAAGACATGGCCATTCTCTGTGCCACCTCTGATTATGAACAACTCGTTGAACTCGCCGATCGCGTCCTCATTCTGGCCGACGGTGAAGTGCGAGAAGAACTTCGGGGTTCCGAGATCACCAAGGAATCTATGGCAGAAGCTATTTACTCTCAGGGAGCGAAATGACCAGCGTCACCACAAAGCAAGCAGGTACTCAGGGCACCAAGCGAGCCAAAGGAATCAGAGACCCCGAGAGATTCGTCCTCTTGGGCGTTTGGGTTGTTCTGATTGTTTTCTTCGTTATCGCTGTGCCCAACACGTTCCCCACCGCGGCAAACCTTTCCAGCATGCTGGGCTCGCAAGCGGTGCTTCTCATCCTCACTTTGGGTCTCATCATTCCGCTGCGCGCAGGCGACTACGACCTTTCGGTCGCGTCGGTGTTCTCGCTGTCGGCTGTTACGGTGGCTTCGCTCAACGTCAACCTGGGCGTGCCTGTCGGCTGGGCCGCGCTTATCGCGGTGGTCCTTGGCTTCGGGGTGGGCGCCCTCAACGGCTGGATTGTGACCAGATTCGGCATTGATCCGTTTATCGTGACCCTGGGTGTGGGAACGGTTGTTCTCGGTTTGGCCTATCCCGTCTCGAACTCACGAACAATCAGTGGCGTGGACCCCACTCTGTCGGACATCATGCTCACTAAGCCATTCCTCGGCATTCCGTTGGACTTCTACTACGCGGTTATTCTCTGCGCCATTGTGGCGTACGTCTTCTCTAAGACGGCGTTTGGTCAACGACTTCTCTTCATCGGCCAGAACGCCAGCGTTGCGCGTCTGAACGGTGTGCCCGTAAGTCGACTTCGTCGGTTTGCTCTCATTTGTTCGGCAACGATTGCCGCGGTTGCAGGCGTTGTTTACGTGGGTACCACGGGTAGCTCCGACGCGGGTTCGGGGGCAGGGTTCCTCCTGCCCGCTTTTGCGGCGGCCTTCCTGGGTTCAACAACACTGTCTGTGGGACGCTTCAACCCGTGGGGCACCCTGATTGCCGTGTACTTCTTGGTCACGGGCATCAGCGGTCTTCAGCTCATGGGAGCGCAGCAGTACGTTCAGGAGTTGTTCTACGGCGGCGTTCTCGTTATCGCCGTTATTCTCTCCAAGATTGTGCGGGCACGAAGCGACAAACGACGCCTCGCTCAACTCAAGTAACCATTGACATCCCACCCCCATTACCTCCGCGCCCCCGCGGACAGAAACAGAAAAGATTAGCGACATGAAGGCTCAAGGCGCAGTTATTCACGAAGTTGGCGGCAAGTGGAAAGTTGAGGAGCTCGAGCTCGATGACCCCCAAGACAATGAGGTCTTGATTCAGGTCATGGCCAGTGGCCTATGCCACTCCGACGATCACTTTGTGACCGGAGACCTCGCCGTCACCCTGCCCATGGTGGGCGGACACGAAGGCGCCGGAATTGTCGTCAAGGTGGGTTCGAAGGTGACTCGCGTCAAGGTGGGCGACCACGTTGCCACGCTGTTCATCCCCGCCTGTGGCACCTGCCGCTACTGTGCTCGAGGCCAGTCGTACATCTGCAACAACGGTGCGGGCATGGAGCACGGTCTGGGAATGGACGGCACCCCTCGGTTCCACCTGGCCGAGTCCGGAACGGGAATCGGTGGCGTAACGCGCCTCGGAACATTTGCGAACTACATCGTGTGCCACGAAACCCAGACGGTAAAACTTCCCGATGACATCCCGTTCGACGTGGCCTGCCTGGTTTCGTGCGGTGTCGCGACGGGATGGGGCGCTGCCGTTTACGGCGGTGGCGTTCGACCCGGCGACATCGTCATGGTCATGGGTGTCGGCGGCGTGGGAATGAACGCCGTTCAGGGCGCGCGTCATGCCGGAGCCGACCACGTTCTCGCGGTCGACCCCGTTGAGTGGAAGCGCAATGCTGCTCTCGATTTTGGAGCCACGGAGGTCTTTGCCAGTGTCGACGAGGCTCGCGATCGCATCTCTCAACTCACCAACGGTCAGGGTGTTGACGTCGCCATCGTTACGGTGGGCCGCGTAGACGGTGACCTCATTGGTCAGGCCTTCAGCGTCACCGGTAAGGCGGGGGCAACCATTCTTGCCTCGGTGGGCTCCTTCGAGCCGCACATTGCCGCTAGCCCTCAGGACTTCACCAACTACGCCAAGCGCATCCAGGGCGTTCTGTATGGACTGTGCAACCCGGTTTTAGACATTCCGCGAATTCTCCAGATGTACAAGGACGGCAGAATCAAGCTGGAAGAGCTGATTACCCGCCGTTATGACATCACCGAAATCAATGAGGGTTTCGAAGATATGCACGCGGGCAACAACATTCGCGGCGTACTCGTCCACAAGCACTAATCGACACTGAGAGATTTTGAGGAAAAACACATGAACGCAAAGAGCATCGCGCCCGACCCCACAGCAGCGATCGAGCACACACAGCTCCTCATCGATGGAAAGTGGGTTGATGCTGCCGACGGCAAGAAGTTCGACGTCTACAACCCGTCAACGGGAGAAGTTTTCTGCCAGGTTGCAGAAGGTGGAGCAGAAGACATCGATCGCGCCGTTCGTTCAGCGCGCGCAGCCTTCAACGGCCCATGGTCGCAGATGTCTCCGCTGGAGCGCTCCAAGAAGATTTGGCGCCTCGCCGAGCTGATCGAAGAGAACGCAGCTGAAATTGCGCGCATCGAAACCCTCGATCAGGGCAAGCCCTACCTCTACGCACTGAACGGCGACGTGCCCTCGGCAGCGAACATGTTCTATTACATGTCGGGTTGGGCCACAAAGATCGAGGGCGAGACCATCCCGGTTTCTGCGGGCGCCGGATTCCACGTCTACACGCGCCGCGAGGCCATTGGTGTTGTGGGCTGCATCGTGCCCTGGAACTTCCCGCTCGTTATCGCCGCGTGGAAGGTCGCACCCGCACTGGCCGCCGGAAACACAGTGGTTCTCAAGCCAGCCGAGTCAACCCCGCTGTCTGCTCTGATGCTGGGGAAGTTGGCCCTCGAGGCGGGCATTCCCCCGGGAGTTCTCAACGTTGTCACCGGCTTCGGAGCGGGAGCCGGTCAGGCACTTTCCGAGCACCCCGACGTGGACAAGGTGTCATTCACCGGTTCAACCGCAACGGGCGGCCGCATCATTGATGCAGCCAAGGGAAACATGAAGAAGGTAACCCTCGAGCTGGGTGGCAAGAGCGCGAACATCATTTTCGCCGATGCCGACCTCAAGGCAGCCATCAAAGGCTCATCCGACGGCATCTTCTTCAATGCCGGTCAGGCTTGTGCAGCGGGATCCCGCTTGTACGTGCACGAGGATGTCTACGACGAGGTTATTGCCGGCATGACCGAGTTGGCTAAGAACATCAAGGTCGGAGACGGATTTGATCCCACGAGCGAGATTGGGCCGCTGGCGAGCCAGCAGCACTTCGACCGCGTCTCGGGCTACCTCCGCGATGGTTTCGACCAGGGCGGCACTGCCGTCACGGGTGGCGGACGCCACGGAGACAAGGGCTACTTCATCACACCGACGATCTTCACCGACGTCACGGCTGAAGACAAGATCGTCAAAGAGGAAATCTTTGGACCGGTCGTTGTCGCCATCAAGTTCCGTGACGAAGCCGAGGTTATCGCTGCCGCAAACGACTCGCCCTACGGTCTTGCCGGTGGAATCTGGACAACGGATGCCGCACGAGCTCACCGGGTTGCCGCCGCTTTCAAGTCGGGTACGGTGTGGGTGAACTGCTACGGAGTATTTGACCCTGCTATGCCCTTCGGTGGCTACAAGCAGTCTGGGTGGGGTCGAGAAATGGGACACGAAGTATTGCACGCTTACACTGAACTCAAAACAGTGTGTGTTCGCACCGATAGCTGACGCTTGTGACGCTCGTCGAGGAGAAAAACCAAAGCTCCCTTACCCTGACCCTCAAGGTGAGTGACACGCTGCGCAAAGAAATTATCGGCGGAATCCGAGTGTCGGGCGAGCGGCTCAACGAAGTTGCCATCGCGAATGCCCTGAGCGTCAGTCGTGGCCCCGTTCGGGAGGCGATTCTGCGCCTCGCGAGCGAGGGACTCGTCATCGTTCTTCCGCACAGGGGTGCCTTCGTCAAGACGCTTGATCCTGAGGGCGTCATGGATCTGTTCGAGTTGCGGATTGCCCTCGAGTGTGAGGCGGCAGCGCTCGCTGCTCAGCGGGTGACAGGACCGGATCTCGTCAAACTCCGAAGCACACAGGAGCAATCATCGCAACTCGTCGACGCCAATGACGACGGCTTCTCAAACGAGGTGGACCTCCATGAGTTCATCGGAAAAATCTCCATGAACACCGCTCTCTCCGACAGCGTCAAGCATGTCAACACGGAGCTTCGACTGGTTCGACTTCGCTCGGGCTCGAACACGAGCCGGGCGGCTGTGGCCGTCCGTGAGCACAACGAAATCATCAAACATATTTCCGTCCGAGACGCAGACGGTGCTCGTGAGGCAATGCGCTACCATCTTCGTAGCTCGCTTCAGACCACCCTCGAGCTCATGTTTCCGGACCGGGACCACCTAAGGAAGGAAACAGAATGACTCTCTTTGACCCATGGACTATGGGGCGATACACGCTCAAAAACCGCGTTGTCATGGCCCCCATGACGCGCATGCGCGCAGACGCCGAAGGCGTCCTGCCCGATTACGTGGCCGAGTACTACGCGCAGCGCGCCGGTTCCGCGCTCATCATTACCGAGGGCACGCAACCGAGTGTGGGTGGGCGCGGGTACCACGGCACGCCCGGTATGCACACCGATGCGCAGCAGGCTGCCTGGAAGGTTGTCGCAGATAAGGTCCACGAACGCGGGGGACGCATCTTTTGCCAGCTCATGCACACCGGACGAATTGGCCACTCCTCACTCCTCCCCGCCCCGTGGGATCTTGTGGCACCGAGCGCGATCGCGGCCGACCTAACGGTCACTGACGCCGACCACAACGAAGTGCCCGCTCAAACGCCCCGAGCAATGACGATTCCCGAAATCAAGGCCATTGTGGAGGCGCACGCTGACGCTGCTCAGCGTGCTGTTGACGCCGGCCTCGACGGTGTGGAGCTCCACGCGTCGAACGGATACCTGGGCCACCAATTTCTGTCGTATGGAACCAATGTTCGTGAAGACGAGTACGGGGGGTCGCCAGAAAACCGAGCCCGCTTCGTCGTCGAGACGCTCACCGCCATGGCAGATCGCATTGGCGCTGATCGCGTCGGTGTTCGTCTTTCTCCGGGCGGTAGCTTCAACGACATGCGCGGCATGGATGACGATGAAACCTATATCGAGCTCGTGAATCAGCTTGATGGTCTCGGGCTGGCCTACCTGCACGTGCTTCGCCGACGCTCGACTCCCCTTCACTTGGAGCTGCACCGTTTGTGGAGCTCAACCTTTATGCTCAACACCGGCTACCACGGCACATCCGAGTTTCAGGATCTGAACGCCTTGATCACGGAGGGCGCGTGCGATCTCATCAGCGTGGGTCGCCTCTTCATCTCAAATCCAGACCTCGTGAATCGTTGGCAACACGGCCTCGAACTGGCCGAATGGGATGAGGACACGTTCTTTACCGCGGGAGCTCGGGGCCTCACCGACTATGCACCAGCTACGTAGCCAACTCGCGCGCCCTCTGTTGTAACCAAAAACAAGAATCCAACGCAGTATTCGTCTGAGGAGAAGAAACCTATGTCAGATTTCACAGGAAAAGTTGTTGTTGTCACCGGGGCTGGGTCCGGAATCGGTGAAGCCTGCTGCGACTATTTACGGCAAGAGGGAGCAACCGTTATCGAATGGGACCTTCGCCCGAAGGACGCCTCGAACCCGGCCGTAGACGTCTCTGATTGGGCGTCTGTCGAGTCGGCGGCCCAGCAGGTCGCAGACGGTCACGGCCACATCGATGCGCTGATCAACTGCGCGGGAGTCATCACGCCCAACCTGCCCGCACAGGACGTTGACCCGAAAGACTACCGACGCAACTTCGACGTGAACCTCATGGGTATTGTTCACACCACCAAAGCGCTCTACAGCCTTTTGGCGGCGTCAAGCGCCGGGGCGATTGTCAATGTCGCCAGCCAGGCAGCGCTCGTGTCACTGCCTCGCCAGACCGCTTATTCAGCCTCGAAGGGTGCCGTGACGGCACTCACTCGCGCCCTGGCTATCGACTGGGCGAGCGACGGGATCCGCGTCAATGCGGTGTGCCCCGGCTTTACGGCAACGCCCATGGCCATGGATCAGATGACACCGGAACTCGACGCTGCTGTCTCCCGTCGCGTGCCTCTGGGACGCATTTTCCAGCCGGCTGAGATTGCCAACGCCATAGGTTTTCTGGCGAGCAACCGGGCCTCGGCCATCACGGGAGTCATTCTTCCCGTCGACGGCGGCTGGACTGCGGGAGAACCCGCACTGCCCATGTAACGTCGCCGAGACGGGAAGACCACACAATTCAGCTGACGACCCGGAGGGGTGAACGTGAAATTCGCAAACAAGATCGCCTACGTAACAGGAGCGAGTTCGGGAATTGGACGCGGCGCGGCGCTTCGCCTCGCGCGCGAGGGAGCTCAGGTTGTCTTCATCGGGCGAAACCAGGCCCAGCTTGACTCCGCCGTGGCTGAGGGTGGGGCGAAGTGCGCCTCCGTCCAGATGGATGTCTCTGACCCTACGTCTGTCAACGAGATCCTGCCCGCCGCCATCGCTCAGCATGGTTCACCAGACATCGTGGTTCACGCGGCGGGAATCACCGTGCTCGGTGCCCTAGATGAGCTCACCGAGGCCGATTGGGATCGACAGATGGACACCAATCTGAAGAGCATCTATCTTCTCAACCGCCACCTATGGCCGGCCATGTCGGGGGCGGGCGGGTCGATCGTGCTCGTGGCGTCGACAGCGAGCTTTGCCGCGTTCCCTCAGGATGCGGCCTATGTTGCCTCGAAGGGCGCTGTCTTGGCGCTGACCAAGGCAATGGCGCTGGATGGCGCCTCTGTGGGCATCCGTGTCAACGCCGTTTGCCCCGGCTTCATCCTGACGCCGAACCTGCAGGGGTACTTCGACGGACAAGCCGACCCTGAAGGCGCCAAGCGGGGGGCCGCACAGGCTGCCCCCTTGGATCGCATGGGTACGCCGGAAGACGTTGCTGCCAGTATCTCGTTTCTGTCCAGCGATGATGCCTCATTCATCACCGGTACGTCACTGTTAGTCGATGGCGGCCTGATGGCGCGCGTGCCCTTCTAGAGGCACGACGGATGCGGGCGTGAGGCCCGTTAGCGGTTACGCAGGTCGGGCTGCTCGAGCAGATCTTCAATGATGCGCGAAATCGACCGCACCTGGAAGCTCTCAATTAGATCGTCGGGGTACCCGGCGGAGCGCGGTGTCTCCACGTGGATGTTGTCGGCGAAGCGAACTTCCCGAATAATCTGCTCTGCCTCGTGTCCCTGGTCGAGGCGCTCGGCAACGTTGCCAACAACCTCACGGCCCATTTCGCGATAGCGCTGCACTCCTGCTCGATCGGTTACCTGACCGTGCCCGGGAACGAGGTGAACAAAGTCGTACGACTCAACCACTTCGAGAGCATCGAACCAGTCGTAGACGTGGGAATCCTGGAACGAGGGGAGGCCCGCCTCACACACGACGTCGCCCGTGAAAATGATTCCGTCGTCGGGGAGGTAGGTCAAAACGTTGTTGGGCGTGTGGCCGCGCAGAGCGCGCAATTCCAGCCCGACGTCGCCAAGGTTCAACTTCAGGGTGCTTTCGACGAGCACACTGGGCAGGCGAACGGTGTAGTCACGCAGCAGGTGTGAATTGCCGGGATCGAGGCGCTCAAGGAGGTCGAGCAGATACTGCATCGTGGGCGGGTCTTCTTCGAGACGCTGCCGCGTGCCCGCATTGGCCACGATTTCGCCGGGCAAAAAGCGGTTTCCGATGGTGTGGTCCGGGTGGTGATCGGAGTTGATGAGAAACCGCACGTTGCCCAAACTCTTGGCAAAGTGGCCCCAGGCCAGAGCGTCACTGGGCAGGTGGGGTGCGTCAATGAGCGCC
>Ga0164294_10004089_pt1 | contig 12821 bp, 11 predicted proteins | sample GEODES005metaG_FD_111479 | JGI IMG/M metagenome (GOLD analysis project Ga0164294, IMG submission 111479) | Oligotrophic lake water microbial communities from Sparkling Lake, Wisconsin, USA - GEODES005 metaG | ecosystem: Environmental > Aquatic > Freshwater > Lake | place: USA: Sparkling Lake... | reverse complement strand
GACCGGAACCACGCTCGCGTCGCAGCGCATGGCTTGTGCGTTGGAGGCAACCGCGACGATTTGAGAACCGTCGGGCGCGGGGAACATTGCGGTGAGCGAGTCGCCGGGTTTGAGGTTGATGCAGGTCTTTGCTGCGGCGGTACCGATGAGTTCCTCTACCGATATGCGCTTCATTACTCCTTGAGCAGTGACCATCATGAACGGCGGCGGAGCATCCTCAGGCGAGGCGGGCGCAGTGGCAACCGCAAGGATCTGCTCACCCTTTTCTAAGGGGGCTAACTCGCCAATGGGGGTGCCTCGTGTGCGGCCGGTTACCTCGGCGAGCGCCATGACTGTGGTGGGACACACCCGCCCGCGGGACGTGACCAGCCACAGCTGTGAGCGCGTGCTCGCACCGATGCGAGCGGTCAGCACATCGTGGCGCCCAAACGTGCCGGGGCGTGGGCCATCGACTGGCTCGCGGCCGATGAGGCCGGACTGTGTCAGCGCCACGACGCAGGGTTCATCGACGATCTTCGCGGCCTGCTCGGCGAGGGCGGCCTCCAAGGTGACATCTTCGAGCGCATCGGGCGTGGTCACCCGTGTGCGCCGTTCTGATCCGAATCTGTCTGCGAGATCCTCAAGCTCCTTCAGCACAATGGTGCGACGGCGTTGCTCAGACCCAAGGATCTTTTCGAACTCCTCGATGTGGCCAAGGAGTTCTCCGGCTTCGGTCTCCAACTCCAACTTTGCCAACGCGGTGAGTCGCCGAAGTTGCATATCCAAAATGTGAACGGCTTGGACCTCTGAGAGGTTGAGTTCTTCCATGAGCCGCGTGCGCGCCTCCATGGCATCTTGGGATGATCGGATGATGGACACCACAAGATCGATTGCGTCGAGCGCTATGAGGAGACCCTGAACGAGGTGAAGGCGCCGCTGAGCCTTCTCTAGGCGGAACTGGGTTCGGCGAAGCACAACGTCAAGGCGATGATCGATGTAGTGCTGGCAGAGTTCGTAGAGACCCACTGTTGTGGGGACGCCGTCGACCAGCACGACATTGTTGACTCCGAAGGATTCCTCGAGCGGCGTTTGGCGATACAACTCCGTGAGCACCGCTCTACCGTTAGCGCCGGGTCGCAGCTCGATTTCGATGCGCAGACCGGTATGGCGGTCTGAGGTGTTTTTCACATCGGTGACCATTGGCAGCTTGTCGTTGCGCATGAGTTCTTGGATGCGGCTGACGACTCGTTCCGGCCCGATCAGATACGGCAGTTCGGTGACGACAATGCCCTCTCTGGCCTTGGTGAGTTGGACGATCTCGGCGGTTGCCCGAATCCGGAAACTGCCCCGACCAGTCTCGTAGGCCTCGGCCAGGTTTTCATCGACGACGACGCCGCCTGAAGGGAAGTCGGGGCCGGGAACCAGCGCCATGAGTTCGGCGGTGGTGGGTCGCGGTCGCCGCTGGGTCATGACGAGGGCGATTGCTTGAGCGATCTCTCTCAGGTTGTGGGGGGCCATGTTGGTGGCCATTCCCACTGCAATGCCTGAAGTGCCGTTGACCAACAGGTTGGGAACTCGACCCGGAAGGTAGATGGGTTCGTTGCGCTCGCCGTCGAAGGTGAGCCTGAACTCGACAGTGTCCTCGTCGATTTCGCCGAGCATCTCGATTGCCGCATCAGTGAGTCGGCATTCGGTGTAGCGGTAGGCGGCAGGCGGGTCATCGAGGCTGCCGAAGTTGCCATGCGGGTCGACCAGCGTGATGTTGCGGCTGAACGATTGACCCATGCGGGTGAGGGCGTCGTAGATGGCAGAGTCGCCATGAGGGTGGTACTTGCCCATGGTCTCGCCGACAACGCCAGCGGACTTGCGATGCGGCCGGTCGGGACGCAGACCCATATTGGCCATGGCATGAAGAATTCGTCGCTGGACGGGCTTGAGTCCGTCTCGAACATCGGGGATGGCCCGAGCGGTAATGACCGACAGCGAGTACGACAAGAACGAATCGCTGAGTTCTTCGGTGACGGGAATCTCAATGATCTCGCGTGCAAAGGGTTCATCGAAGAGCTGTGGTTGGCGTGGCATGGGCGCAGTCTCTCAGCGCAATCGGACATGGTGGGGGAACCAGACAAATTCGCCGAATTTCAGGGCTCATTACCGACGCTATGAACCGCTGATACCTGCCGAGGTGGGTTTTTCAGCCGTTGCCGTGGAAGGATGCCGACCATGACGGACGGACCATGGCAAGGCGATGCCTGCTCGCTAGTTGATGCCTACCGAGCTGGAGAGCGATCCCCGCGAGAAGAGGTTGAGGCCACGCTGGTGGCGATTGAATCCTCGAAACTCAATTGCTTTTCGTTCATAGATCCGGATCGGGCACTCGCTGCCGCGGAAGCCGCCGATGTTTCCTTGCCCTTTGGAGGCGTTCCCGTAGGGATCAAGGAACTCGACATGGTGAAAGGCTGGCCTGCCACTCAGGCCTCGCTGTTGTTCAAAGACGTGATTGCCCCCTACACCCAAGACAGCGTTGCCCGGCTGATCGAGCGCGGCGGTGCGATCCCAGTAGGGCAGACCACGGCGAGTGAGTTCGGCGGGCTGAATGTGAGCGTCACCAAACTCAACGGAGTTACTCATAACCCTTGGCGTCACGGACGAACCACTGGTGGTTCCTCGGCGGGAAGTTCAGCGGCTGTAGCAGGCGGTCTCGTCACGCTCGCAACCGCTGGCGACGGTGGCGGATCGATTCGTATCCCTGCTGGCTACACCGGGCTAGTGGGAATGAAGGGCACCTACGGTCGAATTTCACGAGGACCAAAGGCCCCGCATCGACCAGGAACGGAGGTGTCTGGCTGCCTCTCTCGTTCCGTACGCGATATTGCTCGGCACTTCGATGTGTGCGCCGGTACTGCGTTGCGAGACCCAACCTCGCTGCCTTCGCATGGCCATTGGGAAGCAGATCTTGGAACCTCAGATTTCGCCGGGAAGAAGTTAGGGCTGTGCCTCAACCTTGGTGGTGTCACTTTGGAGCCAGGCGTTGCCGAGCAATTGAGAACCTCGGCGGTTGCGCTCGCAGAAGTGACGGGCATGGAACTCGTCGAGATCTCGGTGCCGTTGCCAAACCTGGCCGCACAGTGGGTGATGGGGAATCTGTCTGCACTGGTTTCTGAGCTCGGAGACATGTGGCCAAAGCGCGGCAGCGAACTCACCGATCAGGTGCGGTTCGGTTTGCTGATGGCCGATTCCATGTACAACCTGCGGGTAGCCGGTGTGGCCGAGGAACTGCGCGTTCAGGCCTACAACGTCATGGCCGAAGCATTTGAACAAGTTGACTTTGTGGTCTCGGCTACGAATCCCGGCCCGGCGTTTGCGGCCGAGTCCACGATGAGTGCGCCAGATGCAGAGAAGTTCGAGAATCTCATGGAGAACCCCGCAATCGCCGTGGGTCTGAGGGGTGTCATGGGCGGCATGCGAGTGGCCAAGGGCCTCGCTCCGAAGTTGCCCAACAGCACCCTCGACTTTGTCACCTCGAAGATTCCCGACATCGTGACAATGGGCGCGCTGACGATCATCTCGAACGTCTACGGCAACCCAGCGGTGTCTATTCCCGGTGGACTCGTTGACGGGTTGCCAGTTGGACTGCAGGTACTCGCCCCGCATCATCAGGACGGGATGCTGCTCGATGTTGCGTTGCGGGCCGAGTCCGAGATTGGCTGGCCTCGGACAGCCCCTTCGGCCTGAGCCAAAAACTGCCGAACTCGTAACCTCCATCCTGTGAGATGGCTGTCACGAGTTTGGAAGGTACCGAGTTCGGAAGCGAACTACTTGGCGTTGGCGTCAGGCAGGGAGCACGAGTTCTGCTGCTTGACGGAGCTGATCAACCGAACCGGCATGCACCATGATCTCGGTAACTGCAGATTCCTTCCATGCCGCGAGCCGGTCGGCGATGCGCTCCGGCGTGCCGACAAGGGAGATCTCATCGGCAAATGACACGGGCACTTCCATTACCGCTTCGTCTCGCTTGCCCTCGAAGAACAGGTCTTGGATTTTTTCCGCTGCGTCACCGAGCCCCATTCGAGCTGCCAATTTGGTGTGGTAGTTCTGGCCCTTGGCACCCATGCCGCCGATGTAGAACGCCAACATCGCCCGAGTGGGTGCGAGCGCCGCTTCGATGGTCTCGGGATTGTCGTCTTTGGTCACCTCGAACATGCTGATAGCGGCAACTTCAAAGTCGTCCTTTGCCCCGGCAAGTTGGTCTGCGTAGACCTCTTGACGGAAGGGCGAGTAGTAGAGCGGGAACCAGCCATCAGCAATCTCTGCGGTCTGCGCAACGTTCTTTGGACCCTCTGCGCCGAGGTAGATCGGGATTTCCCGCCGCAACGGATGCACGATGGATTTGAGCGATTTGCCGAGACCTACCGAGCCCTCGCCGGAATAGGGGTGCTGATAGAACTCGCCTTGGTAGTTGAGCGGTTCCTCACGGGCAATGACCTGCCGGATGATCTCCACATATTCGCGAGTGCGGGCGAGGGGCTTGTTGGAGGGACGCCCGTACCAACCTTCGACCACCTGGGGGCCCGATACGCCGAGACCCAGCCGCAGTCGACCGTTGCTGAGATAGTCCAACGTGATGGCGCTCATCGCAGTCGCTGTTGGTGTGCGAGCAGCAAGCTGCACCACGGCGGTACCCAGAGCGATCTTCTCGGTGCGCGCCGCCAGGTACGCCAACGGGGTGAGCGCATCGGAGCCCCATGCCTCTGCGGTCCACACCGAGGTAAATCCCATTTTTTCGGCCTCGACGGCCTTGTCGGCCCAATCGGGAGCCGGCATTGCGCCCCAGTAACCGAGCATGAGTCCTAGTTGCATGGTGATCGTCCTTTTCTGCTTCAGCGTTGGGATCGGAATGCCGGGTGAACGGAATCAGCGACCCTTGAACTCGGGTGTGCGCTTCTCTTTGAAGGCGCGTGGGCCCTCTTTGGCGTCCTCGGACCCGAAGACGTCCCAGCCGTAGCTGAATTCGTATTCGAGGGCTTCGCGCTCTTCCATGCCATTGGTCTCGCGCAGAGTTTTCAGAAGTGACTTGATGGCCAGTGGACCATTTGCACAGATGCGTTCTCCAATTTCGACGGCCTTGGCGAGCGCCTCGCCGTCGGGAACCACATGCCCCACAAGGCCCAACTCGAGTGCCCGCTGCGCGGTGATGTGATCTCCGGTGAGGAGCAACTCACACGCAATGGTGTAGGGGATCTGCCGAGGAATACGCACCGCAGAGCCGCCCATTGGGTAGAGCGACCAACGCGCTTCGGAGATTCCGAACTTGGCCGACTCGCCAGCTACTCGGATTTCGGTGGCCCCGAGCAACTCGGTTCCGCCAGCGATTGCGGTGCCTTCTGCGGCGAGAATCAGTGGGACGCCGGGGCGCCAGGTGCGCAGCAGCGCCTTCCAAGGAAGATCGCCATCAGCGGCGAGTCGGCCCTGCACGTCAATCTCTTGATCGGCATCGGGTTGATGCCCGCCGGCCATCTCCTTCAGGTCAGCACCAGAGCAGAAATTGCCGCCGGCGCCGGTAAGGATGAGCGCCCGAATATCGGGGTTCTCGTCGGCCTCCACGCACGCGTCATACAGCCGCACCAGCATTTCGCCGTTGATGGCGTTCTGTCGCTCGGGTCGGTTCAGGGTGACGATTAGCAGGTGTCCCTGTCGTTCAGTCAGCAGCGCCGGCATGGGGGTCCTCCATGGCTCAAAAGTAGGTGGCAGCAAACTAATGGGCCGGGCCGGTGCGGGGAGAACCGGACTGCTGGAGGTGCACCTGTTATTGATTGAGTTTTCCCGGCCATCGCTGAGTTGCGGCCGGTAGGGTTCGGAAATGGCCCGTGTCTACATCCACGAGTTCGTCGACGTTCTTGGAACCGAGCGGGCGCGCTATCAGCATCACATGACGGCAAATTGGTGTCCCGAAGCCGGTCCATTGCGGCGACAGCAATGCTTTGGAGTGTTCTCCGTTGTAGGCAGCACCGGACGCTGGCCGCAGGTTGTGAACCTTTGGGAGTACGCGGGTTGGGAAGATCTCGCCCACAACTTCGAAGTGGAGTTAGTTGGACCTAGCCACCGCGATCCGATGCTCGCTGAATGGTGGGAACAGGCCGCAACATTCCGTACCGGCGGTCATGATCGGATCCTGGTGGCGCATCCTGACTCGCCAAGCATCGAAAGTTGGCAGGATCGAGGCGGCACCGGAGCAGTCGCATACGTCCATGAGATCCTCAAGTGTCGTGCAGGCCGAGCCACTGATTTGTGCGATGCCGTTGCCGGTCCTGCCACCGAGGATCATTCGCGATTTGGGCTTGAACTGGTGGGGGCATTTCGCACGGCTATGTCTGCCGATGATGAGGTCGTGGGTATGTGGTCTGTTCCGGACTGGGACAGTTGGGCGCGCTTTGAGTCAGCGAGTGATGGGGGAGATGTGGAGTTCTTGCATCTCTACGAACGACTCGGTGATGTCGTCACAGCGCGTCAACGAATCCTTCTTGTGGACGCAGAACTCTCGCCGTTGCGAATTGGCCGCCAACCCACTGCGGCGGACCGCCGACCACTCGATCAGATCTGAGTTCGGCGGTTCGTATTCAGGTCGGGGGTTCCAAGTCGGGGATTCCCATTTCCAACGTGGCGGCCTGAATACCGCCATCGATCTCCAGAATCTTCCCGGTCAAATACGAACCAGCGGGTGAACACAGGTACAGCACGCCGGCTGCAATGTCGTCGGTGGTGCCGAGCCGCCGCAACGGTGTGTTGCTCTCCATCGTCTGTCGCAAAGTGTCATCTGTCAGCACCATCTCGAGTGCCGAAGTGGCAACCGAGCCCACTGCGATTGCGTTGACCCGGATGTGTGGGTTGAGGTCAGCCGCCAAAATCCGGGTGAGGTGAGTGAGCGCACCCTTTGCGGTTCCGTAGGCAGCGAAGCCTCGGTCCGGCAAACGCCCAGCGGCGGACGAGATGTTGACCACTGCGCCATCACCGCGGACCAGCATCGCGGGAACCGCCTGCTTGGTGAGTTCGAAGGCTGTAGTGACGTTGAACGAGAACGCCTTTTCGAAACTCTTGACGCTGGTCTCAAGTAGTGGCTTCGGGAAGGACCCACCGGCGTTGTTCACCAGGATGTCGAGACCGCCCAGCCGATCGGTTGCAATCTCAACAAGTTCCCCGAGTCGGTCAATCTCAAAGACATCAAATGCAACTGGCACGGCACGAACGCCAAAGGCTTCGGCTTCGGCTGCGGTGGCCTCCACCTGCTCAAGAGTGCGCGATGCCACCACCACATCGGCACCGGCTTCGGCCAGCGCGAGTGCGCATGCTTTTCCGATGCCACGACCGGCGCCGGTCACGAGCGCGACCTTTCCGTCGACTCGGAAGTTGTCGAGGATCCCCATTAGTTGTCCCCGTCCACTTTGTTGATCTGCTCAATCCTGTCGGTGGACTCGTTGACGGCCCAGCGGTAGATACCTTGAGCCATGAGTGAGCGCTCCGAGTTGAGCCGGGCTTCGTTGACCTCTCGTCGCACGGCCAGCACGCCTGGATCCTTGGGATCTGCGAGTGCTGCGAACTCAGCTAGATGGCCGGCGAGTCGAAGATCGTTGCCGGCAAGGAGTTCAAGGGCGCGGTCGGCAAGCACTGCTGCCCCTCCGACCAACGTCGCCAACTCGCTGGCCAACGAGGATTCAGGGGCTGGCTGTAGATGCGAGGGGTTGCCGTCGTACCAACCGCCGTACAGGCGCCAAAGATTGCGCACCACAAACTCTGGATCGTCGTAAACGGGTTGTAGCCACGGGCGACTTGTGAGATGTTCGGGCACTCGCACCGTGTGAATGAGATCGTCGAGTCGCGCCCCTTGGTTCATGAGCGCGAGCGACTGCTCAACAAGTGATTCGAGGAGTTCGGCGGTGTCGGACAACACCCCTGCGATGCGGTCGCGTCCGGCTATGGGCAAACCGTGTCCGGGCAACATGAGTTCGGCCCCGAGGGCGGCCATCTTTCGCAAAGCTGCTGCCCATTCAAACGGGAAGCGCTGCACCTTCTGAGGGTTGCCGCAATTCGGAGCGGCCCAGATGAACAGGTCACCGGTACACAGGACCTTGTGCTCGGGAACCCATACCCAGGTGCCATCGTCGGTCTCACCTTTGTCGTGATGCAGTTCAACGCTGAGTCCGTTGAGAGAGATCACCATGTCCTGGCGATACGTCTCATCGGGATAGCGGAATCCCGAGGGAAACATTGGCTCGGCAAGTTTGAACTGCCGCTGATTGATGGTTCCGTTGTAACCGTTGGTGAGGTCGTATCGGTCGAATCGGGCGGGCAGGTTCTCATGGGCCACCACACGAACCGGATGGCCTTCGGCCTCAAAGAGTGGCACGGCCCAGACGTGATCCACATGGCCATGCGTGTACACCGCAACATCGAGCGGGGCGTCAGTCCAGGTCCGCAACTGCTCGTGAACCTGGCGGAAATGCAGGATTCCTCCAGCGTCCACTAGCAACATTCGGCCGTCATTCACGAACGCTGTGACGTTGGCGAAGCTCTCCACGAACGCCAACCCGTCTGCGAGTTCTGCGAGAGCGCCGCCATCACGAATGAACAACGGGTGGTATTGATCTATTGAAACCTCACCGCTCAGAAGTCGCTCAGATTCCGCTAGAAGGTCGATGCTCATTTGGTGGTGCTCCGGTTTAGTCGGGGACTGACTGCTCGAGTAATTCGTCGAGATGGCTGAACCGATTGCCAGCGGTGCGAGACCGGACCTGGGCTCGGGTCACGAATCTGTGCGCGGTGTGCTCCCACGTGAAGCCAATACCGCCGTGATTCTGCACGTTGGTTTGTGCATTCGTGATTGCCGCATCTCCGGCAATGGTTCGCGCCGCATGGGTCCAGAAGGCTGCGTCGGGCTGACCGTTTGCGACTGCAAGCGATGCGTACCGTGCTGCACAGGTTGCCGCCTCGGCCCGCACGGCCATATCGGCGCAGCGATGCTTGACCGCTTGAAACGCTCCAATCGGAGTGCCGAACTGCTCACGGTCCTTGGCGTACTCAGTGGACTGTTCGGCTGTTGCCGTAGCGATACCTGCCAACTCAGAGGCGAGGAGCACGCTGGCACGGTCGAACAATTCCGAGCCCTCAGATGAGCACAGCGCAGTCGCTTCTACCGATGCAGCCGACAACGGAACCTGCACATCAATTGATGGCTCGCTGTTAGCGGCCACTGTGGCGGCATCGACAAGAGCGGCACCATCGCCCGATAGGAACAGCACCACGTCTGCGCCAGCAAGGTCGGTGATGCGGAAGCGCCCGGTAACCGAGTTGCCAATAACTGCGTCGGCGTCACCGTCGGGTTCTGCAAGCGCCGCGTGCGTCTCTCCAGCTAGGAGGCGTGCTGCGAGATCGGTCAGTCCAGATGTCGCTGCGAGGCGCGTGGCGAGCACCGTAGAAAGGAACGGTCCCGGTGTGGCGTGGGCGCCGAGTTCAGCAAAGAGCAGCGCTTCCTCCACAACGGTGTAGCCAACTCCGCCGAATGTCTCTTCCAGACCGAGTCCGAACCATCCAAGTTCGGCGCATCGCTGCCACAACTCTGGAGAGATAGCGGTATCGGAGAAATCGGCAGATTGGGCCAGCGTGTGCAGGTCGAAGTCGCGCTTGAGCTGGGTGCGGACCGTGCTGACGATCTCGCTTTGTTCTTCGGTGGGGAGCAGATCCATCGTTGCCTCTCAGGCCCTTGGTAGGCCAAGCACGCGCTCGCCCACGATGTTGCGCTGGATATCGGTTGTTCCGCCGCCGATTGTGTAGGCAAACGACTGCAGGTACGGGCCGGTCCACACTCCCTCGCCGTCTACAGGTGTGAGGCGCAGAGCTTCTGGTCCAATGATGTCGAGAGCAAGTTGGTACACCCGCTGATGCAACTCGCCGTGGAACAGTCGGATCATCGATCCCTCCGGCCCTGGCGCACCCGACCTCGCTGTGCGGGAGATCCCGGCGATGGTCATCGCTCGCAGCGCTGCTACCTCGGCTCGGGCAACCGCAAGGCGTCGTCGGATTTCATCATCGGAGATTGCTGACCGCTTGCCATCCGGGCCGGTGCGAACCTTGGCTTGCTCGATGAGTCGCTCAACGGTGCTGGCGAGTTCAACCTGATCGGCCATGAACCCAGTGCCGCGCTCAAAGCTCAATGTGCTCATGGCGGTGCGCCAACCGTTGTTGAGCCCCCCAACCACATTGGCGAGAGGGATGCGCACCTCGTCATAGAAGACCTCGCAGAAGTCGGTGACGTGGCTCATCGTTTGGATTTCGCGGATTTCGATTCCTGGGGTCCGCATATCGCAGACAACCCAAGTGATGCCCTTGTGCTTCGGAGCGTCGGGGTCGGTGCGGACGAGCAATTCCTGCAGATCAGCAACATGGGCATAACTCGTCCAGGTCTTCTGGCCCGTCACAACCAGACAGTCACCATCGATCTCGGCTTTGGTGGACAGACCGGCAAGGTCGGAGCCGGCTCCAGGCTCTGAGAACCCCTGACACCAAGCTTTCTCGCCCTTCAGAATCTGCGGGAGATACTCGGACTTCTGCTCATCGGTGCCGTTAACAATGAGTGTGGGGCCGCCATGCATGTTGCCCACGAAGGTGCAGGAGTTGGCGAGCGTGAACGGGGGGTCCGCCTTTGCGAACTCCTCGTACCAGATCATCTGCTGGATATCTGAGAGGCCGCGCCCCCCAAATTCAGCGGGCCAATTGATGCCGGCCCAGCCGCCATCAAAAAGTGTCCGCTGCCAGTTCAGATCGAACTCGCGCATTTCTTGGCCTTCGGGAGGCCGAGGTTCGGTCGGGAGGTTGCTCCGCAACCAGTCGCGGGCCTCTGCACGAAAGGCCTGCTCCTCGGCAGTCAGGTCGAGGTTCATGGGGGGAACTTACCGCGGACCTGACAGATCGTCAGATACGCGGGCCGGCCTGATGGAGGAGGTCAGATTGTGACCGTGTCGCCGTCGGTCGAAGCGGGCACTGACGAGTTGCCAATAGGCGTGGCAGAAGTTGGTGCCGTCGTCGCTGGCTTGCCACCTTTGAGCCCACTAAGGAACAAGCCCATGACGATGACCAGATAGCTCGCCCAAGCGGCCACCTCAAGCACTGTTGGATCTGCGTTGAAGTGGAAGATCCCCTTGAGCAGTGATCCGTACCACGATCCTTCGTCATACCAAGAGGTGATGTCATAGGCCTTGGCGGTTCCGAGGGCAATGACTCCAGCCTCTTGCAATTCGTGGACTCCATAGGCCAGCACTCCAGCAGCGAGAACGATGAGCGCTGCTCCTGTCCACGTGAAGAACGTGGTGAGGTTGAGGGTGACCGCCCGCTTATAGAGAAGGAAGCCCAACAGAACTGCCACGCCGAGTCCGAGGATTCCTCCTATGAACGGTGTGGAGGAACTGCCAGATGACTGATCGTTGGTCCAGAGGAACAACGCTGTTTCGAGGCCTTCTCGCAGCACTGCGAAAAGCGCCGTGAACAGCAACGCAGCAGGTCCGATGGCGATCGCTGCATCGACCTTGCCGTGCAATTCGCTGGCCATTCCCTTTGCTGCTTTGCGCATCCAGAAAATCATCCAGGTAACGAGCGCTACAGCGAACAGGGAGGTAACCCCGGCGAAGATCTCTTCGGCCTTGGAACTCAGGGAATTAGCCGTGACCTCGAGAACGATGACGGTGGCAACGCTGAGCCCCACCGCGATGCCCACACCCCACCAGACTGCGGCGAGTCGGTCCCTGCGGTCGGTTTTGACCAGATAGGCAACGAGGATGCCGACGATGAGTGAGGCCTCGAGGCCTTCTCGCAAGCCGATCAAGAAGTTTGAAAACACGGGGACCTCCGCAGGCGCCTCAAGTGAGGGGTGCCATGTGATGCTTGTTTGGTTTACCTAACATATAATGGTCAGGTTCCACTCTGGCGTCAAGAGGTGCACCGAGGAAAATCGAAAGATCGAGTTATGGGGCGACTAGTCCAAGCTGGCGCTTGTCACTACGCAACTGACTCGTTCCACATTTCCAGGGGCGGTCGCTGATGCAGTCCATTGGGTTTGCTCGCCTGCCTTCAGCGGCCGCGTGACGGTGGTCGTTCGCAACCACTCGCCCCCCTGTACCGATCTGAGCTCCACAACAAGGTTGGCCGAATGCGCCGCATCGTCGGGGTTGGTGACTTGGCCGACAGCAATCACTTCACCGCGCGGAGTGATATCGCATTGATCCACGGTCACTTCTGCGTTGGGGACTGTGTCGAGGAGCAGCGAGAGCCCCACTCCGATTGCCGTCAGCACGAGTGCGGTGAGACCAAGGGCCACGAGAATCTTCACGAACCCGCTGGTTCCAGAAGCCGAACCTTGCTGTGGATTCGAGGTCGGGATGGGACCCAATGGCGGCTCTGGAACTGGCCTTGGCGCGTAACTCTGTTCAGGTGCGTATCCCTGCCCCGGTGCAGCAACAGGCGGAGTTGGTGCGGTTGGTGGCTCCAAAGGCGGACCGCCGGCGATCGGCGGTCCAGACGGGTAGCCCGCTGGCGGCGGACTCCATTGGGGGACAACGCCGCTATTTGGACCAGCCCCGTTAGCTGGTGCAATTCCACCGAGTGGAGCGTTTGGTGGATTCGAGTTAGGTGACTCGTTGCTCACTGCTATCCCTCAATCTGTGCATCGATGGTGTGCCCACGATGGGTGTCTTGGCTCGGTCGAGTCGGGAGGTTGAAGTGCTGATGGTATGCGGGTCGAGACGAGATTCCGGTCCGGTCACAATCGATGCTGTGGGCGTTGCCAGCGAGCCCAAGTT
>Ga0164294_10004088_pt1 | contig 12821 bp, 1 predicted proteins | sample GEODES005metaG_FD_111479 | JGI IMG/M metagenome (GOLD analysis project Ga0164294, IMG submission 111479) | Oligotrophic lake water microbial communities from Sparkling Lake, Wisconsin, USA - GEODES005 metaG | ecosystem: Environmental > Aquatic > Freshwater > Lake | place: USA: Sparkling Lake... | reverse complement strand
TGGTTAGTGGTTAGTGGTTAGTGGTTAGTGGTTAGTGGTTAGTGGTTAATGGTTAATGGTTAGTGGTACTATTCCTTTATTGGGGTGTGGAGAATTACGTAATTACTCAATCAGGGCCACACAGCATTAACTTTAGGTCCACATTGCGGCAGATTAAAATAAAATCAGGGCAGACACATAGGTTTGCCCTTTACAATTGTGCGGTATGTTTATTTTGTTGGGAATTTTACAGATTCCCTCATTCTTCATTTGTAATCTAGAATTACTACATCTACAAACCACCCCCTCCCCCACACCTATTAAAAAAGGGTACATCTGAATCATCTTTTTAGACGTTCCAGATGTACCCTCAACCCAAATCAACAATTATCATTCAGATTCCTGATTCCTGATTCCTGATTCTTGATTCCTGATTCGTGATTCCTAATTATTTCTTGCGGTTTCTCACTTTCTTTATTCCGTATGCTATTCCTACGCCCAAGAGTATAGATAGCCCCCCGTCTAAGGGAACCATCGCATCTTGTTGCTGGGCATCGTCATCCCAAGAAATTTGAGATTGACCACCTTGACTAATTAACATTGTTACTACAATTAGTACTATTGTTCTTAGTTTAAATAACTTTTTCATTTGTTTGATTTGAATATTTTATGGTTGTATAAGGTTTTATCTGATGATGAATGCTTGTGTGAAACTGCCACCTTCGCCATTAACTTTTACATAATAACTACCGCTCTTGGCTACTGATGGGAATTTCAACTCCATCATTCCGGTATTGCCGTCATACACCACCTCCTTTTGAAGGAATACCCTACCCAATGCGTCTGTTACCGTTACTGTATAATTACCCTTCAATAATTGCGTTACTTTAAGTTGCAATTTATCATTGTTTGCAGGGTTTGGTGCTACCGTTACCGTAGGCAAACTAGTACCTAATTTGAATAATTTCACATTACTAAACTGTATTTGACCATTGATGCTGGCACCATTAATACGGTAATAGTTATTGCCCATTACAGGATTATTATCAATGAATGCATAACTTCTTGCAGCAACATTACTGTTAACCGCTGCTTGCACGCCAATTTTGGCAAAGTTCATTCCGTCAGCACTTCGTTCAATGGTGTAATTAACCATATCCCGTTCATTTAGCGCATCAAACTGCAATTTCACTTGTTTGCCTTCAATCGCTCCGTTCAATACCAAACCACTCACCGGTAAAGCTGCCGATGGCAAGAACAATATACTGAATCGATCAGGGGCAATACTTGCCGCAATACTGCTGTTTACCGTAAATACATAATCTGTGCTATTACCAAAACTGATAGAGGTAGTTGTTCCCAAATAGTTGTCTCTTAAGTACCCCTCATACCCGGCATCTATCGGATTGCTCCAATTGATTCGAATGGTATAATTTTGACGAACATAATTGGTCATGCTTAATGGAATGGTTGTATTCTGATCATACATATTTCTCAGTTCCATAGACAATAATTTTCCATCTCTACTAATACCCATATTCTCATCTTGGTTATAGTTTTTCTTAGCATCATTTGCATCTACATTATTGCTAAAGCTGTTGTCAAATAATACGGCTAAGGCATCCATCTCTGGGGCTCCATTGGCTAAACTATCGGTATAATTTAATGATACATTTAGTACAGGATAATTTACTACAGGTCTAAATACCCTAGTTTGTGTTCCTGCCGGTGCTTTTTTGTTTTCTTCAAACGTCAAGCTTGCTGGCCCATTGGCTACAGTTTGTACAAAGAAGGCTTGTCCGGGTTGTACGTATTCGTTTACTTCTGATGCACTATTGCTCTTATACCCTGTACTCAAATGATAACTCACATACGCACCTCTTGTTCCACGTTGTGGATCCCAAACGTGGTAGTATGTTGATAGATTTGTAGAACTTGCTGCGCGTAAATCAACCAAGGCGTTGTATGGATTACCTACTAAACTCCATCCATCAGCAACGGTACTTAAAATACTGCTCACCGAAACCGAACCTGTTCTAGGTGTTCCCTTAGCACGAATAGTTGTTGATGTTGCAAACGTATTGTTGTTATTTAAGTTGATACTTCGATCTCCTCTGATCAATATACGATATGCATTTCCTGCCGTAAGATTTCCTGCAGTTGAACCAACAGCAACCCACGCTTGCGTAGTAGGATTTAAAGTATATAAAGTGGGTGTATTTAAAGCAGTTCTATCAAAACCATTTGTATTGTCTCCGGTTCCTGTAATATGAGTTCCATAAACAGGTTTAGGATTATAATTAAGATCTGCCCTATACACGGTATACTTAGTATAATCATAAATTGGTGTTGCATTTTCCATCCAATTGTAACGCATACTGCTTGGGGTGGTTACTGATGGACTAATAAATCGATACGCTCTTCTTCCCGCTGGGAAGTATCTTTCTACAATCACACTGTCTGCATTGCTCAACGTTCCTTCCATTCTGCCCAATTGTGCTGTTCCTATTGCTGTAGATTTAAAGGTTACATCTTTTTGACCAAAATCAACAGTAGCACCCGAAGCTACACTTATCGAGTATCCAGGGTTAACCGTTAAGGTTGTTGTTGATCCACTCAATGTTAAGGTTCCACCTACGGTAAAGTCAACATCTATTATTGGGTTACCAGATGAAATGCTGATCAAATCATTTCCTGCCGGTGTACCTGCTGGAGACCAGTTGCCTGAAGAACTCCACAAATTATCCCCTGCACCGCCTGTCCAAGTTTTAGCTACACCGCCACTGTTTACTGTAATTACTGCTGAACCACTAGAACTACTAGATCCACAGCCTGTTGTTCCTGTAACAGAAACCAAAGTATAGGTGGTAGTAACCGTTGGTGTTACGGTGATATTTGGACCAGAAAAATAATTGTTCACTGTAAAGTCAGCCGTTCCATCATTCAACACAATGGTATAAGGACCAGTTCCACCATTAACCGCTACTTGCAAGTTGGCACTGCTACCTACTGTAATGGTGGTAGACCCTGACAATACTACGGAAGTAAAGGCTCTTGCATTTTGGGTAGTACTTGACGCCGTTGTTGAACGACAACCATTGGCATCTAAATAATTAACTGTTACCACCTTTGTACCTGCTGTAATCCATTTTAATACTACTGAATTGCTGCTAGTGCCTACGCCTCCTGAGGTAATGGTATAATCAGTATTTAAAGTACCAGGGATTGTCCAAATATAGTTGGTCATGCCTGATTGTGTGGTATAAGTAACATCTGTGTTTCCGCAGGTTGCTGCACCTGGAGCCGACGTAAATGTAGGCGTTGTTGTTGCAAAAACTGTCATCACAGCAGAACCTGTATTGCCTGTACCTGCAAATCCTGTGGCATCTGTAACTGAAACGATGCTATAAGTGGTAACTGAACCCGTTGGTGTTACGGATACATTTGTACCCGATACATAATTGGTTAATGTAACATTAGTATTGGTGATATCATTTGTATATACCACGGTATATGGAGATGTACCGCCGGTAATGGCAAAACTGATATTGGTGCTACCGCCTGCACAAATAGATGTGCTTCCAGAAATTACAGATGAAGTTGGACCAGTAGTTACGGTTACATAAGCAGATCCGCTAAGACCAGTAGCCACACAAGTGTTAAACCCTGTAACTGAAACTAGCGTATAGTTGGTACCTACTGTAGGTGAAACAGGTATATTGCTAGCAGAAACATAATTATTGACCGTATAATTGGTTGTACCATCACTATATACTACGGTGAATGGTGAAGTACCTCCGGTAATCGTTACCTGCAGGTTTGCACTCGTTCCCCTTGGTATGGAAGTTGTTCCTGAAAGTACCGCTGCACTGGCTGCATTGTAATCATTAATCACTGTAGCCGAAGATGTAGCAATACAACCGTTTGTTCCAGTAACGGTCAAGGTATATGCTGCTGGTGTGGATACACTAACCGATGAAGTAGTGCTTACTTCAGTTGTTCCAATTTTCCAAGAATAGACGTTTCCGGTTTGAGGCGTTACGGATAATGTAATTGGCGCAGAAACAGTACAATTGAAAGAGAAACCACCTGAACTTGATGTGATCACAGCATTAGGCAAAGGATTTACGGTAATGGTGATTGGTGTTGTATAATCGGAATAACAGGTTGTTCCACTATTGATGGCTACGGTTCTACGTTTGTAGCTTGTAGTGGCTGTTAATGCACCTGGTGAATAAGTAGTAGATACCGCACCTGCAATGGTAACATAAGATCCTGATGCATTGGTTTGCCACTCATAGCTTATTGTTCCGGAACCCGTACCCACTCCTGTTGAAGTTATTGTGGCTGGGGTGGCTCCTGAACAAATGGTTTGAGCGTTGCTAATAGTTCCTGCGGTTACCGCTGCATTTACCGTTAATGTAACAGTAAGTGTTGAACTGCTACTGCCATCTGTAATTGTCATGGTACCGGTATAGGTTCCAGCTGCTAATCCAGCGTTTATAGGAATTCCGGTGATTGATCCGCCACCCGCTACAAAGCTATTATTGGTAGTAGCAACATTTACCAAACCTGCTGTTAATGCCGCTGCATTCCAAGTGATGCTGTATGCCGTTGGATTTTCTGAAGCAGCGGTATAGGGTAGTGCGGAAGTTTGTGCAGCAGCACTATAACATACGGTTGTAATTGTTCCTGTTGATGAGATAGAAGGAGACAATTTATTCCACAAAACGGATATGGATGCTGCATTATAATTGCTGGTAATTACATCAACCCTTCCGTTGCCATCCACATCAGCAATTTCTACTCGGTATGGCTGTGAGCCTACGGTAAAGTCTGATTTGGTGGCAAAAGTGCTGGAACTAAATGCCACTCCAGAACCAGTGGTGGTGTTTCGGAATACAGATACCGAATTGGCTGAGGAAGCGGAGTTTGCTGTAACTAAGTCAAGTTTGTTATCCCCATCAAAATCACCGATGGCGATACCATAAGGATTGGTGCCTGTGGTATAGTCAATTTTGGCAGCAAATGAAACCGTGCCTGCTACCGTATTAGTATTTCTGAACACAGACATCGTATTGCTTACGTTGTTGGCAACTGCAATGTCTTTTAATCCATCGCCATCAATATCACCAATGGTTACGCCATAAGGTGTAGAACCCGTGGTAAGATCTGTTGTTGAACCAAAGGCAATAGTGTTGTAAGTTGATGTGTTTCTAAATATTCTTGCAGTTCCGCTTGTTGTTCCACTGGTTACTACCAATTCTGGTTTGCCATCTGCATCAAGATCTGCTACTGCAATAGCATTTGGCGCTGCAGCTGTTGAGCTTACAGATACTTTTGCATCAAATGAAAGGCTTCCGCTGGTAGAATTGTTTTTGAATACATTCAGTGCAAAAGAACCTTCACAAGTTACGGCAATATCCATTTTACCGTCTATATTGAAATCGCCTAGTGCCATGTACTTTGGCGAGGTATCGGTTGTTAAATCTACTTTAGTGGCAAATGAAATGGTACCACTTGTAGAAGTATTTAAAAATACAGAAACCGTTCCTGCGGTTCTGTTGGCTACCAACAAATCCAGTTTTCCATCTCCATCCACATCACCAGTAATCACCGCAATGGCTCCCGTTCCTGTAGTAATATCTACTTTAGCATCAAAGGAACTTGAAGTAATTGAACCGCTAACTGACGTATTGCGATAAACAGATACATTATTGCCTGCAAAGTTTGCTACCGCAGCATCTGTTTTTCCATCTCCATCAAAATCTCCAAAAGCAACACCCATTGGGTTTGTACCGGATGTGAAATCAACTTTGGTACTGAAGTTAACCATATTGTTACCACCTGTAAAGGTTACTTTAAATGGTGTAACTGAATAAGCCGACATATTGGTGGTTTTATTCAATACTGAAATGGGCTTATAACTTGCACCTGCTGGAACAGTTACGGTTAATGATGTTGCTGAAGCTGCACTGATTGTCGCTTTTGTATCTCCAAAATATACCACATTGTTAGCAGCGGTGGCATCAAAACCATTACCCGATATTGTTACTGTAGTACCAATGGTGCCACTTGCAGGTGAGAATGATGTGATGATTGGCGGAGCGTCTGCAATACAGTTAACAGTAAAATTCAAACTACTGGAAATATAACTATTCGTTATAATATCATTTTTACCATTACCATCAAAATCTCCAATTGCTAATGCAGAATTGGTATGGGTACTAATAGATGCACTATTGGTTAAACTTGCAGAATTAATAACACCACTGGTTGCAGTATTGCGTAAAACGGAAGCTCCAGCAGTTGAAGTACTGGTTAACGCTATATCTAACTTACCATCCCCGTCAAAGTCTGCTAATTCCAATTTTCCTGGGCTAGTAATTGTGGTAAAATCTACTTTATTTTCAAAAAGTGGAGTGCCAGCTGTAGAATAATTATTTCTGAAAATAGAAATGTTATTAGAAGCATTATTCGTCACAACCAAATCAGGTTTGCCATCTCCATCAATATCACCTATTGCTACAGCTTTTGGTGTGGTATTGGTAGCATAAGCAATTGGAGTGGAGAATGAAATAGTAGTTAATGTAGAAGTATTGTGTAAAACCACCACAGAACCCGCAGCACCTGACGGGGAATTCAATCCTATAATATCTGGTTTATTGTCTCCGTCAATATCTCCTATTGCAATATAGGTAAATTTATAGGTGCCGATACTGTATGCAGATTTTAACGCAAATGAAGTGGTAGTGATATTACCAATAGTAGCAGTGTTTTTAAACACAGTTAGAGAACTATTGTTTGGATCTATGGCTACGATATCTGGTTTTCCATCTCCATCTATATCTGCCATATCCAAACCTGCAGTAGCTTGTGCAGTATTATTTGGCGTAATATCTACTCTTGTATCAAATGTTATTGTGCCAGGACTTGAACCAGTTGTTGTAATATTTCTAAACATATTCACTAACATAGCTCCACTTGCATAATACCCAATATGTACTAAATCCAATTTTCCGTCACCATCAATATCCACTATTTTAACTGGAGTAGGATACATACCAGAAACTGATAAATCAGAAATTTTGGTGAAAGAGGTGGATGTAATAGCACCTGTGGAAAGTGGATTCCTTCTCCATACAGACAATGCATAATCAGTTCCTACCACCACATCTGATTTTCCATCGCCATCCAAATCTCCAACTGCCATGGTATAAGTATTATATGGTGTTGCAAAACTTACGCCCGTTTTAAAATTGGTTACATTGTTTCCACCTGTGTAGGTAACCAAGAAAGGTTTAGCACTGTACCCAATATGCGTATTTTCAGCATTGGTAACTGATATTGGCTGGAAGGTTGCACCAATTGGTACAGTTACCGTTAACGATGTAGCTGATGCAGCAGAAACCGTTGCTTTTGTAGCTCCAAAATACACGGTATTATTGGCTGCTGTAGTACTAAAGTTTGTACCTGTAATGGTTACTGAGGTACCCACTGCTCCACTAGTTGGGGTAAAGGAGGTAATGGTAGGAGGATTATTTACATAAATTCTATACACCCCCATCGTTGTAGTACCTTGGAATGGAACCACAAGGTCCGGTTTTCCATCACCATCTAAATCGCCTATGGATAAATGTGATGGGTTACTATTTGCGCCAAAATCTACTTTAGTAGCAAAAGTACTTGATGTAAATACTCCCGTACCTGTAGAAGTATTTCTTATTACTGAAATAGATTTACTACCATAATTCGAAAAGGCAATATCCAGTTTACCATCTCCATCCAAATCATTCATGGCGATTCCTGAAGGGTTGGTGCCTGATGTATAATCTACTTTGGCATCAAATGTAAATGCTCCAGATGAAGATTGATTTCTAAAGAGGGATATGGTATTGCTACCGTAATTGCTTACTGCAATATCATCTTTGCTATCTCCATTTACGTCGCCAAGTGCAATAAACATAGGGTTAGTACCGGTAGTATAATCTACCTTGCTTGCAAAAGATGAGGTTGTTATACCACCAATGAATCCTGTATTTCTAAATAACGAAAGCGTTGTTGAACTATAGTTTGCCACAGCAATATCCAATTTTCCATCTCCATCCAAGTCTGATACTGCCACCCCATAAGGATTGGTACCTGTGGTAAAATCAACTTTCGTAGCAAATGAAGCAGAAGTGAAGGCTGCACCTTTTGTAGATTGATTGTACAAAACAGAGACTGATGTACTGCCATAGTTTGCTACGATCAATTCGGGCTTACCATCTCCATCCAAATCGCCACTTGTTATTCCATAGGGAGTAGTACCTACAGTAACGTCTAGTTTTGCTGCAAAACTGATGGTTGAACTGCCAGCAGTTGATGTGTTTCTATATAATGAAACAATAGATCCCGTAGCATTGGTTAATGCAACATCTAACATTCCATCTCCATCTAGGTCTACAACAGTTAAAAAGTTAGGTCCATTGTAAGCAGCAAATTCAACTTTGGTTACGAAATCATTTACACCCAAGCTACCTGAAGTGGAAATGTTGCGAAATACGCCAATCGTAGTAGTACCATCTTTTTTAGCTACCACTAGATCGGACTTTCCATCTCTATTAAAATCTCCAATGGCTGCACCAGAAGTATTACTTCCTGAAGTTAATTCTGATACACTAGCATATACCGCACTGTTTCCTCCAGTAAAAGTTACTTTAAATGGTGTTGTACTTGCAGCCGTTAAACCATTATCTGTATTAACAACGTTTATAGGCTGGAAGGTTGCACCTGCTGGCACGGTTACCGTTAATGAAGTAGCACTGGCTGCACTTACCGTTGCCCTAGTTGCACCAAAATATACTATATTATTGGCAGCAGTGGCATTGAAACCAGAACCTGTAAGGGTTACTGTTGTACCAATTGCACCACTGGTTGGCGTAAATGAACTTACCGCCATATTATTGTCTGGGTTGTACCTCATTACACTTACCGTGCTACTACCATAGTTAGACACCACCACATCTGCTTTTCCATCTCCATCTACATCGCCGATTGCGGGATATTGTGGGGTTGTTGCTGTGGCAAAAGATATTTTTGTAGCAAAGCTACTAGAACCGAACGCAGCACCTGAAGTTGCTGTATTTCTGAAAAACGATAACGTACTTGAAGCCGTATTTGCAGCTACTAAATCCAATTTTCCATCACCATCTAAATCACCCAACGATACACCTTGCACATTGCCAGAAGATCCTGCCAACAAATCATATTTAGTAGCAAAACTGAACGTGGTACCAGATGTAAAGGTATTCCGCAACAATGAAACCGTGTTACCTGCATTAGCTGATACTACCAAATCTACATTACCGTCGCTATCGATATCACCCGCAGCAATGCCGATGGGTGATGAAGGCATACTGGTAATATCTTGTTTTGTAGCAAACGAACTGGTAAGGATAGAGCCATAAGTAGACACATTGCGGAATAAAGAAATGGTATTGGAACTTAGTGCAGTAACTGCAAAATCCGTTTTGCCATCATTGTCAAAATCAGCTACAGCAATACTATATGGTTGTGCGGTTGTTGTAAGGTTTACTGCACTTGCAAATGAACTACTTGAAAGCGCCCCAGATGAAGAAATGTTTTTAAATACAGAAATATTGGCGCTACCATAATTTGTTGTAATGATTTCTGAACGTCCATCGCCATCTACATCAAATATGGCTACATCATAAGGATTGGTACCAGTTGATAAGGTAAATTGCGTTGCAAACGAACCCGCTACAATGGTTCCACTAGTAGCAGTGTTTCTTAATATAGAAACGGTGGGTCCAGAGTAATTGGCAACGGCTATATCTAATTTACCATCTCCATCTAAATCGCTTATGGCTACTGCTGCAGGATTTGATCCCACTGCAAAATCTACCTTAGTTCCAAAAGAACCTGATGTAACAGTGCCACTGGTAGAGGTATTTCGGAATACAGAAATGGAAGTACTATTATAATTCGGCACAATCAAATCTGATTTTCCATCACCATCTATATCTGCCAAGTAAGTTCTGTTTGGATTGGATGCAGTAGTAAAATCTACCTTATTGCTATAAAAAATGGTATTGTTACCACCTGTAAATGTAGGGGTAAATGCTTTTGCAGAACTCGCCTGAATTCCTTCTATGCTATTTAATACGGTTATCGGTTGATAGGTAGCTCCTGTTGGAACAGTAACGGTTATTGAAGTAGCAGTAGCTGCACTTACTGTAGCCTTGGTTGCACCAAAATTTACTATATTGTTGGCTGCAGTAGTATTGAAACCTGCACCTGTTATGGTTACGGTTGCACCTACATTTCCACTGGTTGGACTAAAAGATGAAACGGATATCGCATTGCTTGTAGTGTAGCGAAGTACACTTACCGTATTGGTACCATAGTTAGACACCACCACATCAGCTTTTCCATCACCATCCACATCTCCAATAGCTGGGTATTGTGGGTTTGTACCGGTTGCAAAAGAAACCATTGATGCAAAAGTACCGGTACTAGTGAAGGCTGCACCGGATGTGGCTGTATTTCTGAAGAATGATAGTGTATTTGAAGCTTGGTTGGAGGCAATCAAATCCAATTTTCCATCACCATCCAAATCGCCTAAAGTAACACCTTGCACATTACCTGTTGAGCCAGCTGATATATCAACCTTTGTAGCAAAACTGAACGTAGTGCCACTTGTAAAGGTATTGCGTAACAATGAAACAGTATTGCCTGCATTGGCAGAAACCACCAAATCTACATTACCGTCGCCATCAATATCACCAGCTGTAATGCCGTTGGGTGATGAAGGCATACCAGTGATGTCTTGCTTTGTAGCAAACGAACTGGTGCTAATGGTTCCATAAGAGGAGGTATTGCGGAACAATGACACTGTATTTGAACTTTGGGCAGCCACAGCAAAATCTATTTTGCCGTCATTGTCAAAATCACCCACCGCAATACTTTGAGGTTGTGTGGTAGATGTAAGGTTTACTGCACTTGCAAATGAACTACTTGAAAGCGCCCCAGGTGAAGAAATATTTTGAAATAAAGAAATATTGGTGCCCCCATAATTTGCTGAAATGATTTCTGATCTGCCATCGCCATCTACATCAAAAATAGCCACATCAGTAGGATTAGTGCCAGATGCAATGGTAAAATGTGTGGCAAACGAACTCGAAGCGATGGTTCCACTAGTGGCGGTGTTTCTCAAAATAGAAATAGTACTTACACCGTAATTGGTAACGGCTATATCCAATTTGCCATCATTATCTATATCGCCAATTGCTACAGCAGCAGGGTTCGTGCTTACGGTGAAATCTACCTTCGTACCAAAAGAACCGGAAGTAATTGTGCCGCTAGTAGAGGTATTGCGGAATACAGAGATGGAACTACTACTATAATTGGGCACAATCAAATCTGATTTTCCATCACCATCTATATCTGCTATATAGGTTCTGTTAGGATTGCTTGCTGTTGTAAAATCTACCTTTTTACTGTAAAAAACAGCATTGTTACCACCAGTAAATGTTGGTGTAAACGATTTTACACTGCTTACTATGTTTCCTTCTGCTATATTCAACACCGTAATGGGTTGATACGTCGCTCCAGTTGGAACGGTTACGGTAATTTGTGTTGAAGTGGCTGCACTAACCGTTGCCTTTGCAGCACCAAAATATACCGCAATATTAGAAGTACTGGTTGGGAAGTTGGTACCTGTAATGGTTACTGTTGCACCAACATTACCACTTGTAGGGCTAAATGAAGTAATGGTATGCAGCGGTTCTGCATATTTCATGAGGTAAAAAGTTCCATTAGAATTACCTACAACCATATCATTTTTACCATTGCCATCAATATCACCAATGGCAATTGAGGTTGCAGAAGGGTTTGTAACCACAGTATTATCCACTCTAGTGGCTAAGGTACTTGAAGAGAATGCCGTATTGTCTGTTGCCGTATTGCGGAATATCGAAGCAAATGAAGCATTTCCCTGGTTTACTACATTGATGTCTAATTTACCATCACCATTGATATCTGCAAGGGCAACTGCATAAGGGTTTGCTGGGGTAGTAAAATCTACCTTAGCAGCAAATGAACCGGTAGTAATGGTTCCGCTGGTTGAAGTATTTCTAAACAATGAAATGGAAGTAGATCCATAATTTGCAACTACCATATCAGGCTTATTGTCATTGTCTATATCACCTATCGCAACAGAAATAGGATTGGTTCCTGTAGTAAATGCAACACCCGTTGCAAAAGACATGGTAGGATAGGTGGATGTGTTGCGCAATACCACCACTGAATTGGGGTTGGTTCCCGTAGTTGCATAGTTCACAACAGCAATATCCCTCAATCCATCGCCATCCAAATCGGAAACGGCTAAACCTATTGATTGATTTACAGTTGTGTAGGAATATGCCAAATTAAAGGAGTTGGAATTTATAACTCCAATGGTTGAAGTGTTTTTTGCAACAACAATATAGGTACTATAAGTTGCATCATTATTAGACATGATAATATCTGGTTTGCCATCACCATCCATATCGGCAACTTCTAATCCACCATTTGTACCTAGACCATATAAAAGTTGAGTAGATACAACAGTGGCAAAACTTATTGTGCCTGGAGTTGCAGCACCATAAGAAGATGTAGTATTTCTAAGAACGCCAACATAATTCTTTAGATTGGTTACAATATCCATTTTGCCGTCGCCGTCTATATCTGCAATTTTTACTGCATAATTCCCAGCACTTGTAATATCTGTCACCTTAGTGAATGAAGAAGAAGTTAGTGTACCATTTGTAGAAGTGTTTCTATAGATGGTTAACGTACCA
>Ga0164294_10004087_pt1 | contig 12822 bp, 13 predicted proteins | sample GEODES005metaG_FD_111479 | JGI IMG/M metagenome (GOLD analysis project Ga0164294, IMG submission 111479) | Oligotrophic lake water microbial communities from Sparkling Lake, Wisconsin, USA - GEODES005 metaG | ecosystem: Environmental > Aquatic > Freshwater > Lake | place: USA: Sparkling Lake... | reverse complement strand
ATCGATGTAGATAATTGCAATTTTGTGGACGACAAAGACCAGATGGAAACTGTTGTAAACAAAGTACTCGCCGAGTTAAATGGATTATTCTAATCTACTAGCAGTTGGCTAATGCTTGTTTGGTAGACCCCGCGTCTATGTCATCATGAGAAGCATTATACACCACCTCATTATTTTTAATCAATAAAAGTTGCGGCGATTGATGTTGAATCTGCCATTTCGTGGCGATCTGATTCGAGATGTTGCGATGTTCGATTAAGTCTAAAAAATAAGCACATACACCCTCCACATCAAATGACATTTCGAAGCTTTTTTGTGCCATACGGCTGATACTGCAACGTGTACTATGTTTGAATACAAGTATCGGAAAGCTTTTCGAATCTTGTTCAATTCGATCTAGCTGGGTCAAATCAGTAAGGGGAATCCATTTAACCATCATCTATCTAAAACCTGTAGCTGAGTTAGCAGGACAAGAATGTCTGTTGCATGAAGTTAAAGAGATTGACAATACGAATACTGCAATCATTAGGATAGCCATTTTTACTTTGAAATTTTTCATGATTTATATTTTAAGAAGATGGATATGATTACCTAAACCCTTTGGAATTAGAGTAGGTCGGACAAGATTGTCGATGACAAGAAGACAATGAAATCGCCAACACAAAAGAAGCTATCATGAAGAAAATCATCAAGGATTTAATTTTTTTTATTGGATTCATTGTTTCTAAAAATATTTCGATACAAAATTAACAAATCTAATGTTTATACAAAGCCTTATTTTTTCGTTGGATGCGTTGTACATTCGCCATTGTTAAAATAACGTTATTTCTACTTAATTTATTGTTGATGAGAATACATTTTATTGCGATAGGAGGTGCTATTATGCACGCTTTGGCGCTGAGCATGAAAGAAAAAGGAATTGAAGTAAGCGGCAGCGACGATCATATTTTTGACCCTGCAAAATCCAACCTTGAAAAGGCGGGACTATCGCCCAGCAGCATGGGTTTTTTTGAAGAGAATATTAATAAAAGTATTGATGCCATTATTTTAGGGATGCATGCTCGCAAGGATAATATTGAGCTATTAAAGGCGCAACAATTAGGCTTAAAAATCTTTTCTTTTCCTGCCTATGTATATGAGAACAGTCAGAACAAAATAAGGATCGTAGTGGCAGGCAGCCATGGCAAAACCACCATCACCTCCATGATTATGCATGTGCTTCAACATGCAGAAAAAAGTTTTGATTATGTAGTCGGGTCGCAGCTTAAAGGATTTGCCACCAATGTGAAGATCACCAATGAAGCCCCGATTATTGTTATTGAAGGCGATGAATACCTCAGTTCAGCTATTCATTATGAGTCCAAATTTTTATCTTATCGACCACATGTAGCCATCATTAGCGGCATTGCCTGGGATCATATCAATGTATTTCCTGTGTATGAAAATTACGTAGCGCAATTTGTGAGATTCGCTGAAAGCATTGAACCTAAAGGCACCCTGATTTATTGTGAAGAAGACAAAGAGGTAATTCGGATGGTGGACATGGTAAAAAATAGCTGTACAAAAATCGCCTATCGAACCCCGGATTATGAGATTATTGATGATGTGACCTATGTTGCGTATCATGCAGAAAAAATTCCGTTATCGATTATTGGCGAGCATAATCTACAAAACTTAATGGCTGCCAAACAGGCTTGTTTAGCGATTGGTATAGACGAAACGCTTTTTTATGAAGCTATTCAATCGTTCGAAGGCGCTAATAATCGTTTGACATTACTAGGTAAAAATACCAATACCGTTGTATACAAAGATTTTGCACATTCGCCATCCAAACTCAAAGCTACCGTGGCTGCCGTAAAAAAACAGTTCGTTCAGCGAACCTTGTTGGCTGTGATGGAGCTACATACATTCAGTAGTTTAAGCAAAGATTTTTTGCATGAATATGAAAATAGTATGGCAGCGGCAGACATCGCCATCGTTTTTTATTCTCCAGAGGTGGTGGCTTTAAAAAAATTAGCTGCTATTTCAGCAGAGGATATTCGAAAAGGATTTAACAGAGAAGATGTATTGATTTTTACAGATAGAGAAGCCTTACAACAATATTTATTGGCTCAATCTTGGACACTTAAAAATTTATTGTTGATGTCGAGTGGTAACTTCGATGGCATGGATCTCAAAGAAATAGCGAATCAGGTGCTCACTTCCAACTAACGATTCTTTTTACTTTTTATTCACCAAGCATATGGCTGTATACCTCGAATCTGCTTCCATCGGGCTTCACAGTCGATAGTTTCGTTAAACATTACTAATTTATTTATTTGCTCATAACAACATTTTACAATTTGTGTTAATTGACCTATTTTAGTGCGTGAAAATGAAAGAAGCCGTCGTAATTATCCCTACCTACAACGAAAAGGAGAATATAGAAAAAATGCTAAATAAGGTATTTTCTTTACCTTATCCATTTCACGTTTTAATTATAGATGATGGTTCACCAGATGGCACGGCAGCTATTGTAAAAAAACACCAAGAACAATATAAAGATGCCTTGCATCTTATCGAAAGAACGGGGAAGCTTGGGTTGGGAACAGCCTACATTAAAGGATTTGAATGGGCGATAGCAAATCAATACGAATATATCATGGAGATGGATTGCGATTTCAGTCATAATCCAGATGATTTAATTCGGCTATTAGATGCTTGCAAAAAAGATGGTGCGGATATGTCGGTTGGTTCGAGATATGTAAAAGGTGGCGCGGTGAAGAATTGGCCAGCAGATCGCGTATTGATTTCGCGCGGCGCTTCGTTATATGTGAGATTAATTACCTGGATGGGTGTGCACGATACCACCGCTGGCTTTGTTTGTTATAAAAGAAAAGTGCTCGAAACAATTGATCTATCGAAGATACGTTTTATTGGATACGCCTTTCAAATCGAGATGAAGTTCGCCACAAAGAAGCTAGGATTTACAATTAAAGAGGTTCCGATTTTATTTGTAGATCGACTCGAGGGTGTCTCCAAAATGAGCAAAGGCATCATCAAAGAAGCGGTGCTTGGTGTTTTAGCGATGCAATGGAATAGTTTGTTTAGCACCTATCGTAAAAATAATTAGCAGATTATTTCTGTATTCACTTGCTGAAAATATCGCTCGTCTATCCTTGAAAGCATCCTATAACCAAAAGGTCGTATCAATTACAAATCATTATACATCGAACATCTTTACCCAAAAAATTCTTCAGAAGTTAATTGATTATCTCCGTTGAATTCTGGTTTTCCATTTCGAATCTTTTGATGAAGTAGCCGATGAAGTGTTCTCTAGCGTGGACTTTTTAGCGGGTAACACCAAGGTGCTGACCATTGCCGCAATGAGCATTTCTTCTTCGTTTTCTGCTGCTAGGTAATCTGGTTTATAATATTGTTGCACAAAGTGTGTATCAAACTTTCCACTTCTAAATTGGTCGTGTTGAATCACAAATTTGCAAAACTTCAATGTGTTTTTAACCCCTGTAATTTTATACTCATCTATGGCACGCACCATTTTATCGATAGCTTCTTCGCGCGTTTTGGCATGCACGATTAGTTTTGCAATCATAGGGTCGTAATAAATTGGAATGCTCATCCCCTCTTCGAATCCATCATCTACACGAACACCGTTTCCTTCTGGTTTTTTGTAGGTAGTGAGGGTGCCAATATCCGGTAAAAAATTATTCATTGGATCTTCTGCATAAACGCGAATTTCGATGGCATGTCCATTTATTTTTAAGTCTTCTTGGGTAAAGGAAAGCGATTCACCTCTAGCAATTTTAATCTGCTCTTTTACCAAGTCAAACCCAGTAATCATCTCGGTTACCGGATGTTCTACTTGTAAACGAGTATTCATTTCTAAGAAATAAAAATTCAAGTTTTCGTCTACAATAAACTCTACGGTGCCCGCCCCATAATAATTACAGGCTCTAGCCACATTAACGGCACTCTCGCCAATTTTTTTGCGCAGCGCTGGTGTTATCACTGGACTTGGTGCTTCTTCTACCACTTTTTGATGTCAACGTTGCACGCTACATTCTCTTTCAAAAAGGTAGACGATATTTCCTTGTTTATCGCCTAATATTTGTACTTCGATATGTTTGGGTGAGGTAACATATTTTTCGATAAAAACGGCATCATCACCAAAGGCAGAGCGAGCCTCTCCTTGCGCCATTTGCATTTGCTCTTCAAACTCTTCGATATTCGACACGATTCGCATTCCTTTACCACCGCCTCCTGCACTTGCTTTGATAAGTATCGGAAAACCAATTTCAGCGGCAGTTAATTTTGCTTTTTCAATATCGGTAATCGCTTCTTCGGTGCCGGGTACGAGCGGCACATTAAATTTTGCCACTGCATTTTTGGCCGCTAATTTGCTACCCATCACGGTAATGGCCTCAGGCGACGGTCCAATAAATTGAATTCCCGCGGCGGTTACTTTTTCACAGAAACCTGCATTTTCACTTAAAAATCCATATCCAGGATGAATACCGTCTACCTGTAATTGTTTACATACCTCAATAATTTTATCTCCCAAAAGATATGACTGTCCAGAAGGTGGTGGACCGAGCAATACAGCCTCGTCTGCATACCTTACATGGGGTGAAAATCGATCGGCTTCAGAATATACAGCCACTGTTTTAATGCCCATTTCGCGGGCACTACGCATCACTCTTAATGCAATTTCACCTCTATTGGCAATTAGTATTTTTTTCACGTTGGTTCGTTTTACTTTTTTTGATGTGGGTTATTTATACATCTCTAATTTTCGTAATCCCCATTTACATAATCTATGATTCATGGAAACTCTTAATACGCCTAAGCCATATTTGGTACTTCTCGAAAAATTGATGCTAGAAGCTTCTTCAAAATATTTAGTTGGACAAGTAACTTCTCCAATACCGTATCCTTTGTAAATAATTTGCGATAACATTTCATTATCAAAGACAAAGTCATCATTATTGGCGTTGAAGTTAATTCCTTCTAATACTCTTCTGCTAAAGGAACGGTAACCGGTATGGTATTCTGATAATTTATGTTGAACCAAAATATTTTGTGTAAACGTTAGAAATCGATTGGCGACATATTTATAAAGTGGCATCCCTCCTTCCAAAGCACCCATTCCCAATATTCTTGAACCCAATACACAATCGTATAGCTCTTCGCCGATAATATTGACCATCGCAGGAATCAATTTGGGGGTGTATTGATAATCGGGGTGCAACATAATCACGATATCAGCGCCTAATTCGAGTGCTTTGTTATATAAAGATTTTTGATTGCCACCGTACCCTTTATTTTTTTCGTGTACAATAATGTGGTTGATCCCTAATTTTTTGCCGACTTCAACGGTATGATCTTTACTGGCATCGTCGCATAGAATTACCTCGTCTACGATATCAAAAGGGATTTCACTATACGTTTTTTCTAGTGTAAGCGCCGCGTTGTAGGCAGGCAATACGACAACCACTTTTTTGTGCTTATACATTTAATTTATTTCAAATTTCAGGCGACAAATATACGCCATTCGACCTATAAATGATGCAACTGAGGTGCTAAGAAGCAGACGCTATTGCATTGAATAATTCTTGTTCAACAATCGATAATGCGACTATTTACCTGCTTTTTTGTGTTGATCGACCCAAGCAAAAACATCTTTCATCATTGGCGTAGTTCTATTGGCAATATTTTGACGCACTTTTAATTCTTCCTTTGCAACCATAATAAACAAACCATCGATGGCCTTGTTCGTTACATATTGCGATAGGTTGGTATTCACTGGTTTTACCATCGGAATTTTATTGTAGCTTTTCATCACCAATTCCCATGCTTGAATGGCACCAACATCATTAAGACTGCTATTCACTAGCGGTAAAAACTGCGCAATAAGTTGCGCTGTAGTTGCTTTTTTGAAGTATTCGGTACATGAATTATCGGCACCCAATAAAATACCCGATACATCTTGGATGCTCATTTGTTTAATGGCATTCGTAAATATAGGAGTGGCTTTAGATGTAGCATCTTCAGCGGCCTTGTTAAACTTGATGATGGCTTGATCGCAAACACTGCCCATTCCAACATTTCGCAAAGTACTCTCTACAACGACTGCTTCTTTTGGAAATAAAATTTTAATCGCCTTGTTTTTAAAGAAACCATCCTTCACCGACACGATATTGACACCATTGGTCAAACATTGTGTAAGCGCATCTCGCATGCCCGATTGTAATTGAAGATCGCTCAGAACACCGCTGCCGCCTGACGCACCTGCGATGACTTCACCCGCTTTATGTAAGAGGTCGCTTGCTGTTGTTCCTGTAGTGGCGCCTCCTGAATTTCCATTCGTTGAACCACCTGTGGTGGCGGTTCCCCATTTGTCGTTTGTATTGTTTTGGGCTTTTGTTTGAAACAAAAACAAGGTAAAAATTGTCAAGCTGATGATGTATTTTTTCATAATATTGAATTTAATTAATGAAGGCAGACCAAATATGTTGCCAAAAATATAAAAAATTATGCTAGCAACGATTATAACCATTGGAGATGAAATTCTTATTGGGCAAATTGTAGATACTAACTCAGCTTGGATGGCGAATAAATTAAATGAGATTGGTATCAAAATTCATGAAATTATATCTGTTTCAGATAAAGAGAAACATATTTTGGAGGCGATTGATAAAGCGATGAACCAAAGCGATATTGTTTTTGTAACGGGCGGATTAGGACCAACAAAGGATGATATCACCAAATCGATCTTATGCAAATACTTTGGAACACAACTTGTCTTGAAAGAAGATTTATTGACTAAACTAGAGGCGTCTTTTAAGCAACGCGGACGCGTGATTAATGAAAGCAATAGGATGCAGGCCTATGTACCAGAAAATTGCGAAGTTATTCCCAATGAAAGAGGCACTGCGCAGGGTATGTGGTTTGAAAAAGACCAAAAGATATTAATGTCGATGCCAGGTGTGCCTTTAGAGATGAAACATATTATGGAGGAAAGGATATTACCTCGGTTAACCCAAGTTTTCGATTTGCCCTTTATCTATCATAAAAATATTATGACGGCCGGCATCGGCGAATCGTATATTTCTGAAAAAATTGCCGATCTGGAAGATGGATTACCAGAAGGAATAAAATTGGCTTACTTGCCGCATTTAGGCGGGGTACGGTTACGACTGACGGGCTACGGCACTGATAAGAACAAACTGGTGCAAGAGATACAAGCTATCGTCGAGAAAATAGTTGAACGAATTGCCATTCATGTGTATGGTTTTGATGAGATTAGTTTAGAACAGGCAGTAGGTAATTTATTACAACAACGAAGAAAAACGATGGCTACTGCCGAAAGTTGTACCGGTGGATCGGTAGCAGCGGCGATTACTTCTGTAGCAGGCTGTTCGGCCTATTACGAAGGATCGGTGATTACCTATTCATATGAGGTGAAGAAAAAAGAGTTGGGCGTGCAGGCAGCCACGTTGGAAAAATTTGGGGCGGTGAGTGCCGAAACCGTGGAAGAAATGCTGAAAGGCCTATTGCTTAAAATGAGCACCGACTATGGCATTGCGATATCTGGTGTGGCAGGACCAGGAGGTGGCACGCCAGACAAACCTGTAGGAACGGTGTATGTATGCGTCGGCAATAAAGAAAAAATGCATACCAAAAGATATCAATTGACGCAAAATAGAGCAGACAATATTTGCTTAACCACCGTGTATGCGTTATATCAGCTAAAATGTTTTATAGATGCCGAAGCGGAACATGCATAGCTAAAATTTATTAAAAATGGGTGAAGCGCCTTGTCCATTTTTTAATCTCTTTTGAAATTGACCTATCTTTGAAATCAAAACAAATTTAACATGGAAAATTATGATTTCACTTTAGTTGGCACGGCTGATGCATCTGAAAAAGCCACTTTTTACAAACGTACCTATTTACATGTGGCCGGTGCGATTTTAGCATTTTTATTGGTAGAAAGTTTATTGATTACTTTAATTCCCACCTCAGTTATTGTGGGAATGCTATCGAGTAAAATGACTTGGTTATTTGTGATTGGGTTGTTTTGGTTGATTTCGTCGATGGTGAATAAATTCGCTTTTTCGACCAGTAAGTCGCAGCAGTATGTAGGTTTGGGTTTATATGTCTTGATTGAAGCCCTTATTTTCTTACCGATGATTTATGTTTCTATTGCCAAAGCAGGCTATGGTGTATTGGCGCAAGCGGGTATTCTTACCTTGTTTATGTTTACGGGTATTTCGTCGATTGCATTTTCTTCAAAAAGAGATTTTTCTTTTTTACGCTCTTACATTATTCTTGGTGGTTTCATTTCGCTTGGATTAATTGTGGTGGCTGCTTTGTTTGGTTTTAATTTAGGATTGTGGTTTTCGTTAGCGATGGTATTATTGGCGTCGGTAAGCATTTTATATCAAACCTCACAATTGGAAACTAAATACCATACTGGGCAATACGTAGGTGCAGCAGTTCAAATTTTTGCATCGATTATGTTATTATTCTGGTATATCCTGCGCATTTTGAATTCAAGAAAATAATTATTCGCAATAATAGTTTTAAAAGACATCCTTTGAGGATGTCTTTTTTTGTTGATGCGCATGATTTTATTCGTTTCGAATTTTTTAGTTATAAACGAGATATTGCATAAGCGACAGGCAGTTCCTGTCCTTGCAAAGACAGGACAGATGGCGCGGTCCTTTTGCCGTGTGTTTTTTTGCGGCAAAAGGATATGCCCAACGCTAAAACTTTTTGATTGAATCGATCATGGAGTCGCTTAGATTCAATATTACTATACAATTGTCGTGACGCTGTGTATATCAAAATGAGAATTGATAAAAAAAGGTCGTGATTAGCGATTAAATTTGTGTGTAAAATTAAGAAGTATCATGAAAAAATTAATTGATTTTTATACGCGTTTACCGGCGTTTATCAAGAATAAATATTTTGTGAGCATCACTTTATTTCTGGTTTGGATGTTGTTTATCGATGATTATAATATGGTTTTTCAATGGCAAAAATCGAGAGAATTAGCGGCCATTAAAGAAAAAAAGGAGTATTACGAAAAAGAGATACAGCAAGTGAATCAGGATAGAAAAGATTTGTTTAGCAGTAAGGCTAATTTAGAAAAATATGCAAGAGAAAAATATTTGATGAAACGTGATGATGAAGATATTTTTGTTATCGAAGAAAATTAATATGCGGATAAGCGTTTTGATTTTAGTCTTGTTAGTGCACATGTCGGTGGGAGCCCATTCACAAACTATCACTAGAAATGATAGTACGCATGGCGTGACTACTTTTATGTTTAACATTCATGCCATTGCGCCAGCGTTTAATTTTCAGTATGGATTCGCCAATCGATTTTCATTGGTGGCGCAAGTAGGAATCGTCGGTGGCGCTTTCACTGCCATATCGAACAATCAGTACAATTTATTTTATTATTTGTCGCCCAAAGCGGTAGGGCAGTTTCGGTATTATTATAATTTCGACCGACGCGTACGAAAAGGAAAAGTGACGAGCCGAAATTCGGCTAATTTTGTTGGGCTGCACAGCAGTTATATTTTTCGACCAATTTTAAAAAACTTTTCTGATCCTTATCCTGGTAGATTTATAATTGGACCAGTGTGGGGGGTGCAACGAACTTCGAGAAGCGGTGTTAACTTCAATTTTTATACCGGACCTGCCATCAGTATTACCGAAAAAACCTATTACACGAAGCGTTTTGGTACGGTACATTATGGCAATTTGGTTCGTTTTGCCCCTGTGGTTGGTATTAGTTTTGGGGGCACCATTTTTTCGACAGCAGGCAAGCGAAAGTCGCAAAAACTAATCGATTTTGCTGATTAGGGATTGGTGGAATTGAATTTTGAATCTTTATTTTTTTGTTTACCTTTGCAATCCCTCAAAATAGGGTCGGTTGGCCGAGAGGCTAGGCAGAGCTCTGCAAAAGCTCGTACGACGGTTCGAATCCGCCACCGACCTCTACATTCAAAAATCCTGTACTGTTAAAGTGCAGGATTTTTTTTATTTTTCGACATGGAAAACAGAACTGAAAAATCGATAAAAATTAGAGCCTACGAGAATTTTCATATTGTATTGTGGTTAATAAAAGATATGAGTTGGGTGATGTTATGTCGCCCCTTAGGTGTAGCCATGATACTTCCTACGTTATTGGTCGCTATACATCTCACCTGGAAATCTCGTGGTGATATGGCTGAAGTGTTGCACAATGGGGCCATCTGCTGTTGGATTTGCGCCAACTCTATTTGGATGATTGGAGAGTTTTATTTTGAAGATGGGTTGCGTACTTATGCCGAAATTTTCTTTATCCTCGGACTTAGTATTATAAGCATCTATTATCTATTTGTCTTACCCAAAAAAATATTACGCGAAAAAAGAAGTTCGGCGCCATCAAAGGAAACAAAATAAGCACTACGCACCTTTTTTCAAAAAGAGCTGGTAGGCGTTTAGTGGTATTATTTTCAACACAAAAAACAAGACAAGTGCCGATAGACTGATGATTACAGCTGCAGAAATGAATGGCAAATGAAAGTGTAAACAGATGATGCAAAAGACGATTAGTAGTGCCGTATAGCTCATCAATTTAAAAGTATCTTTTACCACCACTTTGAAATGATATTTACGATACACCAAATACATTTGCGCGCCAGCGATAAAAAATTGGGTAATCAATGTTGCCCATGTTGCGCCTGCTGCTTTATAGTGAGGAATTAAAAATAGGTTGAGTGAAAAATTGATCACCAATCCGAGAAAAGCCAATATATTAAAGAGTTTTAAATGACCGCCTGCGGTTAACAAAGTGCCATACACATAAGTCATGGAAACAGCGACGAAAGAAATCATCAGTAGTTTAAAAATGTTGATCCAGTAGCCATCCGCTTGATGATATAGCAAGGGCATCCATTGCTCGGCGAAGAAGAAGGAAAGTATGGCTACAAAGACGGAGCCTGCGAAGAGCAACTTGGCCGCGGTTTTGGTTAAATCTTCTACATTTTCGCGTTTGGCAATCATCACTGAAAACATCGGTAGCAGCAAGGTGGCGAATAGATAGGCAATCATATTCGTTGCGTCGAATAATCGATAAGAAGCTGCATAAATACCCGCTTGCTCTTTCCCATCAATAGGCAACATTTGTTCGATCATAACCCCATCTAAGCGATAATATAAGGTCATCAAAATACCGATGATGGCGAAAGGATAACTGCGCTTCAATAATTTTTTCATCAATGAAAAATCGAGCGAATAGTTAAATACTTTCGATCTTGAAAAGGATAGAACCATCGCCATAAGCAAGGTGATCAGCAACGCCAATGTTTGGGCATAAATAAAATGCATGACATCAATGGTGCGTCCCCATGGATGAAAATAAATAAGCACACTACAAAAAATAATGGCCAACAATCTGTCGGTAATAGACAGCATACTATCTAAACGATACCGCTGCGTTGCAGCGATATTAGACCGAAAATACAATACAAAATTGAGGAGAATTAAATTGAGCATCAACCAATACAGCATTTTGTATTGCAGCCCATCGAAGGCCGTAAACCAAGCTAAACCAACTGTGATAGCCACATATAGAAGGGAGAAAAGCACCTTGATATTGAGCATGGCACTTGCATAGGCTGCGATAAAATTATTGTCGCGCGAGGCTTCTGTATTATTAAAATTATTGATACCTGCATCGAGCACAATATGAAAAAGAAAAGTGAAATTGAAAACAGCAAAATAAGCGCCATACAACATAGGACCCGAATGATTTTGAACATACCGATCGATGCCCAAAATCCAGAAAGGTTTCACTAAAAGGTTGGCAAGGATAAGAAATATAAGATTTCCTAAAAATTTTTGTCGCATTATTCCTTTAAAGGTCTAAAATTAAGTATTATTGCCTACGAATGTATGTGGACATGATATGTATAAAAGGAAAATAGCGGTAAATACAAGATTTTTACTTTCAAATAAGTTGGAAGGAATTGGTTGGTTTACCTACGAGACGCTGCTCCGCATGACGAATGAACATCCCGACACTGAATTTCATTTTTTCTTTGATAGACCGTATGCTTCGTCGTTTATTTTTTCCAAGAATATTGTTCCGCACGTACTTTTTCCGCCGGCACGTCATCCATTTCTGTGGTATCTATGGTTTGAATGGGCCGTTTACTTTAAACTTAAAGAGATTAAACCCGATTTATTTTTATCGACAGATGGACACCTTTGCTTGCGCACCAAAGTTCCTAGCTTGCTTGTTATACATGATTTGGCCTTTGAGCATTATCCTCAATTTATCGGAAAAATAGCGAGTTGGTATTATCGATATTTCACACCGCTATTTGCGCGAAAAGCGAAAATGATTGCCACCGTTTCCAATTTTTCTAAAAATGACATTATTGAAAAATACGAGATAGCCGCCGATAAAATTGTGGTGGTACCGAATGGCGCAAACGTGATGTATCAGCCCATCGAACCCGATGAAATAAAAGAAATTAAGGATGCGCATACAAATGGACAAGCCTACTTTTTGTATGTTGGGGCTATTCATCCAAGAAAGAATGTAAAAAATATTTTTCTTGCTTTTGATGAATTTAAAAAATCGACACAAAGTGAGATGAAGTTGGTAATTGTGGGCAGAAAAGCATGGCAGACGGACGATACAGAAATCACCTATGAAAAAATGCAATTCAAAAATGAGGTAATATTTACCGGGCATCTGTTACCCGAAGAGTTACGAAAAATTATAGGTGCTGCCTTTTGCTTGGTGTATGTTTCTAT
>Ga0164294_10004085_pt1 | contig 12826 bp, 14 predicted proteins | sample GEODES005metaG_FD_111479 | JGI IMG/M metagenome (GOLD analysis project Ga0164294, IMG submission 111479) | Oligotrophic lake water microbial communities from Sparkling Lake, Wisconsin, USA - GEODES005 metaG | ecosystem: Environmental > Aquatic > Freshwater > Lake | place: USA: Sparkling Lake... | reverse complement strand
GCCTTGAGGATGGCGCGGCGGATCATGCGCTTGGTGCGCTCGTCCAGGTAGGCGAAGTTGATGTGCGGGTCGCGCACCGGCGCCGCGCGGCTTGCCTCAGGCTGGTCCATGCGCGTCCCCCGGGGTGGCGAAAGCCTGGCGCATTTTGCGCACCAGCTCCAGCTCGGACTGGAAGTCCACGTAGTGCGGCAGTTTCAGGTGCTGCACAAAGCCTGAGCTTTCCAGGCTGTCGCTGTGCGAGAGCACAAACTCCTGCATTTGTGCAGGCGCGGTGACCGCCTCGCCCAGTTCGTCAGCGCGCAAGGCGCGGTCTACCAGCGCCATGGCCATGGCTTTGCGCTCGCTGTGGCCAAAGGCCAGGCCGTAGCCGCGGGTGAACTGCGGTGGTTGCGTCAGGCTGCCCTGGAATTGGTTGATCATCTGGCACTCGGTCACCGGCAGGTCGCCAATCGAAATCTCAAAGCCGAGTTCTTCGGGCACCAGGCACAGTTCTACCGTGCCAAAGCGAATTTCACCCACAAAAGGGTGGGTCTCGGAATAGCCGCGCTGCGTGGAATAGGCCATGGCCAGCAAAAAGCCCTCGTCAGAGCGCGCCAGGTTTTGCAGGCGCGCGCTGCGCTCGGCCGGAAAGCGCAGCGGCGCGCGCGTCAGGTCAAACGGCTCGGGGTCGCCCTCGGGCACCGGCTGGGTTTCCAGCAGGCTTTCGTGGTTGAGCAGGTCGACCACGCGGGGCGTGGGCTCGTTGCTGGGCGCGGGCGTCTTTGGTACTGGTAGCGACTGGCCGCTTGCCAGCAGGCTGAAGTCCAGCAGGCGCTGGGTGTAGTCGTAGGTCGGGCCCAGCACCTGGCCGCCGGGCAGGTCTTTGAAGGCGGCAGAAATGCGTCGCGCAATTTGCATCTTGCCGGTGTCAATGGCCTGGCTGTAACCCAGGCGCGGCAAGGTGGCGCGGTAGGCGCGCAGCAAAAAGATGGCTTCCACCAGATCGCCTGCGCTTTGTTTGATGGCCAGTGCGGCGAGTTGCGGGTCGTATACCGAGCCTTCGGTCATCACCCGGTCTACCGCCAAGCGAAGCTGCTCGCAGATTTGCGCAGTGCTGAGTTCGGCCACGCCCGGGTCGCCCCGGCGCTGCTGGGCCAGCAAATCGTAGCTGGCCAGAATGGCAGATTCACCCCCTTTGACGGCAACGTACATAGCGGTCAGCCCTGGATCTGGGTGGAGCGCGGCAGGCCAACAAAGGTCTGGCCGTGGGTGAACAAAAAGTCCACGCCGCACGGGAAGTGCAATTGGCTGGCGCGCCACTGCGCCAAAAACTCGGCGCCAAGTCCATCCACCTGCAACTGCGCGCAGCCATTAACGCCCGGGCCGCTCAGGGTCCACGCCATGGCCGGGTCGGGTGCCTGCAAGCCGTCTACCTGAACGATGCAGGTGGCGGACTGGTCGGGGTATTGCGGGTTTCCTTGCGGGAATCTGCTTAATGGCGGCACTTCGCACGCGGCGGCGACCCAGGCAAAGTCGGCCTCTGCCAACTCGCTTACTACGGTGCACCCGGTATGAAACCGCAGCCAGGGCGCTGCGTCACTGTGCATAAAACCGGGGGACAGCCAGAGCTTGCAATCCTGGTCCAGCAAAGCGAGCAACACGGCCGCTGCCGCGGGATGCGCACCTTGTGGCGGATCCATGCCCTGCAAGGCGGCCGCAGGGTCGAGCACTTGCAAACTAGCCGGCAGCGACAGCGCCGCCAGCACGTGGCGAAACACGCTTTGGCTGCACAGCGCGGGCTGCGAAAAGCCACGCCCCAGGTCGTTGAGTTGCATCTGCATCAGGAATCGCCCGCCTCGTCGGGACCAGAGCCAGCCTCGCGGGCGACGGTAAAAAACTCCACGCGCGTTGCCTGGGCCTGGGCGTTTTGCTGTCGGGCCTGGGCACTTTGCATCCGTTGCAGAGGCTGCAGCAGCACCTCGTCCCAGTGCGGGTGCAGCGCGGGCTCTTGGAGCAAGGCGTCGGCCACCGCGGCCAGCAGCGCGTGGCGGTGTGAGCCGCCCATGACGTAGGCCACGCCCACTTGCTTGCAGCCGGTGCGCGCAGCATCGGGCTTGAGCACGCAGCGCGTCACACCCACCTCGCCCAGGTTGAAGCGCTGCCCGCTGCCCCCGGCGCGGCCCTGTACCATCACCAGCCCGGTTTCGGCAGGGCGTAGCCACTGCAATTCCCCCTGAGACACCGCGGCCAAATGGGTTTCCAGCCAGACCTCAGGTGCGCGAGCCAACAACGCCATCCAATGCGCGCGCGCTGCAGTCGCGCTGGTTTGCGTGTCGTGGACGGGGGGCTTGTAATCGTTGTGCAACACGGGTGGTCTAACGTTTCTCGGAGGCCCACTTTATGGCGACCATATTTCTTTTTTGTGACCCCAACGCTGTTGCCGACCATGACTTCTTTAGACCTAGCCTACCGCCATGCGGCCTACTTTGCGCCTGCGCCGGACAGCGCCGCCTGGCAGCTCGGGGCGCAGTGGCTGGGGCGCTGTCCGCACAGCGGCCACAACATGGCCCAGCCCGTACCCGAGTTTTGGGAGCCTGCAGCCTTTGCGCAGATCACCCGCGAGCCGCGGCGCTATGGCTGGCATGCGACCCTAAAAGCGCCTTTTGCGTTGGCCACCCACAGCAGCTCCTCGGACTTGCGGGCGCGTTTTTTGGAGGTGACCGCTGCGGTCAAATTGCCCACCGTGCTGGATTTGGAGGTGGTGCAGGTGGCCAACTTTTTGGCACTGGTGCCGCGTCAGCGTTACGGGCCTTTGCATGATGTAGCCGACGCATGCGTGCGGCAGTTGCACCCCTGTGCTGCGCCCTTGCCACCCAGTGAAATAGCGCGTCGGCGCCGTGGTGGACTCACGGCGCGCCAAGAAGACATGCTGGCGCAATGGGCGTACCCGTTTGTGCTCGAAGACTTCGCATTCCATATGACCCTGACGGGCGCCTTGGATGCGCTCTCCACTACGCAAAAACAGCAGCTGCAGCAACATGCCAACGCATGGTTTGCACCGCTGCTGGCCCAAGGGCTGACGTTCGACGGTGTGTCGTGGTTTGTCGAAGACCTGCCGGGCGCAGACTTCCGATGGGTGGAACGCTTTGGGTTTGCGCTGTGAGCACGGGGCTGATCTACGTGCTTGGTCCTTCGGGCGTTGGCAAGGACAGTTTGCTGAACTGGTTAAGCGCGCACGTGCGCAGCATGAATGTGGCGCCGTCGCTGCACTTTGCCCGGCGCACAGTCACGCGCCCCGCAGGCAACTCCAACGAGGACCACGAGTCCGTGGACGTCGAAACATTCGCTCAGCTCGTTTGCTCTGGGGCTTTCGCCTTGCAGTGGGAGGCCCATGGCTTGCACTACGGCGTGCGCCACACCGAAGTCACGGGTCGCAGCGGCTGGGTAATGGTCAACGGGTCGCGGGCCTATCTGGAACAAGCACGTGCTCTTTTTACAGGCCTGACGGTGCTGCACGTCAGTGCGCCGGAGGAGGCGGTGCGCGCACGCCTGACCGCGCGCCAGCGCGAGACGCAGGCCCAAGTGCAGGCACGCATGCTGCGGGCGAGCGCTGCCGATGTGGTGCCGGCGCCAGGTGATCTGGCCATCGTCAACGCCGGCACACTGGATACAACGGCTGCGGCCTTGTGCAAATTGCTGCAAGCCCATACTGGCTTGCAGCTCATCGACCCGCCTTGACACGCGACTACCGGTGGACTCGGTGCGCTGCGATTCATCATTTGGTCATACAAATTAAATACGCTTGCGTCCGGTCATACGGAGGCGAGCCTGATTCCTGGGCCCGCCCCGCCAATCTGTATCAATGGGGACCGTATGCATTACCGAGCCGTATTTATTTCTGATCTGCACCTGGGCACTCCCGGGTGCCAAGCCGAAGCACTACTTGAGTTTCTCAAGTCCCACACCAGTGACCATCTCTATTTGGTGGGCGACATCGTCGATGGCTGGCAACTGCGCCGCAAGTGGTACTGGCCACAGGCGCACAACGACGTGGTGCAAAAGCTATTGCGCAGTGCGCGCAAGGGCTGCCATGTGGTCTACATACCCGGCAACCACGACGAATTTGCGCGTGGATTTGTGGGTCACCATTTTGGCGGCATCGAAGTCACTGAAGAGGCCACCCACACGCTCAAAGATGGCCGCAAGCTGCTGCTTGTCCACGGCGACTATTTTGATGCCGTGGTCAAGTACGCCAAGTGGCTAGCTTACGTAGGCGACAACTTGTATGAGATGGCCTTGCGCCTGAACCGGCACTTCAACCGCGCACGTGCGCGGATGGGATTGCCGTATTGGTCTTTGTCTGCGTTTTTGAAAAACAAGGTCAAAAAGGCGCTCAACTTTATTGCCGATTACGAAAAAGCCTTGGCCCATGAAGCCCATAAGCGCGGCTACCAGGGTGTGGTGTGCGGCCATATCCACCGCGCTGAAATCCGCATGATTGACGGCGTGTTGTATTGCAACGACGGCGACTGGGTGGAGAGCCGCTCGGCCTTGGTGGAGCACGTAGACGGACAGTTGGAGCTCATTTATTGGGACCAGGTGCTTGACTTTTTGCCCGTCGCCAGCCTCTTAAAGCACCGACCCGAAGTCCCCGTTTCCGCTGAACTCGCTTAGCGCTCAGCGGTCCACCGCCGTGGCGCCTGGTTTTGTAGCGTTGTTGTCGGCGCAGTTTGTGTCGGCCTTGGCCGACAACGCGCTGCTGGTGGTGGCCATGGCCGTGCTGCTGGAGCAGCAGCACCAGGCGTATTGGGTCCCACTGCTGAAGCTGTTATTCACCGCGTCGTATGTACTACTCGGCCCCTGGGTTGGCGCCTGGGCAGACACCTGGCCAAAGCAGCGGGTGATGATGGGAGCCAATGGCATCAAATGCCTTGCCTGTTTGGCCATGCTCCTGGGCCTCAACCCGATTCTGGCTTTTGGACTGGCTGGTCTGGGGGCTGCCATCTACGCCCCTGCGAAATACGGTCTGGTGACAGAAATGGAGCCCTCGCACCGTTTGGTTCGGGCCAATGGTTGGATAGAGGTCAGCACTGTATGCGCCGCTTTGTTTGGTGTGGTGCTGGGTGGTTTTCTGGTCGGTCGGCTGTGGTTGGAGTCGGCGCTGTGCCTTTGGTTGGGTGACGGATTGCAAGCCTGGGGGCCGTTTGCGGTGTCGCTGGCGGCGCTGCTGCTGCTCTATGGGCTGGCATCGGCATTGAACTGCCTCATACCCGACAGCGGTGTGCGCTACTCCCGAAGCGCCTGGGGCGCGCGGCTGGTGTGGGCGCGCTTTCTGCAGGACCAGGCTGCGCTTTGGCGCGACCCGCTGGGGTCCATCAGCCTGACCGTAACCACTTTGTTCTGGGGCGTGGGAGCCACTTTGCAATTGCTGGTGCTCGCCTGGGCGCAGCAAGCACTGCATTTGTCCCTGGAGCACGCGGCCTACTTGCAGGCGGCCACGGCCATAGGCGTGATCGCGGGGGCCGCATTGGCGGCGCGATTGATTTCTTTGCAGCAGGCACCCAAAGTACTTGGCATCGGGATCTTGATGGGCGTTTTGATGGCTTTGATGGCCTTTGTGGAGCAGTGGCCTGTGGCTGCAGCCCTGACCTTCGTGTTGGGCCTGGTGGGCGGATTCTTCGTCGTACCAATGAACGCACTGCTGCAGCACCGGGGCGCTGCGCTGATGAGCGCGGGGCGCTCCATCTCGGTGCAAAACACCAATGAAAATGCCAATGTGCTCGCTATGGTGGGCATCTACAGCGCGCTGCTTTATGCCGGTGTGGAGGTCGAACAGTTGGCATGGATGCTAGGCGCCTTGGTGGCCCTGGGCATGGGCCTGGTCCAATGGCGCTACTGGGGCATGCAGTCGCGCCAGCGCACCGGTCCGGGGCTCGGGGAGCTTTAGCAGCGCCTGCCCCATGCGAATGGGCGTGCCTTCGCAGATGCCCGGTGCAAAGCCAAAACCTTTGGGCGCAAACACCACAATAGTGGAGCCGTGCTGGAACCAGCCCATCTCTTGTCCTTTGGCGTAGTGCGCGTCGCAGGCGACGTGCCCCGGCCCCTCGTAGCGCGCATCCAGCAGTTCACCCAGCGCATGCAAGCGAATACTGGCCACCAGCACCGCTGCCACTGGTACCAGTGCTACGGGGTAGCGTTCGGGGCCTACCGCCACCTGCAGCAAGGCACGCTCGTTTTTGCAAAACAGCTTCTCCACGCGCTTGAGGGCAATCGGGTTAACGTTCCAGGTGTCACCGGCAAAGTAGTCCACGTCATGCAAGTGCAGGTCATACGGCGCATGGAAGCGGTGGTACATCGACGACGTAATACGGATCGTCAGGAACACGCCGTCTTGCCACGGGCTGTTTGCGCCCATCGGCCCCAGCAGGTCGGTCAGCGTGTACGGGAAGCCTTTGGCCTGGTAGACGCGGTCGCCCTCCACGCGGCCCATGGCGCCCACGATGCCGTCACAGGGGCTGACCATGGTGCGCGGGTCGGTGTCGATCGGGCGCGCACCGGGCTTGAGCTCGCGGATAAAGCAGTCGTGCAAGCTATCGAAGCGGTCTTTCTTGGCCTCGGAAAGGTCCAGGTCGGCGATCCGCTTCCAGGTCGCGATCGACAGGTCACGCACCCAAGGCGTGCGCCGCTGGCTAAACCAGCCCATAAAACGCGTCAGCGCCAGGCGGGGAATGCGGTTGGTGAGCAGGAAGTTCAAGTCCTCGTTAGCACCGATTTTTTGGAGTATTTGTTTGATAGTCATCATTTTTTAACCTGGAAGTCATACAACCGAGGTTTTACAAAGGGTCATTCGTATGGACGGTTCCGAGACATTGTTGTCAGTTGCCACCTGGGGCGGTCTGGCCTCCCTGGGTGTTTGGGCATTTCCAAAGGGCTTGCAGCGCATTCAGCTGTCGCTGGCCAAGTACCCCTCCTTGGGCGGCCACTTGCGCATGGCCAAGCGGGTTTCGAAGCTGATTCCTGGCTATTCTTACTCCGACGCTCAGTGGTTTTCGGTGGATGGTGCGCCGCTGGCCGTGGTGGACCAGCGCCGTGCAGCGCTGGCCCGTTTGGGCCACACGCTGAAGTCGCAAAGCCCGCAAACCCTGGCGCATTCCGACGCAGTGAAGCCCATGGTGTCGGACTTGCAGCTCATAAGCCAGTACCGCGTGCCCTTCCAGTTCCGCGCCGTGCTGTCTGAGCACATCAAGCTGGGCAGCTTTTGGCGTGAAAGCAGCGGCGTGTTCCTGACCGACTTGGACGGCAACCGCTTTATCGACGTCACCGGCTCTTATGGCGTCAACCTGTTTGGCTTGGACTATTACAAAGCCAGCATGGCCGAGGGTGCGGCGCTTGCGCAAACCTTGGGCCCGGTTTTGGGTTCCTACCACCCCAGTGTGTTGGACAACGTGCAGCGCTTGTGCAAGATTTCTGGCATGGACGAGGTGTCCTTCCACATGTCGGGCACCGAAGCGGTGATGCAAGCGGTGCGTCTGGCGCGCTACCACACACGCAAACGTAAATTGGTGCGCTTTACCGGCGCCTACCACGGCTGGTGGGACGATGTGCAGCCCGGCCCGGGCAACCCGATGCCACCGTCGGGTGACACCTTGACGCTCAACGAGATGCACGCCAACACCCTGCGCGTGCTGCGCAACCGTAACGACATTGCTTGCGTGCTGATCAACCCATTGCAGGCCATGCACCCCAACCGCGCGGCACCGACCGACTCCACGCTGATCGACGGCAGTCGTTTCGTCAAATATGACCGCGCGGCCTATGCCGCCTGGTTGACGGAGTTGCGCGCAGTGTGCACCGCCAAAGGCATTGCGCTCATCATGGATGAGGTGTTTTTGGGCTTTCGCTTGGCGCCTGGCGGCGCACAGGAATATTTCGGCGTAAAGGCCGACTTGGTAACGTACGGCAAGACGCTGGGTGGAGGTTTCCCAGTCGGTGTGATTTGCGGTCAGGCGCGCTGGATGAAGCGTTTCCAGGACGACAAGCCTGGCGACATTTGTTTTGCGCGTGGTACGTTCAATGCGCATCCCTACGTGATGGGTGCGATGAATGTATTTTTGAAGTCCCTGGACAAGCCCGAGGTGCAGGCGATGTACGCGGTGGCATCGCAGACTTGGACCGGCCGCCAAACCCTGCTGAATGACAAACTGCGCGCTGCAGGTGTGCCGGTGAGGGTTGCCGGTATGGAGACGGTTTGGTCGGTTTTGTACGAGTCGCCTAGTCGATACCATTGGCTGCTGCAGTATTACTTGCGTGCGCAAGGAGTTGCCCTGAGTTGGGTGGGGTCAGGTCGCATGATTTTTAGCTTCAATTTTGACGATGCGGCGTTTGATGATTTTGCCCACCGCTTCGTACAAGCTGCGCAAGCCATGCAGGCTGATGGTTGGTGGTGGATGCCTGAAGGGCAAACCGGCAAAACCATTCGCCGCCAGGTCCTTAAGGAGATGCTGGCGGCGTGGTGGCGGCGCGCTTAGCGCCTTAATGGGAGGTGGATTTCACGTGCTCCATCGGGTCTAACCACTGACCTCGCAGCAGGTGCAGCGGGGACTGGTAGTACATCGTGATGTCATGAACCGGGTCGGTGATGATCTTGAAGCCCCAGGCTACACCAGCCATCAGGCTGTCTTGTTTCCACAGTTGCAGGACCCGAAAAATCAGACCTCCCGCGCCCAGCGCTAACCAAGCCATCGCCGTCATGCGCATGGGCGTGTCTTCATAGGCTTGGGGGACCGCCCATTGCAGGTAATGCGGCATCCAGTAGGCCAGCACGGGAATGGCTGCGCAAATGCTCAGCAGCACAATTTTGCGGTTGAGGTTGTAGCCCACCTTAATGTCTTCTTTATGTTCGTGCGTGGCTTGGTTCACTTCGTCAAAACCCTTGGGCTCGAAGAAGAAGTGGCCAATTTGGCGTGTGGTCATCGACACCAACCAAGCCACCAGTGCAGACACGACCGGGTCAATGAACAGGAAAACGTACGCCACCAAAAACGACAAGGCGCTAATCAGGTGCAAAAACTGGTTGACCCGGCTGTGGTGGTAGTAGCGGTGGTCATCCCAGCGCTGGACGTTGACGAGTTGGAAGAACTGCTGCATGGAATCTCCTGTGAGGTAAGACAAAAAGGGCGGGACAAAGATGCCCGATGCGCTTGGCATAGAAATGTCACGCTTTTACATGAAAATTTGGTGACAAAACGCAATCCGTTTAGGCGGGCTAAAAATTCATCAAAATGTCATTGTTTGTTCATCAAACTGTTGCGGTGCGGCGTCAGAGTGGCGCCATGAAAACGGAATCACACCTTCAGGTTGAGCGAATCAGTTCCACACGGCCGGCGCTGAATATCGCTGTGGTCACAGAGACCTACCCGCCCGATATCAATGGCGTGGCCTACACACTTTCCAAAATCGTGGACGGGCTTCAGGCACGCGGCCACGTGATCTGGCTCGTGCGCCCGCGCCAGCCGGGTACGGACGTGGCACGCACGAACGACACCTACCAAGAAGTGCTGGTTCGGGGGCTGCCGATTCCCTTTTATCGCCAACTGCGGCTGGGGCTACCAGCCAAGCGCGAACTGCTGCGTCTGTGGGCCCGCCAGCGGCCCGACATCGTGCACATTGCAACCGAAGGCCCCTTGGGATGGTCTGCGCTGCAAGTGGCGCGCAAGCTCAAGCTGCCCATCAGCACCGACTTCAGGACCAATTTCCATGCCTACAGCCAGCACTACGGTATCGGCTGGTTGCGCGGCGCCATCTTGGGCTACATGAAAAAATTTCATAACGCAGCCCACGCCACCATGGTGCCTACCGCAGCGCTAGAAGGCGAGCTCGCATCCAGCGGCTTTAAGCGGCTGGCCGTGGTACCGCGCGGCATTGACACGGCACTTTTTTCGCCCACGCAGCGCCAGTCGGCCTTGCGTCGCACTTGGGGTGCGGGCGAACAGGACCGTGTGCTGCTGTATGTGGGTAGGTTGGCGGAGGAGAAAAACATCGGCGTGGTGATTCAGAGCTACCGCGCCCTGAAGTTGCGCCATCCCGACATCCGCTTAGTGCTGGTAGGCGACGGACCGATGCGCACCGAACTGCAACAAAAGCACCCGGACATCCTATTTGCCGGTTTTCGAGTGGGCCAGGATTTGGCGCAACACTATGCCAGCGCAGACATGTTTTTGTTTGCCAGCAAGACGGAAACCTTTGGCAACGTCACCATAGAAGCCATGGCATCGGGGTTGGCCGTCGTGGCCTTTCGCCATGCTGCAGCAGGTGAACTGATCCAGTCGGGAGAAAACGGCATGCTCGTCGACCCGGCCAACGAAGACGGTTTTGAGGTCGCAGCGAATGCGCTATTGAATGCACCGCAAACTATGCGCGATATGGGGGGGCGAGCCTGGCAGACCGCACACAGCCTGGGCTGGCCCAAGGTGGTGGAACGAACCGAGTCCATATTCCACAAAATCATGCTGGAACAAGGGGCGCCGTACGCAAACCCCTGGATAGTTCAAACCGCGTAAGGAACGCCCCACGTCGCCATGCGGGGGCAACACAACGCTGCCGTTTATTCGGGTTTAAGCCAAACTACACGCGGGTCGCCATCAACGAAAAAGCTGGGACATTGGTAGCGGGCAATGTCGTGCGCATGGAGGGGGAAAGAACCACAGTTCGAAAAGCGTCGCAGGTAGGTGCCGTAGATGCCGCACTGAAACTTGCCGCCATCAATAGGCTCTAGAAAGGCGCACTGCTGGTTCAAGCAGCAGTTGCCGCACTGAACGCATTCCCCATACACCGTGACGGGCACCTGCTTAAAGCGTAGAAACACGTCTCGCAGAAAATGTTCGACCGGGCCCTTGCTGAGCGCTTGAAAGTGAACTTTGAATTTGGCCCGGTACGCGCCATAGTTCGAAACGAAGCGCTTGTCCATCAGCAGCAGCGACACCACCACGGGCATTACGGGAACCAATAGCAGGCAAGTACCCGAAAATGCGCGCGCCACAAAGGCAATCAGCCTGTGGTGCGACAACTGCAACCGGCGCGCCGTAGCGTTGGAGCCAGGAACTTCAGGCGGTCGCGATGCAAAGAAGGTGGGTTTCATCAAGGGCAGCCGTGTTGTGCGTTCATCCTATGAACGAATCGTGACTTCTGTGTGTATGTTTTGCGAAATTTGTATGAAGCGGGTCGATCGAGGGGTGTTGCGCACCTTGTCGCCAAATGGTCATACGATGAGCATTTTTTTCATTTTCAGTCCCTACGCTACTGCAAAATTTTAATCAGGAGCGTCATGAAGATCTCAGCCTTTGGCATCGGCTACGTCGGTTTGGTGCAAGGAGCTGTGCTCGCCGATTCGGGCCACCACGTAACCTGTGTCGACATCGACGAAGCAAAGCTCAAGGGCCTGCGGGTAGGGGAAATCCCCATCTTCGAGCCCGGACTCGAAGCCATCGCCAAAAGCGCCTATGCCGCAGGACGCCTGGCGTTTAGCTCCGACGCAGCCAGCGCGATTGACGGAGCGCATGTGCACTTCATTGCCGTGGGAACGCCGCCGGATGAAGAGGGGTCAGCAGACCTGCGCTATGTGCTCGCGGTGGCGCAGACCATTACCAGCCACCAGGGTGAGTATGCCGTCATCTTAGACAAATCAACGGTCCCGGTGGGTACGGCCGATAGGGTCACCGAAGTCGTGCGCAAAACGCTTGCCGAGCGTGGCGCGGACATTGAATTCGACGTGGTGTCCAACCCCGAGTTTTTGAAAGAAGGCGCCGCCGTCGCGGATTGTCAGCGGCCCGACCGCATTGTGATTGGCACCTCAAGCGTTCGGGCCGAAAACATGTTGCGCGAGTTGTACGAGCCTTTTAACCGGAACCACGACAAGTTCATCGTGATGAGCCCGCGCAGCGCCGAGGTGACCAAGTATGCGGCCAACTGCATTCTGGCGACGGAAGTCAGCTTTATGAACGAAATGGCCATGATGGCCGAGGGGCTGGGCGCCGACATTGAATCCGTTCGCCAGGGCATTGGCAGCGACCAGCGCACCGGTTACCACTTTACTTATGCCGGCGCAGGCTACGGCGGAAGCTGCTTTCCCAAAGACATCAGCGGCTTGGTGAAATCGGCCGAAAAAATCGGTTTCGAGCCTTTCATTTTGAATGCCATCGAAGCATGAAACCAATCCCAAAAACGCGTTGTTTTCGATAAGGTCAACGCGCATTTTGAAGGCCATTTGGCAGGGAAAACCTTCGCGCGTTGGGGCTTGGCGTTCAAGCCCAATACAGATGACATGCGCGAGGCGTCCAGCCGCGTGCTGATGGACGCATTGTGGGCGGCCGGCGCGCGCGTGCAGGCCTATGGCCCCGCAGCGATGGAGGAGGCGCAGCGCATCTACGGTGCGCGCAAAGATTTTCTTTTGTGCGGAACCAAAGAGGCTGCTTTGCAGGATGCCGACGCGCTGGTCATCATGACCGATTGGCGCCAGTTCAAAGCGCCCGACTTCAACGCGCTCAAGCAAACTCTGAAATCGCCGCTGATCTTTGATGGGCGCAACTTGTACGACCCGCAAAAAATGCACGAGCGCGGTTTCACGTACCACGGCATCGGGCGTTGACAAGTACCTGAGTCGCTGGGTGAAGACGCCGCCTTTGATTTGGACTCGCCTGCGTTCGCTTTGGCGCTGCTGCGCGGCCTACTTCACCAACTGGTTCATTTCAATAATCGGCAGCAGCACGGCCAGCACAATCAGCATCACGATCAGGCCCATGGCCACGATCAAGAGGGGTTCGAGCAGCGTGGCCAGGCCCATGGCGCGGCG
>Ga0164294_10004083_pt1 | contig 12829 bp, 9 predicted proteins | sample GEODES005metaG_FD_111479 | JGI IMG/M metagenome (GOLD analysis project Ga0164294, IMG submission 111479) | Oligotrophic lake water microbial communities from Sparkling Lake, Wisconsin, USA - GEODES005 metaG | ecosystem: Environmental > Aquatic > Freshwater > Lake | place: USA: Sparkling Lake... | reverse complement strand
GGTGACGCTCTTCACGGAGAGCGCGGCGCCGCCGCGGGCATCGCCGTCGAGCTTCGTCATGATGACGCCGTCCAGCTCGAGGGCCTCCTGAAATGCCGCAGCACTCCTCACCGCATCCTGGCCGGTCATCGCATCGACCACGAGATACACCTGGTCGGGGCCGACCGTGCGGTCGATCCGCGCCAGTTCCTGCATCAGCGCCTCGTCGATCGCCAGTCGACCGGCCGTGTCGAGGATCACGACCGAGACATTCTCCTGCTTGGCACGGGCCACGCCGGCGTTGCAGACGGCCACGGGGTCGGTGCTGCCGCCGGGCATGTCGGCAGGGGTATGGACCGGAATCCCCAGCTGCCGCCCGAGCACGGAGAGCTGCTCGATCGCCGCGGGCCGCTGGAGGTCGGCCGCCACCAGCATCACCCCCCGGCCCTGCTCCTTGATTTTCCGGGCGAGCTTGGCACAGGAGGTGGTCTTACCGGACCCCTGCAGGCCGCAGAGCATCAGGATCGTGGTCGTGCCGGAGTTCAGATGGAGCGAGTGGTCGACCGGCCCCATCAGGCCGACGAGCTCGCGATGCACGATGCCGACGAGTTGTTGGGCCGGGTCGAGCGACTCGAGCACCTGGCTGCCGATCGCCCCGTCGGCCACCCGCGTCAGAAAGCCGTCGGCGACGTCGTAGGCGACGTCGGCCTCGAGCAGCGCGGTCTTCACCGCGGCGAGGCCCTCCCGCATGTTGGCTTCGGTCAGCTTGCCGCGGCCACGCAGGGCGTTGAGGGCAGACGAGAGGGACGCAGTCAGCGACTCGAACATGGCGACTCCGGAAGGGCGAAGCCGACGAGTATACCGCCTGGAAAACGCAGACTTCCCCCCGGTGACGAGCCGCTCGAATCGGGAGCGGGCACACAGCGTGCCGCTTACCCGACGCGTGGCCGGCGTGAACGGCGCGTCACCGGAGGGAGTCCTTGAAAACGAGGTCTCTGGCGGCGGCCCCTCCGACCGCCGCCGACCGCCCGGCTCAGCTGAAGGTGCCAGGCTGGCCCATCATCGGCGCTCCGGCGGGCACCGACATGCCGCCCCCACCTTCGCAGCACGGCGCCGCCGACTCGCAGGCCGGGCCGCATGCCGGCTCGCAGGCTGGGGCGCACACGGGGGCGGGAGCCGCACACGGTGCCGGAGTGGAACCGCACGACCGGAACTCCATGAACGACGGACGGCGGCAGCTGCTGCCCATGCAGCTACTGCACCCAGGGGCGGCCGCGAGGCTCGCTACCGCGATCACCAGACACAACGCACGGGTCATGAGTAAGGTCTCCCACTCGACGCAGACGGGGCAGGCGGGCGGCAGCCACGCTTGCGGCGTCGCTCACGACGCCACCCAAACCGTACCTCATGATTCCGGCGCGGCGGGCCGCCGGGGAGATTTTTTTGGTGGGCCGCCCGGCGGTTGATGCGGTCGTGGCACGCCCGCCGATCGTGAGGGTTGTGCGGCCGCGATTCGAAAATACCGGCTACGAAAGATGGTGCGGCTTCCGGTGCTAGAGTTGCACCGCGACGTCCGGCGGCAACTCATTGTGCGAGCGCCGTCCGAGCGGATCGCTCACGAGCCGATCCCCCCGATCACCCGAACTGCGATGCCTCTTCGATCACCCCCGCGTTGCGCCGTCTTCTCTTCGTGCCTGTCCCTGATCGTGGCTGCACTGGCCGCCTTGCCGGTCGCGGCCGCCGACCCCGGCTGCATGGACGGCGACGTGTGGATGGTGAGCACGCGGCGGCTGCCCGGCATCTGCGGGATTCCCGCGCGGGCCGACTTCGAGGTCGAGCGGCGACTGGACGGCCGCTGGGTGCCCGCCGACCTTACCGAACTGCTCGCCGAGCCAGCGCGGCCGCTGGTGTTTTTCATCCACGGCAACCGCTATGAGACCAGCGACGCCAAGGTCCAGGGCGTCGCCCTGGCCCGGCGGCTGGGGTCCCAGAGTTCGTTCACTGCTCCGCCCCGGACGATCGTCTTCTCGTGGCCGAGCCAGCAGCAGGGGCGGCTGATTGCCTCGAGCCGCGACAACTATCGGCGGTCGTATTCCGACGGCCACTACCTCGCGCGGTTGCTCGGCGACGTGAACCCGGCGCAGCCCGTGGCCATCATCGGCTACAGCTTTGGCAGCACGATCGCCGTGGGCGCGATCGAGGACCTCGTCGAGGCCCAGCACGATCCGGCCCACGGGGTCGCGCCGTGGGTCGGCCGACCCGGCCGCACGCACCTCGTGCTCGTGGCTCCGGCGATCCGCGCCGACTCCCTGGCCCCCCGCGGCCGATTCGCGTCGGCCGCCGCCGGGATCGACCGGCTCACGCTCGTGATCAACACCCGCGACCTGGCACTGCGGATGTTTCCGCACCTCGAACCGCACATGGGCACCGACGCGCTGGGCGCCGTGGGGATGCCCCGCCGCTGGCTGCCGGGCGGGGTGGAGTTCGCGGCGACCGACGCGGCAGGCATCGTCGGCAGGAAGCACGCCTTCCCGCTCTACCTGGAGTCGGCGTCGCTCGCCAACCGGATCGCATCGGGGGCGGTCGGCGGCCTGGCCGACGAGTGAATCGTGCCGCTCAGGCGGCCCGCCGCGTGGCGGGCTGCTCCGCGAGCCGCGACTCGACCATCATCCGTACCACGTCGGGCATCGCGTGCCGCGCCGTCCAGTCGAGCCGTTCGGTGGCCCTCGACGTGTCGGCCCGGCCGCGGTCGATCTCCGTGGGCCGTACCAGTTTCGGGTCACGGACGACGTGGCGTCGCCAGTCGAGACCGACGGCCGAGAATGCCGCCGCCACGAACTCCTCGAGCGAGTGCGTCTGGCCGGTGGCGATCACGAAGTCCTCGAGCGTGTCGAGCTGCAGCATGCGGTGCATGGCCACGACGTACTCCGGCGCCCAGCCCCAGTCGCGATGGACCGAGAGGTCGCCGAGCGACACCGTCTGCTGCTCGCCCCGTGCGATCCGGCAGGCGGCCGCGACGATCTTCTGGGTGACGAACCGCTCTGGACGCAGTGGGCTTTCGTGGTTGAACAGGATGCCGGTGGCGGCACTCAGCCCGTAGGCTTCGCGGTACTGCGAGATCTGCCAGAACGACGTCGCCTTCGCGATGCCGTAGGGGCTCCGCGGCCGGAGGACGGTTCGTTCGTTGGCCGCCTCGTCGCCGGCGTTACCGAACATCTCGGAGCTGCCGGCGCTGTAGAGGCGGATCGGCGCCCCGAGCATTCGGATTGCCTCGAGGAGGTTGATCGTGCCGACGACGATGCTCTCGAACGTCTCGACGGGCTGGTCGAACGACAGGCCGACCGACGACTGGCCGGCGAGGTTGTAGATCTCGTCGGGGCTCGATCGCTTGATCACCTGGAAGGTCGAGCGGAAGTCGACCTGCGACATCGAGACGAGCGTCACCCGGTCGCGGATCCCGAGCCGTTCAAGCCCCGTGAACCGTCCCGCCTGGGCGTCGCGGCTGGAGCCGACGATGGTGTATCCGAGGTCGAGGAGATGCTTGGCGAGGTAGGCGCCGTCCTGGCCGCCGATCCCGCAGATCAACGCGGTGCGATCGGCCGGCGGCTGGGTCGTGGTCGTCATGGCCGGGGACAGTAGCAGCCGGCCCCGGCCGCTGAAACGCCAAAAAGGGCGGGGCAGCGGTTCGCGATCCTGGCTCCGCGTGCCGCCAAGCCCGGCGCCGTGGCACGGGCAGCCCCTCGCGGGAGTCTACGGCGTGCGATCGGCGAACCAGGCGGCTGTCAGGGCGAGGCCTTCAGCCAGTGGCACCTGCGGCGTCCAGCCGAGGATCTCGGCGGCCCGCGCGGCGTCGACGAGGTTGCTCCGCAGGTCGCCCGGCCGGGCCGGGCCGTGCAGCGGCGCGGGCGATGCGACGGTGCGGCCGCGGGCCGTTGCCGCCGCCGCGACCGCGGGACGGACCAGGGCTTCGAGGTCCACCACGTCGGTGCCGAGGCCGGTCCCGATGTTGAGGCTCGTGAGCGTGCCGGGGCCGCACCGCGACGCCGCCGCGGCGAGCGCCAGGACGTTGGCCCGCGCGACATCCGGGCCGTAGACGTAGTCGCGAACGTAGTGGCCGTCACCGTTGATCGTCGCCGGCTCGCTGGCGAGGAGTTTTTTGCAGAAGATCGCCACCACGCCCGCCTCGCCGTGCGGGTTCTGCCGCGGACCGTAGACATTCGAATACCGCAGGGCCACGGCCGAAAGCCCGTGCTCGGCGGCGTAGAAGGCGAGATACCGCTCGCCGACCCACTTCGTGATTCCATAGGGGCTCACCGGGTTGGCGGGCGTTGTCTCCGGCGCCGGCGTCGTCACGTCTCCGTAAAGCACGCCCCCGCTCGACGCAAACACGAACCGCTGGCAGCCCGTGCGGACGGCCGAGTCAAGCACGTTGATCAGGCCGATGCAGTTGACCTGCGCGTCGAAGAGCGGCTCGCGGACCGACCGGCTCACCGACATCTGCGCGGCCTGGTGGCAGACGGCGTCGGGCTGCTCGGCGGCGAACGCCCGGGCCACCGCGGCCGGGTCGACGATGTCGACCACGTGGAGCGGCACCCCCGCCGGCAGGTTGTCGCGGGAGCCGCTGGAGAGATCATCGATCACGGCGACGGCATGACCCTCGCGGAGGAGCGCGTCGACGATGTGGCTGCCGATGAAACCGGCGCCGCCGGTGACCAAGATTTTCATGGGGGCATGATTCCTCTGACGGAGAGTCGGGCGGTGGTTGCCGCGCGGGCCGGGGCCGGAAAACGCCGGCCGCCGGTCGGCGACCATCGCGGCCGGTAGCATACTGGGTGGCGGAGCGGCCGGGGTCGACCGCCGGGCCGGCCGCCGGGTATGCGCATGATCCTCATTCAGCAGTCATACACGTCGGCGGATCCCCGCCGCGCCGCGGAACTGAGGCACGTCCGCGCGACGAATGCCGCCGCCGCCGCGTTCGAGCACGTCGAGTTTGTCGATCCCGGCGAGCGGCGGCTGTCGTTCGCCGACCTGTTCGGCCTGGCCGCGGAGCGATTTCCAGGAACCACGTGCGTCGTGGCCAACAGCGACATCGCCTTCGATGCGTCGATCGGCCTCGCGGAAGCCATCCTCGCGGAGGCCGGGGGGCCGATGCTCGTGGCGATTTCGCGGTGGGACGACGACACGTCGGTCTCGATGGAGGGCCGGGTCGATCCCGCCGACTGGACCTTCTATTCCCACTCGCAAGACGCCTGGGTGTTCACGGCCGGAAGCCTGCCCCCGTTCGAGGGCGGGTTTCGGCTCGGCATGCCCGCCTGCGAGAACCGGCTGGCGTACGAGGCCGCGGCTGCCGGAATCGCCGTGGTGAACCCGGCGCTGTCCATCAGGCTCCGCCACCACCACGCCTCGGCGGTGCGGACCTGGAGCGATCGGGATACCTACGTGGGGCCGCTCCTCTTTCCGCGACTGACCACGGCAGCAGTGGGAGATCGTCGCGCCCTGGTGATCGATCGGACCGGCTGGCGAACGCGACGGCAGGTGGTGCGACAACTCGGGGATTTCGCGGCAGCGGTTCGGGGTGAGCGGCCCGTTGCCCGGCCGGGCTTTTCCCTGGTGGAACTGCTCGTGGTGATCGGCATCCTCGGCGTGCTCGTGTCGCTCCTGCTGCCCGCCGTGCAGCGGGCCCGCGAGTCGGCCCGCCGCACCCAATGCGGATCGAATCTCCATTCGATGGGCATGTCGCTGACGGCGTACGAATCGGCCCGCCGGGCGTTCCCGCCGGGCAGCGACGCGGCGACCGGTCGCTACCATGCCTGGTCGTCGTTCATCCTGCCGTTTCTCGACGGCGAGACGGTGGCGCGGCGGATCGACTACGCTCGACCGTGGAATGCGGCGGGGGGCAATGCCGAGATCGCGGACCTCGTGCTGTCGACCTACGTCTGCCCGTCCGGCATCCGCATGTTCCCCGGGAAGCAGGACTACGGCGGGGTGCTCGGATCGGGTGTCGTGCTGGTCGAGGGTGAATCACTGCGGCCGGGGTGGGATCACGGCGGTGTGCTCCACGCCACCGATGCCGAGCACCCGCTTCCGGTGCGGGCGGCGATGATCACCGACGGCCTGGCCCACACGCTCACCGTCTCCGAGGGGGTCGATCGCGGGTTCTCCGACATGGATGGCGACGCGGCGATCGGCAACTCCCGCTGGGCCTGCGGCACCAACTGCTTTCTCCACAACTCGCGGGTGCTCAACACGCCCGACGTCGACGGCTTCCGCAGCAACCATCTCGGCGGCGTGCACGGCCTGTTCGCCGATGGTCACGTGGCCTTCATGGGGGAAGACACGCCGGCGGAGATCCTGGTGGCGATCTCGACCAAGGACGGCGGGGAGCCGGCCAGGGCCCTGCCGTAGGCCTCCCGGGGCGGGAAACAGGCGGGTTTTCCGCAGCTCCCCCGAATGCTTGCCCCGGGTTTTGCGACCGGTAGGATGAAGGGGCCTGGGAGGCCTGGGAGAAGTGGATTGACATTCTTCGCCCCGACCCAGCGAACGCCTTCGCTCCTCGCTTTGCACTCGAAAGGATCATCCATGATTCAGCGCAGCATCGTCGCCGCCGTTGCGGTGGCCGTTGGTTTGGTGATGTCACACTCGGCGTTCGCCGGTGGGGGGGGAGCCACGATCTCCGTTCGCCTCAAGAACGTGGGCGGGCAGGCCGTGAGCGTGAACGCCATGTCGGGCAACGTCTCCCCGTCGACACTCCTGTCGGGTGGCCGTCAGCTCGCCACCAACGGCATCACGCAGTTCATGGTCAAGCCGGGCACGTTCACGGCGGCCGCGGCCAAGCCCTCCGATCCCCAGGTGGTGAACAAGGTGCGGACGTTCGAGACCCGCACCTTCAAGACGATCTATCTCTACGCCCAGCAGGACGGCACGACGGCCACGATCGTCGGCGCTCCGGGTGGCGTGAGGTTCTGACCAGGGAATCCGCGGGCCTGACCGCCCGAGGATGACGACACTGGCGGCGGACGGATCCCGATCGATCCGTCCGCCGCTTTCTTTTTCTGGTCACCTGACGAGGAAGCCGATCCGGTGGCGCCATCGCGAGTGTCGATCACGAGCCTGACGGCCGGCCTGGTCGCTGCCCTGAGCGTGGCGGTCTTTCTGGCGGCGCCCTGGCTTGATCAGCAGCTCGTGCCGGCCGGCTGGCTGGGTGTCGCGGCGGCGCTGGTGCTGTGCACCGGCCGGCGTGGCTGGCGGCACGAAACACTCGTGCTCGTCACCGCCGTGCTCGCCCTCGCCGCCGCCTTCCACTGGACGCCGACGGTGCTGGCCGATGCGATGCGGACCACCTGGCAGGCGGGCGTCGCCTTCGCCGTGCCGATCGTGCTCTGGGACGCCTGCCGCATCGCCCTTCCCTTCTGGGTGGTTGGCCGGGTGGTTCGTGATCCGCGGTCGGCCTGGTTGCCGGCCGCCCTGATCGCGGTCGCGACGGAGGCCTTCGTGCCCGCCATCTTCCCCTGGAAAATCGGCTACGCCCAGGCCGCCTGGCCGGTCACGATGCAGGCTGCCGACCTGTTCGGGGCCGAGGCGCCGACCTTCGCGCTGTTTGCGCACGCCGGCGCGATCGTCGTGCTGCTTGACGGGATCCTGGGCGGGGGAATCGTCAGTGGCCGTGGGCCGGGGCGGATTCCGGCGGCGGGCATCGCGGCGGTGGCGGTCAGCATCGCCAACCTCGCGTACGGAGCCTGGGCTATCGACTCCTGGACCCGGCTGTCTGCCGCCGCGCCGACCGTGCGACTGGCGGTCGTGCAGGTCGATCCCGAGCAGGATGGCGCCATCGACGAGCTCCGGCGGCTGAGCCGGCTCGCCGCCGCGAGTTCGGCCGACCGCGCGATCGACCTCGTCTGCTGGCCCGAGTGCAGCGGCGGCTCCTACGAAGCAGGACTCGAGTCGTTCGCCGACGAGGCTGTCGTCCACCGCCGGTCGCGGCCGCCGTTCCAGGGCCTGCGTCCACTCCCCGATCCGCCGTGCCCGCTCCTGCTCGGTGGCACGATCTACCGTGGCTATCCCGAGAAGCCCCGCGAGATCTTTCAGTCGGCGCTGCTGATCGACGTCCAGGAACGCCTGGTCGGCTGCTACCACAAGCGGCACCTGATGCCCTTCGGCGAATACGTGCCGGCCGCAGGTGTGATCCCCGAACTGCGTCTGCACTTCCCGCTGGATGTCGAGTTTGACACCGGCACGGCTCCCGACGTGCTCGCCTGCGGGCCGGTCCGGCTCGGGGTGATGCTCTGCTACGAAGACATGGTGCCCGAGGCGGCGTCGTCGCTCGTGAGCAACTCGGCCAACCTGCTGGTGTCACTCGTCAACGGCTCCGCCTTCACCGAACCGCTGACGCTCGCCCAGCATCGCCTGCTCGCGCAGGGTCGGGCCATCGAAAACCGCCGCTGCCTCGTCCGCTGCGCCGCGACCGGAGAGACCTGCGTGATCTCGCCGGTGGGAACGATCGACCGCCGGCTGCCGATTAAGCAGCCGGGCGTGCTCGTGGTCGACGTGCCGCTGCTGGAGGCCCGCACGGTCGCGTCGGGCCTCGGCCGGCTGTTTCCCTGGGCCTGCGGGGCCGCGCTGGTCGCCGCGGGACTCCGCCGCGGGCTGGGCCTGGGCCGGCAGGTTCGCTGAGGAGCCGGTGCACGTTGCGTCGCGCCGCCGAGCCCCGCCGGGTGAACCGAGAACCGCACACCATCCGCGATTCAGCCGGCGGCGCGGCGGCGGTCACCCCAGCGGAGCGTCGTCGCCAGGGGAGCCTCCACCGGTTCTGCCCGAGACACGATGTGGCTGCGTCCAAGCCCAGCTGCGGCGGGCATCTCCCCGGCCAGCATCGCCCCGTAGAGTTCCTGCGTCTGGCGGGCGGTCTCGTCCCAGGAATGCGCTTCGGTGTAGCACCGGGCCGCAGCCACCAGCCTGCGGGAGAGCGCGGGGTCGCCGGCGAGTTTCTCGGCTGCCCAGACGATCTCGTCGGTCATGCCGGGCGTGGTCAGGAGCATGCAGTGCGACTCCCGGCAGATGCCCTGGAACGCGGCGATCTTGCTCGCCACGATCGGCCGGCCGGAGGCGAGCGCCCAGGTGATCGCACCCGACGCGGAGAGCGTGGCGTCGATGTAGGGAGCCAGGCAGATATCCGTGGCGGCGGCATACAGGTCCGCCGACTCTTCCGGCAACCACCCCGTGATGATCACGCGGTGCTCGAGCCCGAGTTTCTTGACCAGACGGATGACGGAGGAGAAGGCGTGGTCCTGCGATTCGGGATGGGCGCCTCCGCAGATCGCCAGGTGAAACCGGTTCGGCATCCTCGCCAACGCCCTCACGGCGATGTCGTGCCCCTTGTAGCCGCCCACGAACCCGAACATCGTGAGCAGGACGCTCGACGCTGGCAGCCCGAGGCGTCGCTTCGCGGAGAGCGAATCGAGGCGGAGATCCCGCTGCGGCAGGCAGCCGTGCGGGATGATCCGCACGACCTCGGCCGGGATGCCCCGCTTGACGAGCGACCGCCGTGTCGCCGGCGTGTGCACGATCGCCGCCGATCGGCCTGGCCGCGGCCCGAAGGAGCGACTCACGTGCTTCCGCCAGGCCGTCCGGCGACCGAGCGTCCGCACGGCGTCGGCCAGCGAGAGTCGTCGGCTGGCCGGACTCGAGCAGAGCGGGTCGGTATGGAATGTCGTGACGACGGGCCTGCCGGTGGCGCGGATGAGCCGTAGGATCGTGCCGTAATTGCGGGCCGCGGCCTTGTAGCTCACGGCGTGGCCGAACAGGCCGTGCTCGTGCTGGATGTGCACCAGGTCATACCGGCTGGCCTGTGCGGCGATGTCGGCCTGGAGCTCGGCCACGTCCCGCGCGATCAGCGACCGCCAGAGATGCGGCGCGAGCGGATAGACGTCGCTCCGAACCCCCTGGCCGTCGAGTGCGGCGACGAGATTGCCGCAGTACGTGGCGATGCCGCATGGGATATCCCATGTTGAGACGTGCAAAACGCGCATGGGGCCTCCTCAATGCCGGCAACCGCGTGGCCAGCTGCCAGCTGGCACGCCGCGGGAGGTTGGGCACCTTAGATGGCCCGGGTCGGCCGGACAACGTCAAAACGCACCACGCCGCTCGCCGCCGGTCGGCCTCTGCGCCACGATCCAGAGGGATCCAAATGGTCTAGGCTGGGCCGAATCGAGCCGTCATCTTTCCCCGCGCCGGTCCCGGATTGGGACGGATGCGGAGACGAGCGGCATGACGCAAGCGGGCGGGCAGCAGGGGCTGAAGGTCGTCCTGTCGGGCTTCTTCGGCAGGGGCAATTGCGGAGACGAAGCGCTGCTGCAGGCGCAGTACGAATGGCTCTCGCCCCGCTACGACGTCGTGATCAGCGTGGACGAGCGTGGCGCCTACGAAGGCTTCTGGGACTGGTATCCCTACGACCGCTGCCGGATCGTGCATCAGGCGAACCTCTCCGTGCTCGCCGAGCAGGACGTGATTGGCATTCACGTCGGGGGCGGCGGCCTTCCGCACGGCTTCAACGCGGCGCAGGTGGTTCATGCCGCCAGCCTCGGCAAGCCCGCCTTCCTCACCGGCGTCGATTGCCAGCCGGTCTGTTCGGCCGCAGCCGCAGCGGCACTCACTCGGTACCTCGGGCTGTTCGAGTTCATCTCCGTCCGCTCGGCCGCTGCCCAGCAGTCGATGTCGATGGTGGCGGCAGGCTGCCACCACGGCGCGGACTGGGCCCTCGCCCTGCCGACCGATGGGCCCGTGCCCGTGCCCCGCGCCGGCACCGCGCTGGTGACGCTGCGGGAGTTTCCCGCCGAGCTGCTCTCCCGGAGATACGCCGAATCGGTGGCCGAACTGCTCGCCGTGCTTGCCGATCGGTTCGACCGGGTGGCGCTCCTGCCGTTCTGCCCGGAGGATGAGCGGTTTCTCGATCGGCTGCCATCGGCGGCGAGGCAGCAGCGGGAGATCCACTGGTGGAATCCACGGCGGATGCAGCGGGAGATCGCGGCAGCGGACCTGGTCGTCAGCGTCGGCCGGCTGCACCCCCTCGTCTTCGCCGCGAACGTCGGCACACCGACTGTCTTCGTCGAACCGCTGGCTGCCGACCCGCGCTGGCCCGCCTGCGCGAAGGCCAGGCAACTCTGTACGGAGCACGGCTGGCCGTACGCCGAAGGTGCTCGAGAGGTGATGGCCTGGCTCGCCCGCAGTCCGGCCACGGCCATGCAGCCGGCCGGGTTCGCCCCGGGCTCCCGCGACCGCTGGGAGCAGATGGCCGAGGGGCTCGATCGTCGCCTGGCCTCAGCCGTTCGGGCCCGCTCGGACGGTAGTCATCTGGCCCGAGCAGGCTGACCTAACCGCCTTCGGCAGGTTGACGGCCCGTTCAAGGGTAAAGGGTTGACACGGGGTAGCGTGCCCGTTTAACTACGCCAAAAGCGGTGGGGGGTTTCCCTCGTGCCGTCTTTTTCGAGGAGCAGCTACTGACCGCGTGCACATGACGTCGTGAGGGTGTTAGCCGGCTTGTCGGCTTCACCTGTGGACGCATGGCGGGACAGGTAGCGAGCGAGTGCGGTTTCTTCCGCGGCTCCCGGCAACTGCGTCTTTGGCCATGGTCCTTCACGGACGTCAGCATGCGGTGTCGCGTCCCGGGTTCGGGGCGTGTGCAGGCCGACAAACCCGTCTCTCAAGGACCATCCCGATGAACCATTCAAGCCAGCCGCATGTCGCCGGTTCGCATCGTCTTCTCCATGGCGTCGTCGCGGCGCTGCTCGCCGGTTTCGCCATTGGCCCAGCCATGGTCGGCGCCGCACCGGTTTCTCCGGCGCTGATCTACGGCATCGACGACGACAATGACATCTACGAGGTCGATCCGGTCAGCAAGACGACGACGCTCGTCCTGCTGCAGGCTACGGAGGGGGGGCTGTCCAACTCGCTCGCGTATGACATCGCCCGGGAGAATCTCTTCTTCATCGGTCCCGATTTCAAGCTCAAGTACTGGACGAAGGCGAGCGGCACGGCTGTGAACGACGTCGGATCCTCCGCCCTCGTGGCCGATGATCCGAACAACGCTGCCTACTACAACAACGCCTACTGGTTCTTCGGGTTCAACTCCAACGTGCTCAACAAGGTGAGCCTGAGCTACAGCGGCACCGGCGCGGGCGCAGTGCCCACGGTGTCGGGCACGCAGACCTACTCGATCGCGGGCATGAACCTGCCCAATCCCGGCACCGGATTGAACACCAACACGTTCGGCGACATCGCGATCAACCTCGACACCGGCATGCTGTACGCATCGACGACCCGGGGCCGGTTCTACTCGCTCGACCTGAATGGTGATCCGACCAACACCTTCGTCGAACTGGCGGTCGGCATCGGCCCGGAGAATACGCACGGCCTGCAACTGTCTTACAACACCGACTTGAGCATCCTCTACGGCCACAGCTACGAGACCGGCGACTGGTACGAGGTCAGCCTGGCGAATGGAGCGCGAACATCGCTCAACTATTCGACGACGACGTTCGGCGGCAAGGGCTTTCGCGACCTCGGCGGGGCCGCAGTCGTTCCGGAGCCATCGGCCCTCCTGCTCGCAGGCATGGGTGGCGTTGGCGGATTGGCATGGAACGTCATGCGGCGGCGCCGGGCCGCCTGATCGCGTCGCCCCACCGGGGATCGTGCAGGGGCTCATGCGAGCCCGGGCCGCGGAGCCTGCGCAGGCTGGGGGTGACGGTGTCGATGGATAAAGGATAGCCCGTTCAATGGCACTACCTCTACGGTCTTCGGGCTGATGAGCGACTCGTGAGCCTCGGGAGGAGCGGCCCGGGCGTCCGGAGCGGGTTTC
>Ga0164294_10004082_pt1 | contig 12831 bp, 10 predicted proteins | sample GEODES005metaG_FD_111479 | JGI IMG/M metagenome (GOLD analysis project Ga0164294, IMG submission 111479) | Oligotrophic lake water microbial communities from Sparkling Lake, Wisconsin, USA - GEODES005 metaG | ecosystem: Environmental > Aquatic > Freshwater > Lake | place: USA: Sparkling Lake... | reverse complement strand
TGCTGCTGGATCCACTCCACGGTCTAGCGGCAGCTCAAGGAGCAAACGAACAATTTCAGTGTGTCCGTTGTAACATGAGTTTCGAAGTGGGTAATTGTCCTCTGCTGCTGGATCCACTCCACGCTCTAACGACAAATTGAGGAGCAAACAAACAATTTCCGTACGACCATTGTAACATGAGTTTCGAAGTGCTACATTGTTGCGTGCAGCTGGATTTACTTCACGGTCCAACGGTAACTCAAGGAGCAAGCGAACAATTTCTGCGTGTCCGCGCTTAATTGCCGAATTAAATATCCAGTCATCAACTGTCGCACCATTTTCAATCAACAACTTCAAATGCCACACATTGCCATATGCAACGACATCCTCCAATGTGATTGACGCCGGCGTTTCTGCAATAGTGCGCAAAATTTTGAGACCATCGTGTTCCATGCCAGAGCTCCAGCCATATGTGTTGCATCAATTTTTACGAACGGCGTTCGTTGGCGGTCTCCAGATCAAGAAGCATACGAACAATTTCTGTGTTGGTAGCCGCGATCCCAATGTTTCCAGTCTAATTTTTATGCTAAAAAGCGAATGATGCGGCTAACATCGCGGAACTATGCCATGGTCGCACCACACGAGTGTCGTCATTGTAGTCAATTGCAGCGGGATCAACACCTCTTTCCAACGGCAAATCAAGGAGCAAACGAAAAATAACTGTGTGTCCATGGTTCGACATTGTCCATTGCAGCTCGATCAACACCTCTTTCCAACGGCAATTCAAGGAGCAAACGAACAATTTCCGTGTGTTCCCATTCGCGTGCACTTCGGAGTGCTGAATTGTAGTATGCAGCTGGATTCACACCTCTTTCCAATGGCAAATCAAGGAGCATGCGCACAATTTCCGTGTTTCCGGTGCAACATGCCTGTTGAAGCGCTTCATTATTATTTGCTGCGGGGTTCACGCCGCGTTCCAACGGCAAATCAAGTAACATACGCACAATTTCCGTGCGCCCGTCCCAACATGCGTGTTGAAGTACGAAATTGTCGCCTGGATTTACTCCTCTCTCCAACGGCAAATCAAGGAGCATGCGGGCAATTTCCGTTTGCCCATCCTCACACGCATATCGAAGTGCTTCATTGTATCGTGCAACAGGATCCACACCCTTTTCAAACGGCAAATCGAGAAGCATACGAACCATTTTCGCGTGCCCGTGTTCACATGCAGTTCGAAATGCTTCATTGTCGTTGGCTGCTATATCCGAATCAATGAGCAAACGAACAATGACCGTGTGTCCACGCTCAATTGCCAAGTGAAATATGCGGTCGTCAACTGTTGCACCACTTTCCATCAACAACTTCAAACGCCACACATCGCCAGATGCAACGACATCCTCCAATGTGATTGACGCCGGCGTTTCTGCAATAGTGCGCAAGATTTTGAGACCATCGTGTTCCATGACAGAGCCAATTTCAGCATCTGTGTGGTATCAATTTTTACGAATGGCGTTCGCAAGCAAACGGACAATTTTCGTGTGCCCATGTTTGCTTGCCAACCGAATTGCATAATTATCGCGTTGCAGCTGGATCCACGCCTCTTTCTGGCGGCAGCGCAAGGAGCAAACGAACAATTTCCGTATGCCCGCGCTTACTGGCATATCGAAGTGTTTCATTGTTTCTTGCAGCAGGATCAACTCCTCTTTCCAGCGGCAAATCAAGGAGCGAACGAACAATTTCCGTGTGACCGTATTTGCTTGCAAACCGAAGTGCTGCATTGTTTACTGCCGCTGGATCAACTCCACGGTCCAGCGGCAAATCAAGGAGCAAACAAACAATTTCCGTATGCCCGCGCTCACTTGCAATTCGAAGTGCAGCATTGTTTTTTGCAGCAGGATCAACCCCACGATCCAGCGGCAAATCAAGGAGCAAACGAACGATTTCCGTTTTTTTTCTGCTGGGTTGCAATTCGAAGTGCCAAATTATCAAATGCGGCTGGATTCACGCCACGTTCCAACGGCAAATCAAGGAACAAACGAACAATTTCCGTATGCCCGTGGTAGCACGCATTTTGAAGTGCCCAATTGTCATGCGTCGCAGGATTTACTTCTCTTTCTGGTGCCAGGAGCGAACGGACAATTTCCGTATGCCCATGTTTGCTTGCGAGTTGAAACGCTCGATCCATTACAGCAGAATCCACGCCTCTTTCTGGTGCCAGGAACACACGAACAATGTCCGTGCGACCTTCAGCGCATGCAGTTTGAAACGTGTCTGGATCAATTATTGCACCACTTTCAAGTATCAGCCATACCAGCCACACATTGTCAGACGCCAAGACATCATCCAATGTGATTAACGCCCGCGTTTTTGCAATAGTGCGCAAGATATTAAGTGAACAATCTGACACATTTTCGACACCAACGTCCTTGAGCAATTCCATGATGGTGCCCAACCTGCTCCATGTGGTGTCAATTTTACTACGGGACGAAGATTTTAAATAAATTAACGTTCGCATCACTTTTCAAGCAAACACTTTATTTTTATTGTAAACCTGACAAACGAACAAAGAACGCGCCGAATCAAAAATGTAAGGTTAAAACCCTAAAAAATGTGTTGATGACTCGCTCATTGTTCGAAAACGCCAATGTTTTGAAGTAATTGCACGATGTCTGTGAATCCCTTGGCGGTTGCGATCGTTATCAATATTTCAAGAGTGGAAGAATCTGGTGGCCGAAACATGCTTAAGAAATGGCGAACAATTTCCGTATGCCCGTGTAAACATGCGAGTGTAAATGGTGTAATCTCGACTCTGTAAGATTCGAACGTCGGAACACAGGCTGTAAGGTTTAACAAATTTCTCCTTGAATGTATGTCCGGAACGAGACCAAGAAACAAACGGACAATTTCCATATGCCCAAATTTACATGCAAGTTCAAATGCTGCAGGATGATTCACTCCTCGTTCAAGGAGCATGCGAACAATTTCCGTGTGGCCACGCGAACTTGCATTTTGAAGTGCTGCATTGTCATGTGCTGCAGGATTCACACATCTTTCTGGCAGCAAATCAAGGAGCATGCGAACAATGTCCGTGTGCCCATGGTAGCACGCATTTCGAAGTGCTTCATTGTCTTGTGCTGCAAAATTCACACCTCTTTCTGGCGGCAAATCAAGGAGCATGCGAACAACTCCCGTTTCTCCATGATAGCACGCCAACCGAAGCGCATAATTGGTTTCTGCTGCTGGATCGACTCCTCTATCTAACGGTAAATCAAGGAGCAAACGAACAATTTCTGTGTGTCCGTTTAAACATGCCATTTGAAGCGCTTCATTGTCGCGTGCTGCGGGATCCATGCCTCTTTCTGGTGCCAGGAGCAAACGAACAATTTCCGTATGCCCCCATTCGCATGCACGTTGAAACGCTGCATTGTCGTTGCCTGCGGGATCCAAGCCTCTTTCTGGTGCCAGGAACACACGAACAATGTCCGTGCGACCTTTAGCGCATGCAGTTTGAAACGTGTCCGGATCAATTATTGCACCACTTTCAAGTATCAGCCATACCAGCCACACATTGCTGCCAGACGCCACGGCATTTTTTAATGTGATTAACGCCCGCGTTTCTGCAATAGTGCGCAAGATTTTGAGACCATCGTTAATGCAATTCATGAATAGCGACAACTACATCATCCGTGTGGCATCAATTTTTAGAGCGCTGAAACTTGCCCCAGGGCCAAATCTCGGTACTTTTGTTTAAATCCGTTTGGTCTCAATTCGGGCAAAAAAGTACAGGCAAAAAGTACCTACCGTGGGGCCTGAACTTGCCCTCTCACCGATTTCGCGTCATTGCTGCAAACAAAAGAATTGTACCGTCGCATTAATTTCACACATTCAGCGCAAGTTCTCTATTTCCATTGTCAATTGCAATCATTATCAATGTTTCAGCACAATCCGGTGGATGAGTAAGAATAATTGGACTAATTCCGTTTGCTCTTTTAAGCATGCAAACGGTGTTCTAACGAATGTGCGAGAACGAAACTCTAATAATTCGCTCGGCGTTAAACTCGGATATAAACGAACAATTTCAATGTATCCGTATTTACATGCATGTTTGAATGCTTGAGAATTGTTTGCTGCAGGCCTCTTTTCGGTCGAGCGGACGATGTGCCCGTGTAGGCATGCGGAATCTAAGACACCGTTTTTTCTCGAATGTTGCGGAGTGGCGAACAAACGCTGTGGCATCAAATTTTGCACACCTTGAAGTATAATGGGTGGCTTGATGCGTTTTCCGTGTGTCCATGAATACAAGCGACATTAAACGCTGCTCTGTGAAATTCAATCCATTCATTGTTTTTTAATCGTATTGCAATAAATTCACTCCTTGCCATAGGACACGCCACGGTCTGGCGGTAGCGCAAGGAGCAAACGAATAATTTCCGTGTGTCCGTATTCACATGCGACTCGAAGCGCTTCATTGTCGCGTGCTGCCGGATTAACCCCGCGGTCAAACGGAAGTTCAAGGAGCAAACGGACGATGTCTGTAAATCCCCGTGTACATGCATATCTTAATACTTCATTGTCGGTTGCCGCTACCCCTCGTTCTACCGGCAAATCAAGGATCAAACGGACAATTTCCGTGTGTCCGTAACACACCGCAAATCGAAGCGGTGCATTGTCCCAAATAGCTGGATCTATGCATCTTTCAAACGGCAAATCAAGGAGTAAACGCACAATTTCTGTGTGTCCATTGCGACATGCATATCGTAGCGCTTCATTGTCGCATGCTGCGGGCCTCTCTCTGGCGGTAGCGCCAGCAGCAGACGGACAATTTCTGTATGCCCGCGGTGACATGCGACTCGAAATATCACATTCTTGTCGTCGGTCGGATTAATTCCATGCGTAAGAAGCAAACGGAAAATGTCAATGTGCTACTTTGCAATGCGAAATAAGTATTTATTGGAACCGCTTTCAAGCGCTAAACCTACACGCCACACATTGCCAGACTGTACAGCATCTTCCAATCCTATCGTCGCTGGTGTTTCAGCAATTGTGCGTAAGATTTTCAACGAGTCCAAAATACCGTTTTTATCGAGTGCATCCATGCTACAAAACACACCGCGTTGCAATGCGGCATCAATTTTTCACACCTTGAAGTAATTGCACGATTTCCGTGAATCCACGGTCAATTGCAATCCTAATTAAATGATAACCATGAACACCATGAACACCATGATCACCGGGCCGACATACGTTCAAGAGCAGCCGAAAGATTTCCGTGTGCCCATGAATACAAGCGACATCAAACGCCGTTCTGTGAAATTCAACCCATTCATTGTTTTTTAATCGTATTGCAGTAAATTCACCCCTTGCCGTAGGATTTACACCTCTTTCTGGCGGCAGCTCAAGGAGCAAACGGACAATATCTATGTACCCCCTTTCACATGCATATCGAATCGGATCATTGCTCGAAATAGCTGGATCAACCCCTCTATCGAGCGGCAAATCAAGGAGCAAACGGACAATTTCCGTGTGTCCCAACTCATACGCATCTCGAAATGCGTCAGCACCTTTCTCGAGCGGCAAATCAAGGAGCAAGCGGACAATATTCGTGTGCCCGTTTCTACTTGCCCACCGAAGTGCATAATTGTCAATGGCAGATGGATTCACGCCGCGGTCAAGGAGCAGGCGGACAATTTCCGTATGCCCGCGGGAACATGCGATTCGAAATGCTTTATTGTAGTCTGTTGCACTTTCAAGCTCTAAATGTACAAGCCATACATTGCCAGACTTTACAGCATCTTCAAATGTGACAGGATATGGCGTTTCAGCGATTGTGCGCAGGATTTTCAATGAATCAGAAGCGATGATGCTCTTACACGGGTTCATGATGCCTAACACACGACAACACACACGACATCAATTTTTCACACGACACAAGACGTTTCGTCGGAAATTCATGCGGAAATGTTGGATACATTGGAGCAGGGCTTCCCAACCACTGTTCCGAGAAATTGAAGGAACAATGGAAGTGGCTGAGCTCGGAACAGCAGATGGGAACTCTAATAGGCTTCCCAGAACAGCTACTTTCAATTTTTTTGACTGTTCTTAAACTGCTATGGGAAGTCTTACATTGGAGTGCAAAATGAACACATGTTTACTTTAATATTCCTTTTCTGCCAAAACATTACACGAATTTGATAAAGCTCTCAACACCGCGCGTTTAAAACAAAACGTTTAACAAACATATTAAATTTAAATTAAGTTTGCATCAGGGTACAGTAATCGAGCTCTTTCCATGTATCCATTGAAGGATGCAAACCTAAACAATACAGTCATAATCTCTTTATTCGGTTTTTCCTGTTTTTCTAAGAACAAACGAACAATGTCTGTATGCCCGCGAAGAAATGCATCAATAAACGGCGTTTTAAATACCCAGTAAATATTCTTTTCGGAAACGGTAATCGTAACACGCTCATCGAAAACATCTTCAGCAGGATTTACGCCTCTTTCTGGCGGCAGCTGAAGGAGCAAACGGACAATTTCCGTGTGCCCGTGTTCACACGCGAGTCGAATTGCTGCGTTGTTGCATGCAGCTGGGTCAACGCCTCTTTCCAACGGCAAATCAAGGAGCAAGCGGACAATTTCCGTGTGCCCGTGTTCACACGCGAGTCGAAGTGCTGCGTTGTAGCATGCGGCTGGGCAAACTCCTCTTTCCAACGGCAAATCAAGGAGCAAACGGACAATTTCCGTATGCCCGTGTTTACACGCGAGTCGAAGTGCTTCGTTGTCGCATGCAGCAACGCCTATTTCCAACGGCAAATCAACGAACAAACGGACAATGTTCGTGAATCCGTTTGCACATGCACGTTGAAACGCTAACCCGTCGACCGTTCGACCACTTTCAATCCCTAAACGTACAAGCCAAACATTGTCCGATTTTACAGCATCTTCAAGTGTAACAGGCGATGACGTTTCAGCAATTGTGCGCAGGAGTTTCAATGAATCAGGAATGACGGATCGACAAATGCGCTCCTGTGTTGGATCCATGATTACCAAAACATAGCAATCACACGCTATCAATTTTTACCACATGGATGAAAAATTGACGCGCGCAAAGGACGTGTGTGAATACGATGCATGTCCAATGTTGCGAACATCACTCTTAAAAAGCTGGACTTGACATCGCTTTACACACACATCGTGCATTTGCGGATAAAATTGTTGCTACTGCAAAAATGGCATTGGAAACGGAATTGGTTCGCCTTGAACTTGAAGCAGAAACAACAGACGCAGTAGATACATGGACAACTTTAATCAAAACCCTCGAATGGTTGCTGAAATTTCCCACAATGCCATTGACATTTAGTACGTTTACAAGTGTCCTGACAGATGCACATGTGGAAAGCTGTTTCTAACACTTTCAGACATTGATCCGTCTGCAGATGATAATTTCGCAATTGGCTATGCAAGTGAATACGGGCATGCTGCAGTGGTAAAGGTTCTATTGGCGGATACACGCGTGGACCCGTCAGCAAACGACGAATATGCATTGGGACTGGCAAGTGCAGGCGGTCATTTAGATGTGGTCAAGGTGTTGCTTGCAGATCCTCGTGTTGATCCGTCAGCAGACGACAATTTCGCAATTTGCCTTGCAAGCGCAAACGGTCATGCAGATGTGGTCCAGCTACTTCTTGAAGACCCTCGTGTGGACCCGTCAGCCGACGACAATAATGGATTTGGGTCTGCAAGTGCAGGCGGTCATTTAGATGTGGTCAAGCTGCTGCTTGCAGACCCTCGTGTGGACCCGTCAGCCGATTCAATTCGCTTTGCAAGTGCACACGGTCATACGGATGTGGTCCAGCTACTTCTTGAAGACCCTCGTGTGAACCCGTCAGCCGACGACAATATTTCAATTCGCGTTGCAAGTGCAAACGGTCATGCAGATGTGGTCCAGCTACTTCTTGAAGACCCTCGTGTGGACCCGTCAACAAACATCAATTTCGCAATTCGCCAGGCAAGCGCTAACGGTCATATGGAAGTTGTCAAGCTATTACTTGCGGACCCTCGTGTTGACCCATCAGCAGACGACAATAATGCACTTCGCTTTGCAAGCGCAAACGGTCATACGGAAGTTGTCAATATGTTGTTAGCGGACCCTCGTGGACCTGTCAGCAAACGACAATAATGCACTTCGCGTTGCAAACGGTCGTACAGATAGACCCTCGTGTGGTAAAATGTTACCCTTGCGTAAATGCGTATGGCAATTCGCGCAACCACGACGATAAATGCTATTAACAGATGTATTGAAAGGCAATGGGTTTTTTGCATTTAAAACACTAAACGTGTTGCAAACCGTTGACAAAACTCGCTACCCGCGGGTCCAAAATTGACCCCCCCATGCACACACACCACAAAATTTATAGGATGGCTTCCGCATACGTTAAACTTTCGCAGCGCGAACACATTCTTCGGCGACCAGACTCCTATGTGGGTTCATTAAAAAGCGGACCTACAAAAATGTGGATTTGGGGCGACAATGTCGAATTGACGACCGTTGAATTTAACCCTGGTCTTTACAAAATTTTCGATGAAATCGTTGTAAACGCCTTGGATCACGCCACTCGCACACGCCATGCTGCAATCAAATCAAATCGCGTTACTGAAATCCGTTTCTGGCTGACTCCTACGGGATTCCGTGTGCGCAATGATGGCGAGGGAATTCCCGTCGAACTTCACACAGAAACGGGTGTCATGGTTCCTGAGCTCATTTTCGGCCACCTGCTAACATCGTCAAATTATGACGACACGGAAAAGAAAATCGTCGGTGGTCGCAACGGATTTGGCGCCAAACTCGCAAACGTCTTTAGTTCCGAATTTACGGTTCAAACGTGCGACTCGAAAAAACTGTATTCTCAAACGTTTCACGACAACATGACGGTTATTGACGCACCTGTTATTTCCGCGGCACCCAAGGGGGCCAAGCCCTTTACGGAGCTCAGTTCTGTTGTGGATATTTCGCGTTTTTATCCCGCAGGAACCACAACAATTCCCGACGACATGATGGCCGTGCTGCGTACGCGTGTTTTCAGCGTGGCAGCACTCGCGCGCGGCTGCAAAGTGTTTCTGAATGACAGTCCGCTGCCCGTGACATCCTTCGAGCAATATTGCCGGCGCATCATTAAACCTGGCGTCAAGCTCTTTTATGAACGCCCGAACGACCGTTGGGAAGTAGCGGCCGTATTGACCCACGATTTGTTTGCCGACCAGGCACCCGAAGATCGCCACATTTCGTTTGTCAACGGCATTTTCACTCGACGCGGCGGCAAACACGTAGCCGACGTATCGAGCGAGATTCTCGGCAAATTCTGCAAAGGACCGGGTGCAAAACTCGGCCTCAAGCCTGGGCAGCTCAAAGATGCCGTCACATTCTTCATCAATGCGACAATTGAAAATCCCGAATTTGAATCCCAATCCAAGGAAACGCTGACGACCCCACCCAAGGCATTCGGTTCCGTCTTCACAATTTCGGATGATTTCGTTACCCGTTTGGCCAAAGAGGGTGGTCTGCTCGACGAGGCACGGCTTGTGCTCGATAAATCCCTTAGCCGCGATGCCAAAAAGACCGACGGCAAACGCGAGGTGCGCATTCTGGGTATTCCTAAACTGGAAGACGCAACATTGGCTGGAAGTGCCCAAAGTGCGCAATGCACCCTGATTCTAACGGAAGGTGATTCGGCCAAATCGCTGGTAATGTCCGGTCTCAAAGTTGTCGGTCGCGACAAATACGGCGTGTTTCCACTCAAAGGCAAAGTCCTGAACGTCCGAGAAGCCTCGCAGGAAAAAATCAACAACAATGCCGAAATTACTACACTTAAGCGCATTATTGGTCTCAAAGCCGGTTTCAAATATACGTCGCTGTCCCAATTGCGTTACGGTCATCTCATGGCAATGACGGATCAAGATGCGGATGGTTCACACATCAAGGGTCTCATCATCAATTTCATTCACAACGAGTGGCCCGAGTTGCTCCAATTGGGTTTTCTGTCTTGTTTGATGACACCGCTCCTCAAGGCAACACGTGGCAAAACTGTGCATTCCTTTTATTCTGCGTCCGAATATGACACGTGGCGTTTGGCTCAGCCTGCGGGAGCACGCGGTTGGTCCATCAAGTACTTCAAGGGTCTGGGTACATCTACGGCAACGGATGCATGTGAATATTTCAGGTCCATGACAATTGAGCGCTTTACGTGGGATGAACACTCAAATCAAAATATCGAGCTTGCATTCGCTGCAAAATTGTCGGATGGTCGCAAAGGCCCCGAAGGACGCAAGGAGTGGCTGGATACATACGACCCGAGCCGTGTGATTTCCGTTCCTGCGGGTGGTGCAGACGTATCCTTTTCCCGTTTCATCCACGACGAGTTGATTCATTTTTCAATCAGCGACAACATTCGATCCATTCCGCATGTTATGGATGGGCTCAAGCCGAGCCAACGGAAAATCCTGTGGGGTGCTCGCAAGCGAAATCTGACGAGTGAGATCAAAGTTGCTCAGTTGGCAGGCTACATTTCAGAGCATGCGGCGTATCACCACGGCGAGGTGTCCTTGACAGAGACAATTGTGGGTATGGCGCACAACTTTGTGGGATCCAACAACGTGAATTTGATGATTCCGAGTGGTCAGTTTGGAACACGTATTGCGGGTGGCAAAGACTCTGCTGCCCCGAGGTATATTTTTACAGCCTTGGAACCGATTCAGGCAACCATTTTCCCCAAAACGGACGACGGAGTCTTGACGTGGGTATTGGATGACGGTCAATCGGTCGAACCCGAATATTATTTGCCCGTGATTCCGATGCTACTTGTGAACGGTGCCGCGGGTATTGGAACGGGATATTCTACCGACATTATGCCGCATTCGCCGCGAGACATCGTGAATGCGCTCCGCTCGCGATTGTTGGGCGAGGTTACGGATTTGACGTCGACTGAATTGAAACCGTGGTGGGATGGATTTCACGGGTCTGTTGCGTCAACTACGCGCCGTAGTGCCATTTCAACCATTACGCGAGGCGTGCATACATTCGACATCACGAATGGTACCGTGCACATTACGGAATTGCCGATAGGTAGGTGGACACATGCCTACAAGGAATTTCTGGACTCCTTGTTGCAAGCGGCTGCAGAGGAGGAAGCTGCTGCAACGGCTGCTCGACGTGCGAAATCCAAGGATGTTGTTGATGACACCAAAGCTACGAAAGCTACGAAAGCGGCCAAAGCCAAAGCATCCGACACGGAATCCGTTACATCCTCCGCCGTTCAGGGAAAACTCCTTAAAAGCTACGTGCCAAATTCAGACGATGTGAGTGTTGATTTTACGCTGACGCTGGATCCCGAATACTTTCACGAAGCGCGCACATTTCCCGCAGAGTTCGAGAAGAAATTCAAGTTGACAACATCGTTTGCAAACACCAACATGGTCGCGTTTGATTGCAACGGAAAATTGCGGCGATTTACATCCGTTGGAGAAATCCTCGAGACATTTTACGTGCGCCGGTTGGAGGGCTATGTGGCGCGCAAGGCGAATGAATTGGCCCGTTTGAACGCTGAGATTGTTGAATTGGATGCACGTGTTCGCTTTGTGCGTGCTGTGGTGGATGGCGAACTCGTGGTGGCAAATGCAAAGGATGAGGAATTGCTCGCGGGTTTACAGAAACTGGAATTGCCCATGCTATCTGACGGTGTTGACTTGAAGGGGTATGAATATTTGCTGAAGACACGGGTGGACCGTCTGAAAGCTGCTGCGGTCATCGAATTGACGGAAGACTTGGACACGGCACATGAAGAACGGCGACTTCTGGAAAAAGAAACGCCCGAGTCCTTGTGGCTGACAGATCTCAATGCATTCAGTGAGAGCTATGAACTGTTTCTTGTTGAGCGACGGACGCGGGAAGCAGAGGCGGCGGCTGCGGGCGATTCCGGAGGCAAGGCGCTCAAGGCTGCCAAAGCAGCCACCAAGGCACCCAAGGCACCCAAGGCCACCAAAGCACCCAAGGCCACCAAAGCAGCCACCAAAGCACCCAAGGCAGCACTTACGGTACCCACGGCAGCCACCAAAGTACCCAAGGGCACCAAAGCATAAATGGTCTTTAATGTTTTTTTGTTAATTTCAATGTACGACGACGATGTTGCCGTCTCCGTGTTCCGCCAAACTGCTGTCGCTGGCCTTTTGGCAAAAATGTTGTTGCGTCTTCAGTATACACATTCCAATTCGCCAAAAATTGTAATTTTCTGTCATACGACGCCACATCTTTTAAATCAAAGGGTGTTGGATTGGACACAAACGTTGCTGCTTGCGCGGACCGTTGTTGGTCTGTGCTCAACTCTTTACCGAAAACGATACGGTCGATCTGGCGTGGCTCCAGAGCCGCAAGAACTTCGAGAGCAGCATTAAATTGAGTAAACATGAAATTGCGACTATGCTTTTGTTTCTGTGGTTGATAAAACTCGGCTTTGCTGGCTAAAAATCGACGTACATTGCCGTTAAGTTTGCGCGTAATTGTGTAAAAATACGGTACCAACGCCGGTTTCAACGTCCCGCCGATCTGGTTAAGATTGGCGAGAATGGCGGTTGTTGTCGCAATTTGGTCTTGGGGCGCGGTGTCGGGGATTTGCGGGACACTTGGTGCACGTGAGTTTGCACCGATGTTCGAACCACTTGATGTTGATGCACCGATGGAACCGTTGGAACCACTTGATGTAGACGCACCGACGTTGGAACCACTTGATGTAGACGCACCGACGTTGGAACCACTTGATGTAGACGCACCGACGTTGGAACCACTTGATGTAGACGCACCGA
>Ga0164294_10004081_pt1 | contig 12831 bp, 10 predicted proteins | sample GEODES005metaG_FD_111479 | JGI IMG/M metagenome (GOLD analysis project Ga0164294, IMG submission 111479) | Oligotrophic lake water microbial communities from Sparkling Lake, Wisconsin, USA - GEODES005 metaG | ecosystem: Environmental > Aquatic > Freshwater > Lake | place: USA: Sparkling Lake... | reverse complement strand
TCCCGCTAACTGCCTCGATCATCTTCCCCGCCCAATCGATGTTGATGCCATATTCCCACGCTTCACCCGGGTCAAATAGCAGGGGCAAGGTTAGCGCTTTGTTTTTGCACTCGGTGACGCTTGGAATACCCAGCGCAGCTTGAACTTTTTGCATATCTGTGTTCCAGATATCGTAGCTAAAGCCCGCTGAATGCGTTAAAAGCTGTCGCAGCGTAATGTCCCGTTTGGGCGGGCGGGTTATCGGGTTGCCGGAGCCATCAAAACCCGTGAGCACCCCGACTTTGCCGAGTTCGGGGCAGACATTTTTTGCAGGGGCGTCGAGTTTGAGAAGTCCTCTTTCTACACACTGAACAGCCGCCACTGAGGTAATGGCTTTGGTCATAGAGGCGATCCAGCCTACCGTATCCGGCGTCATGGCCACACCTGAGCCAAGCGCTCGCTCGCCAAATGCACCTTCGTAGATCAAACCTTCTCGATTGGCTACTACAGCGGCTACGCCTGCAGCGTCTCCTCGTGATATGCCATTTTTAAGCACGGCATCAATTTTTTCTTTAATTGTCATGGTGTCTCCTTGTCGGTAAACTTGAAAAAGTATTGGGGCAACTTACATCAAATTCCAGCGGTCACAATCAGGGCTTTCCCGCACTCAAAATGCGCCAATTGAAACCGTTGCCTTCGTCGTCGCCATTGCTCGTAGTGCGGCGTCGGCGATCAGCTTGGTAATGAAATCCGCATATAAATCTGCGCCGGATACCCGCACATTACGGCCTGTTATCCCCGTATTTACAGTGACCGGAATGCAAGCGAAACCAGAGATAAAGAATTGTCAATGGACAACGAAGCAGCGACTGATCGGACCGGCATATTGGCCCGACCAGCTGGCGTAGTTTGTGGGCGAAATCAACACGCGGCAGAAAGTTCTGGCGACTTTGAAAAATCACAGTGTGGCGGAGAGTCCCGATCATGCGCCCTGGCGGTTTTCCAGCGCGGCACTAAGGGGTCTTTTTCGGGTCGCTACAGGGCGCGTCTGCTTGGGATTTCCAGCAATTGCAACTCAGCGCAAAGCCCTTCATTTTTCCTTTTTTGACCCCGTGGACTCCTGCTTGCCTGGTCGCGCCGACGGGCACATAGAGGTAGGGTGAAAAACCTTTTTTCACGTCAGATCCGTTTTGCATGCTCACGACCGCACCGTGGCAGGCCAAGGGGCCTGGCAGTTTGTTATTCACTTCAATCAGGAGCGTCGTATCCGCATCGCTGGCCCAACCGGCTTTAAGTTCGACTTGGCGCCACTCGGCGGCGCTTAGTGCGGGTTCTTTGAAGCGGGGACGGATCTCGAAAGGATTCCAGGCCCAAGTTGGGATGGCAAACAAGCACCCGAGGGCCAACAACGCGCTGCAGACCGAACGTCGGCACCTCGCCGTGGCGTTGTTGCGGGCGTCCATCAATTCGACTTTTTTTGCTGAGTTTGGCCCAAGCCGCGAAAGGGGGTGAGATCGAATTGGCTTTCGGTGGGATGGGCGAATTTAGCCAACTTGGGGGTGACGGCGGTGCCAATCAGTGGCTTGCTGAAACGCCCAGCCGGCGCGAATAACCATGTCTTCCTCGAAATGACGGCCCACAAACTGGCAACCAATGGGCATTCCTTGGGAAGTAAAACCTGCGGGCAAGGTAATGGTGGGTTGACCGGTCATGTCAAACGGGCAGGTAAATTTCAATAAAGCGCTGAGTAACTCAGCGTCCGTCGCGAGCTTGCTCATGCGCTCCCATGTTGGCGCCGCAATGCCCGTAGTGGGAATCAGCAGCAAATCGATGTCTTGGAACAATGCGTCCACGCGGCCCCTGAAGTCATGGCGGCGCAGAACGATTTTTTGGTATTCCAAGCCGGTTAAGGCGTGGCCCATGTCAATTAAACCGGCCAAGCCAGCGCCATACTCTGACTTGCGCGAGGGGTAAGTGGCCTCGTGCGCCACAGCACACTCGACGCCGCACAAGGGGAACCAATCATCGATGGCTTGCTGGGGATCGGGGAACTTAACTTCCTTGATGACGGCGCCTTGCGCTTTAGCCACCTCGATCATGGCCATTAAGGCTTGCTTGCTGGGCTCGTCCACGCCCTCCGTGCTCCACTTTAAATCGATGCCTACTCGCACCCCTTTGAGGCCTTTGTTCATGCTGGCCAAGTAATCGGGCACGGGCAACAAACTGGCCGTAGGGTCTTTGGCGTCTGCACCCGCAATCACGCCCAAGATCGCAGCCGCATCGGCAGCACTGCGGGTCATGGGTCCCAAATGATCAAGGGTCGCCGCCAACTCGAACGCGCCATAGCGACTCACCCTTCCCCAAGTGGGTTTTATGCCAGTGACACCATTTGCGGCAGAGGGAAAACGAATCGAGCCGCCTGTGTCCGACCCCAGCGAGCCGTAGCACATGCCCGCCGCGGTGGCAACACCTGAGCCGCTAGAGGACACACCCGGCCACTGACCCGCCCCCCAAGGGTTGACGGGTGGGGAGATGTTGGGATGGTGGTCAGCATAAGCGCCTTCCGTGAGCTGCAATTTACCCAAAATCACCGCACCCGATTCGCGCAGTTTGCGCACCACCGTGCCGTCCTCTTTGGGGATGTTGTTGGCATGGATAGTCATGCCGGCGGCCGTTTCGGTGCCTGAGGTCCAACACAAGTCTTTCACCGCAATGGGCACACCGTGCAAGGGTCCTTTGACCTGACCCGCCGCAATCGCCTTGTCCGCCGCTTGGGCATCTGCCAGCGCATGGTCAGCCATGACGGCGGCATAACTCTTTAAGCTGCCATTGAGTTGTTCGATACGCACCAATTGGGCTCGGGTCGCCTCCACCGAGGAAATTTGGCGAGATTGGATGCGCTGAGAGATCTCTAGCAGCTCAGCGTAATGTGCTTGGTCTTGGCTCATAGTTACCCCTTGTTAGTAAGTACGATTGTGCGCGAAGCCATTGGGATTTGTCCATCAATAACCTTCCAATTCCAGTAAAAACGCAAGTATTCCAGGCTGCGATGGGCTTTCGTTTCCCCCTATTTTGGCGTCCACACAAATTTCAACTGGGGACCAAAGCCTGCCGATAAACCCGCAGAAGTATTAAATTGCTATAAGTAGCTAGGTAACTTACTATGCACTCGGGCATCAGAGTTTCGCCGGCCCAGTACTTACCTTTTTCAATTCTTCAACAATCGATCGGAAAACTCATGGACCAGTTTCAAACGCTTTCTCTTTTAAATTTGTCGATGATTCAAAATGGCATATTTACCGTTGCGGTATTTTTTATCTTATGGGTTGCATTCAGAATGGCGTCACAGGTTCGAGGCGAGCAAGGAACATGGGTAGCAAAAGTTTTAACCACGCTGTTTGGCTTAATGGTTATTCTGTTCGGATTGCAGGTCTTTGCGAATCGCACCTATTCTTTAGCTACATCGGCGAAAAGCCTTGCTGCGATCAAAGCCTCAGGACAAGCGCTCAGCGTTCAAGCTGAATCCTACCTGGCCGGACCCTACGGTAGCGTTCCTGCGGAACTTAAGTACAGCCTGTTTTCGCAATCCTCCAGCATCATTTGGTGGGCAGTGGTCGCCGTTATTCTTTTGGGAGTCATTTGGCTACCGGTGAAAAAATAGATAAATTTGAAAATTAGCCACACTGGGCACCGTCAATACTTCTGACGGTGCCTTTTTTTTGGTGCATCTGAACTGCGGGGTATGACTGGGCTGGTCTTAACCTTGAACTGTGCCCGATTGAAGCAGGATCTCCTCGCCAAAGCGGCTCCAGCCGGTTCGGTGCTTGGTGATGCGTTCGGACTCAAAGCAGCTGCGCGGTCTCGGGGAACTTCCATGAGCAGTTCGCCAAAATCGCCCTTGCGGGTTTTCTTGCTTTGACTGTTGTCGGTATTGGCCTCCGGATCAGCTACTGTTTCATTCTTCGCGTCGCCCAGACGTTTGAACAAGCGTTGTCACGCCCCCTCATCGCCAAGGCGCCGTGTGAACAACACAAGCCGCACTAACCCAAGCTCGCACCCAGCCCAGTCGCCACACCGTAGCGCCGGTACCGACGTGGGAAATCAATGTGAAAAACATAAAAAATGAAATAAATCAGATAATTCATTGAAAATGGGAAAATATCCCATATAATGCAATCCATGGATCCTGTACCCGCACCCCCTAGTCAGACCCAAAGCGTGATGGACGAAGCCTTGGCGATCGCAGAGCCTTTGGTTCTGTGGATGGTTCGCTCTGGTGTGGGCTACGCAGAATTTGCCCAGGCGCTCAAGCCTGTGTTTTTGGCGCAGGCGCGTTTGGAACTCGAACGCAACGGCCAGCGCGACAGCGATTCAGCCATCAGCCTTCTGTCGGGCCTGCACCGCAAAGACGTCCGCGCCTTTCGGGAATCGGCCCATCAGGCAATGGCCCGTGTGATGGAGGATGGTTCAAGTTGGGGTAAGCCCAGCGCTGCAAACCAGGTGGTGACACGCTGGCTGAGCCGGGATGACTGGGGCGACTGCATTCCATTTAGTGGCGAGGCCCCGTCATTTGAGGCGCTGGCGCGTGCGGTATCCAAAGACTTCCATCCCCGCGCTGTGCTGCAGGAAATGCAGCGTCTGGGGGTGGCGCGAGAGGTAGATGGCCAAGTCCAGCTCTTGCGTGAGGCTTTTGTGCCTGATGCCAAACACAAGGAGTCGCGCGAGCTGTTAGCGGGCTCGGTGGCAGACCATTTGGCCGCTGGCGTGCACAACCTCAGTGGCGCAAGTGGGCCAAAGTTTTTGGAGCAAAGCGTGTTTGCCGATGGTTTGAGTCCCGAGTCAGTGCAAGAGCTCAATTTGATGGCCAACGCCTTGTGGGCCTACGTGCTGCAGGCCGTAATGGCCAAGGCGGTCCCCCTTTGTGATCGCGACATCGACCACCCGGCGCCTCAGCGCTTTCGCCTGGGGCTGTTCACCTTCTCGGCCCCCGAATTCAAGTCCGAAAACACCGGAAATCACACGCCATGAAAAATACGTTTCCCCTCCACCGCTCAGGCCTGCAGGCCACAGCCGTGCTTTTGCTGACCTCGGTTTTGCTGGCCTGTGGTGGTGGTATCTCAGTGTCGGGCGTTGGCAGCGGCGGCAGCGGCATCGCAGAGGGTTCGGTCTCCGGTTTTGGCAGCGTGATAGTCAACGGGGTCGAATACGACGACAGCAACGCGGTGAGCACGATTGAAGGCGCCGACAGCTCAACAAGTGTGAGCGCAGTCAAGCTCGGCCAGCGTGTGCGCGTCACCCAAAGCAAAGATGGCGTAGCAGACACCATTGAAATACTGCCCCAATTGCGTGGCCCGGTGACCAGCGCGAGCTCGGATGGCGTGTACCTCCAAGTCATGGGCCAGTGGGTTCGGGTGGTGTCGGTCAGCGATACGAGTGGCACCGCCACGGTTGTCGAAGCGTATGACGACATTGGCTCGATCGCCAAAGACGATTCGGTAGAGGTGCACGGCGTGTGGACGCAGGATGCTGCCAAGGGAATCACGGTATTGGTGGCGTCGCGGATTGAAAAATTGTCAGGGTCCTATGACCTCCTCATCAGCGGCCAGGTCACGTCAGTTAGCCAAGGCACATTCACGCTCAACGACAGCGGCGTGGTGATTGATGCTGAGTCTTCACCCCCGATGCCCGTGGGTAGTCAGGTGACCGCATGGTTGAGCCAGTGGGACGGCGCTGCCCAAACCCAACAGGCCACACGCACCAAGGACGCCGCCCCGGTGCCCACAGGCACCCAATTACTGCGCCTCGATGTCATGGCGGCCGCATCCGACGTGTCGGGTGGCCAATTGCGGGCCCAAGGCCGGCCGATTGCGATACCTGCGAGCTTGCAGAGTCAACTTCCCACCAACGCCGCGCCGCTCTTGCTGGAGGCCACATTGCAAAACGGCGTCTGGACGGCAACCACGCTTCAATTGCGAAGCAAAGCCCAAGACCTGGGAGGCGAAATCCTGCTCAAGGGCGCCATACCGTGGGACGCCGACGCCCAAAGCCTGACGCTGCGTGAGGCAAAGTTCGCCATCGGGAGTGACACCAAAATTAGCGTGAACTGTCCCCAAAGCGGACAAATGGTGTTCCTAGAGGTGCGCGCGATGCGCGGCTCCCCCGGAACTACCCCTGTGGCGACCACCATCAATTGCCCAAGCACCGTCCCGGGCGACAGAGTCATACGCCAAGGTGGTGTTGTTCAAAGCATTGCGGCCGATGGCAAGAGCCTTTCAGTGCTGCTCGACGGCCAGACCATCCCCTCGACCATGGTGCTTTTTGACGGTTCAATTCTGCCGCCACCTATTGCCTTGGACGCTTTGCGCCGAGACCGCGTGCATGTCGATGTGGAGTACCAGGTGGTCGCTGGACGAAACCAGCTGCGCTCCATCAATCCGCCCCCCCCGAAACCCGCTCCCTGAAGCAAAACCCTTTCCCTGGAGATATTTCCGTGAAAACTACCGTCTCTTATCCTCTGCCCTCCACATCGTCCAAGCGGAGATCATCCGCCTATGGAGCAGCTTTGGCCATCGTAGCTAGCAATGCGCTGGTGCTTTTTAGCGCTCTGGCTGCACCAGCCCCTCCTGGTGGTGCTCCCCTTAAGCCGCCGCCAGGAGCGCCCAAGCCTGCGATGCTCGTGCTTAATCCAGCAGGCTCCGCCCCCAAGCCCCCAGCGGCAGCGGCAATGCCCAAGGCTACAGCAGCCCAGACGACCACCTTGGCAGCCAAGCCGTTGACCGCCGCGCCAGCACCTGCGCCAGCAGCATCCAAGCCCGTGATTGGGCCTGCGCCTGTAAGCACCGCCTTGCAGGACTTGGGTGAAAAGATTTTCAATGACACAAACTTGTCCGAACCACGCGGCACGGCTTGCGCCAGTTGCCACTCGCCAGTTACGGGGTTTGCCAATCTCAACGGATCACGCATTGGCGTGCCCCAGGGCAGCCGACCCAAGGTCTTTGGCACACGCGCCGTCATGCACAACTCCTACAGCAGTTTCACCCCTGCATTTTCTTTTCGCGTGCGTGATGGTGACGTAGACCCAATGGGTGGCTTGTTCTGGGACGGTCGGGTGGATAGCCTGACACAACAAGCACAAGGTCCGTTTCTCGCTGCCTTGGAGATGAACAACAAAGATGCAGCCAGCGTGATGGCAAAAATTGCGGCGTCAAGCTACGCCAGCCAAATGCGAACCGTTTTTGGTGCCGACGTATTCAAAGACTCGGCCAAAGCCTTCGACCATGTAGCCCAGGCCATTGCAGCCCATGAGGCCACTAGTAAGTTTCAGTCGTTTTCTTCGCGTTACGACCAGTTTGTCGCTGGCAAGGCTCAGCTCACGCCAACCGAGACCAGCGGAATGAACCTGTTCATGGATGCGAAAAAAGGCAATTGCGCGAGCTGCCACACCATGAACCCCAAGGCCAGCGGCCCGACCGACAACCTTTTTACCGACTTTGGGCACTACGCCAGCGGCATTCCGCGCAATATGGCCATTCCAGCCAACGTCAATCCTTCTTACTTCGACCTGGGCTTGTGCGGGCCGCAAAGGACGCGCCCGGCGCTTAGCGCCAACGTCCCGGCGGACGTGAGTGTGGAAAAGTTCTGTGGCACTTTCAAAATGCCTTCCCTACGCAACGTTGCGCAACGCCAGGTGTTCATGCACAACGGATTTTTTAACAATCTGCGTGACGTGGTGAGCTTCTATTCCAGCCGCAACAGCGACCCCAAGCGCTGGTATGGCTCAGCCGGTGTGCCCAATGATTTGCCTGCGGCCTATTTGGCCAATATCGTGAGCGACCGGGCCCCATTTGACCGGGCCGCGTCCGCTGGGCCTGCGCTGACCGAGCGTGAGATTGACGATGTGCTCGCTTTCCTCAAGACCTTGAGTGACCAATTACCGCCGCCCCCCGCCGGCACTGGGCCAGCCCCATCCCCGGCCCCAGCCCAGGTCGCCATGAGTCCTTTTGGATCCATGCCGCCCCGTCCCAAACCCGCACCGCGCTGAGGAATATCTGCCTCCCGGCAGCGCTTATCGGGCGCCAGGCGCTTGCCCGAGCGCCTGGCGTTAGGCGATTGCATGCCGGTGGTCCCAAGACGCTTCGGTTTGCCTTAGTAGCCAGAATCGAAAACACCACCAATTCCTTGGGAGGATGCACGGTGAGTCCTTAATCAGCTGGAAAAACGATAAGAAACGAACGAATAAAGCCGCGAATAAGTCAAATAGCCACTCTTCTTCGCAATGACGAATTAGTTCTGAAATATTGCAATGGTAAGGTAGCTTGTTATCCGGAATCCTATTTCAGCAATCTGCGCGACACTTTCAAGTGCATGTATATGACAAATAGAAAACGGTCTGTAAATATACGATAAAATTTTTTCTCTAAATTAATTAGGAGTTCAAGCATGTCAGGTTCAGGTTTTCACGTTCACGGTCCCCACGACCACGAGTTGGAGCACGCATCACAACACGGGGCAAACCATCAAGACAGCGGCAATATGACCAGCCAGATTGCTTTGTTCACTGCGATGATCGCCACGGTGGGCGCCTTGTTTGGTTATATGGGCGGAGCCACGCAGGCCAATGCAGGTCTTTACAAAAACAATGCGGCCATCAAAAAGACCGAGGCAGCTAATCAGTGGAGTTATTTTCAAGCCAAAAGTACCAAGCAAAACCTTAACGAATTAGCCTTGGATTTAGCACCAGAGGGTAAAAAAGAGTTCTATGAAGCCGAGATCAAGCGCTACAAAGAAGAAAAGACTGAGATAAAGGCCAAGGCCGAACAATTAGAGTCGCTGTCTCTTGAATGGGACAACAAATCAGACGCAGAAATGCACCAGCACCACCGCTGGGCACAGGCCACCACCGTACTGCAAGTATCTATTGCGCTGGCAGCTATTGCACTGTTGACCCGGAGAAAATGGCTCAAAATCGGCATGTTCTTCGCCGGCGGAATTGGTCTCACCGTAGGTGCCTTGGCAATCGCCCACCTATAAGGAAGTAGAGAGCATAAGCCCCGGCTAACCCACCTTTTGCGTTGCTAATAAGCCCTGACTGCCAAGGCAATTAGTGCAAAGCTAATTTAGAATTCAATAATACAAGCGCAAAACCTCTAGTTCTCCCATTTAGGCCCTACCACTTTCCGTTAAAAACTTGCTGTTTCCCCATGAAAATAAAGTCTAACCCTTGGATACTTGTCGGATTGATTCTCCTTTCCTTGCTGGTTGCAAGTTTTGTCGGAGTATCAGCGTACAAAACCAAAACGGATCACATTGTCGAACTAGCGGAATCAAACTTCAAAAAGTTTGAAGTTATTTTCGAAGAGTTAGTGAAGAGCCGATACCGCGCCATGGGTCTGGGTGCAGACGTGTTGCTGCTTGACCATGAGCTCATCAATGCCTTTGAGCGCCGTGACCGCAAAAAAACGGGAGAAGAACTGGATAGCTTTTATGAATCCGTTCGCAAACGTCACGATCTGACGCAAATAAATCTCTATGTCCCGCCGGCGACGCTGTTTTATCGTGCACACCATCCCGAATTGGGGCAAATGGACATGTCCAAAGTCCGCCACGCAGTTGTCGAGGTCTCAAAGAAACAGCAGCGCTTGATGGTGGTGGAAACCGGCGATGGAGGTGTAGTTGGGATACGCGCGCTGGTTCCAGTATTTAAAGAGGAGGAATTCCAGGGGTCTATCGAGTTCGTGACCAGTTTCCATTACCCGCTGGAAGAAGCCGCAGAAAAAACCGATATGGGCTGGGGCTTTGGAATTACGGAGGCTGTATGGAAAAATACAGAGCGCTCCAGTGACGACAAGACCGATATTGCAAAGGGTGACGACATTTTCTTTGATTACAGCGACACTGCCACCCAAAATATGATTCGAGTGGCCGATTTTGACCCGCGTGCAAGCAAGTTTGTTATTACTGACGCGGGGGAGAAAAAGGTCTTCATCCACACCCTCAAAGTACCCAGCTTCAACGGCGATCCCATAGTAACTGTCGCCGTGGTAGGTGATTTGACTGCGAAATTTGCCGCTGCTCTGGTTGATGCATCGATTCGATTCGCCGTTGCTTTTGTGGTGCTGTCATTGCTGTTAGTGGTAGGTTACGTCAAGCTGGACGCGATCCGCTCAGGCATGATGGGTTCGTTCGGCGCACAGCGTCAGATGATGGAAACGCAAATCGCGCTGGGTGAGGCTGCAATAGAAAAGGTCAAGCACCTTGACGCTGTGAAACGCCGCTTTTTCGCCCAGCTGATGTCGTCGCTCAGCGAGCCGCTGCTGGCAATTACCGGACAGCTCAAGACGGCTTTGCGGGCGTTGGCTGCGGGCGATATTGCGGCCCCGCGCCAGCATCTGGCTTTTGCTCTGTCGGAGTCAGAAAACCTGATGCGCTTGGTGGCCGATTATGAGCAGATTGAAGTGTTTCGCCAGGGTTTGTCCCAATCCAGTAGTTCGCTCATTTCGGTGGCTGCGTCCATAGAGCGATTGCAGGCGGATGTTGCGCTGTACCAACGATTCCCGCAGTTCCATGTCAAAACCCAGGTTCAGGCGAACCTACCCTCGACCCGCGGTGAGTCTGCCTTGGTCGAAAAAGCGCTGTCCAACCTGGTTGCATACGCCGCCTATCTGTCGGGACAGGGTGAAGTGCTGCTATCGCTTAGCCAAGACAGCGACAAATGGCTGTTGATAAGCCTCAGCGGAACGGCGTTTGCTGGCACCAACGCGCCAACGGAGAAGTTGCTGGACGAGAGTCGTCAGTTCTTAGAGAAATTGGCGGCCGGCCTGGCACCTGATGGCGCTAACCGCAGCTTGATTGGTTTGGTTCTGGCCCGTTTGATCGTCGAGCACTTTGGCGGAAGCCTGGGTATATCGGGCAGCGATACGCCTGGGTTTGTCGTCCGCTTGCCCGCCGCAATGTAACAAGATTCACTCAGGTGCAGGCTATGAAAACAAGTTACCGGGGATTGGTCATTGCGATGGTGGTACTCATCGTACTGAGTAACCTTACCGAGGGTTTTATTGAACCCATTGCATATGTATTTAAAGTAAGCGGTTCGGCCGTTTGGTCGTATGTGGCCGGAGCCGCCGCTCTGATTCTTACTCTGTTGGTCTCGCGCTTCATAAAGCAAGAGTTCATCCATGGATATGTCGAGCGCACCATCAATACCAAGGTGCCACAACTTATAGGCACCATCACTTCAGGCGTGGTGATTTTTATTGGCTGTTGTCTTATTTTGTCGCTGGTATTTGGGCGAAATATCTCTACATTGCTCGCCGCATTGGCAGGTTCCGCTGCATTGCTAGGTTTTGCGCTGAAAGATTTTGCGGTGGCATTGTTTGCCGGCATCATTTTGAACTTGGAAAAAAGTTTTAAAGTGGGTGATGTTGTACGAATTGGTGACAAACAAGGTTTTGTTGATCAAATCACCTGGCGTAACACCATTTTGCATACAGCGGATCGGGTGATCACCATCCCGAACGTAAGTATCATGAAGCAGGCGATTCAAAATCTCTCTACTGCTGCAAACGTCACTCGCCGATCCGTTGAGATCACCATTGACTACGATATCTCGGTCGAAAGCGTTGAACGCGTTTTGTACGCCGGCGTTCTCGGCGCGGCAGGTATCAAACAAGAAAAACCACCGAATATCTTTGCACGCAAGATGACACAAGATGGCATTCTTTATGAAGTGCAGTACTTTATTTCCAACAAGACAAATGGCCTGAAGGCGGATCACGCAATCATTAAAAATATTCTGGAATCAATGCGCCGCTCGGACATCTCGGTCGCGTTGCCGCGACATGGCGTCGTTGAAGGAGTCACGCGTAGCAAGATTTCCAACCGCTCTTCCGACTTGTTCCATCTGATCCAGCAGGTGCGCCTGTTCCGTAATTTTTCGGATCAACTTTGCTTGGAAATCATGAACCTTTTGATCGCCCACAGATTCCCGGCAGGCGCTCAGGTTGTGCAGCTAGGTGAACTCCGGAATTCGCTGTTTATCGTGGCAGAAGGTCGCGTCAAGCGGCAGGGCTTAGACCAGGAAAATCAAGTCAAGGAGGAGTTTTTTGTTTCGACCGAGTTTTTCGGTCGACGCGCCTTGATCGCCTGCTTGCCCCAGAACGCCCTTGTTGTGACCGAAACTCCGGCCTTAATCTATGAACTGCACCAGTCGGCATTGCAAGTATTGATTCGCACTAATCCAGAGCTTGCCGATGCCCTTGCTAGCAACCTAGCGCACATCCGCTTGATGCAGCCCGCTCAGAATTACTTGGAAGATGTCCAAACAGGCGGATCATTAGCTCACCTGATTAGCTCTTATCGCGGTCAGATCGATGCTAATTATGACGTTAGCCCCAGGGAATGAAGTGATCATCATTTTCGATTTCGGTCCCCAGATACTTTAAAGCGACCTAGCGGCTTCTGTACAGCCTAGGCTTCTAAAGCATAAACTTTAGCTAGGGTTCACATACCAAGGGCAGGGTGGAGCCGTTGCAAGTAAAAAGGGGCAATCCAATCACCAGTGATAACTCGGCTGGCGTGTTGCAGTGATTCAAGCCAGTGACGGAAAATATACAAAATTCCCACAGACGGACTTTGACGAGCCATCCCGAAAAATACCCTTAGACCGCACCGGCGGCTTGGGGCGCACTTCACCACGTGATTTAAAAATGGTCTCAGAATGATGTGGGAAATCGTGACGTTCACTTAGGGATCATGTTCAAAACCCCACCCCAATTACCCCGATTGAGGCACGCAAATTGCAAGCTTTAACGGCATGAAACAAACAGACCTCGGCCTGGATCTCAGCATCCGGCG
>Ga0164294_10004080_pt1 | contig 12832 bp, 13 predicted proteins | sample GEODES005metaG_FD_111479 | JGI IMG/M metagenome (GOLD analysis project Ga0164294, IMG submission 111479) | Oligotrophic lake water microbial communities from Sparkling Lake, Wisconsin, USA - GEODES005 metaG | ecosystem: Environmental > Aquatic > Freshwater > Lake | place: USA: Sparkling Lake... | reverse complement strand
TAGTAGCCCAGGGCCACAGCAAAGAATCTTTTGCTGTGGCAGCGGGGTCGGCCATAGCGTAGGTGGGCGTCTAACGGGTCTGTCTTTTGTGACAGGCCAAGGCCTATGGAAGCGGCACACCCATTCCTTTGGATGCGTGTGCCGCATTTTTTTGGACATCTTTTGTTGACTAATTACAAGCCAGCGCATGAAGGAACGTGCGCCAGGCCATATATGGCATGCGATTAAAAGTACTGAGTTGGTCACGCACCGTAAAGCAATTGGTAGTGATTGCCCTGGACGTCGTCTTGGGTTTTGTGGCCACCTGGTTCGCATTTACTTTGCGGCTCGATACGCCGCATATTCCCAATGCGGCTCAGTGGTGGTTTTATGGGTTGGCTCCGATTCTGGCCATACCTGTCTTTGCACGTTTTGGGCTTTACCGTGCGATATTTCGGTATTCGGGTCAGGCCGCGCTGGTGGCGACTGCCAAGGCCATGGCCGTTTACAGCGCAATACTGATCACGCTATTGCTTCTCATGCAATGGAACTCGGTTCCGCGCAGTTTGGGAATACTGCAGCCCCTCATATTCTTCGGGCTTGTGGCCAGTAGCCGCGCAGTAGCCCGCTTTCTATTGAATGGTTGGGTGGGCTTGCCTGGCGCCAGTACAGGGCGTTTATTGATATTTGGTGCTGGTACTTCTGGTGTTCAAACCGCGGTTGCCTTATCGGTGTCACGTCAATTTCGCTTAATGGGCTTTATTGACGATGATCCAGCAAAAATCGGACGCAGTATCAATGGTCTGCCGGTTTGGCCGGCCCAGACCTTGGCTCAAAGGGTTGTAGACGAAGAGATTACCGACATATTGTTGGCTATGCCAAAAGCGTCGCGCCAGCGACGCAATGCGATTATTGAATCCCTGACTGGACTGCCGGTCCACGTGCGCACCTTACCCAGCATGTCCGACTTGGCAAGTGGCGAAGTTACGGTGCAAGATGTACGCGAACTTGACCTTGAGGACTTGTTGGGCCGATCACCCGTGGCGCCGGACGTGCAGTTACTGGCGCGAGACCTGGCCGGGCGGGTGGTTATGGTCACGGGCGCCGGGGGCAGCATTGGCTCAGAGCTGGCGCGGCATATCCTGGCACAGGCTCCGCGCAAACTGGTGCTGCTCGACCACCATGAATACAGTCTGTACGCCATTACCCAGGAATTGGAGGCCTTGCGCGCATTGCAAGGCTTGGCGGTGGATGTGGTCGCTTTGTTGGGCAGCGTGACAGACGCTGAGCACATGCGCACCATTTGCCAGCACCACCGACCCTCCACCGTGTACCACGCTGCGGCCTACAAGCACGTACCGATGGTCGAGGCCAACGTAGCGCAAGGCGTGCTTAACAACGTTTTTGGCACCTTGCACATGGCCCAGGCGGCTCGCGCTGCGGGTGTGCGTCGGTTTGTGCTGATCAGCACCGACAAAGCGGTGCGACCCACCAATGTGATGGGCGCGACCAAGCGCATGGCCGAGCTGGTGTTGCAGGCGCTTGCCGCCCAGGCACAAGTGGTGCCGGCTGACCCCCATCCGTCTGAGCCGGGGGAGCTTCCCAGTATCTGCTTTTCCATGGTGCGCTTTGGCAATGTGCTGGGCTCCAGTGGCAGCGTGGTTCCCTTGTTTCGCCAGCAACTGGCCCATGGTGGCCCGATCACGCTCACCCACCCGAACGTCACCCGCTATTTCATGACCATCCCCGAGGCGGTGCAACTCGTATTGCAAGCTGGAACCATGTGCCAGGGTGGCGATGTTTTTGTGCTTGATATGGGCGAGCCCGTCAAGATTTTTGACCTCGCGGTGCGCATGGTCCACCTCTCAGGCCTCTCCCTGCGGGACAGCACGCGCCCTGACGGAGACATTGAAATTTCTGTAACCGGCTTGCGCCCGGGGGAAAAGCTTTATGAGGAGCTGCTCATTGGCGATAACCCCGAGCCCACCGCGCACCCGCGCATTTTGCGGGCCCGAGAGGCCATGCTGCCCTGGGACGAACTGCAAGCGCACCTGGACCGCCTGCATGTGGCAGCCCGTTCCGACGACCATGCGGCCATGCGCGCCGTTTTGTCTGCTTGTGTGCAGGGCTTTGGAGTGCACGCTGCGGTGACAATGCGGTGAAACCCTCTCAAAGCCCCTTCTACAGCCCCTGTTGCCTATGACCACCCTATCCCCGCACGACAAGGCCGACATCCTGGCCAAGGCCTTGCCGTATATCCGCAAGTTTCACGGCAAAACCATGGTTATCAAGTACGGCGGCAACGCCATGACCGAACCGGCCTTGCAAGCCGCGTTTGCGCAAGACGTGGTGCTGCTCAAACTCGTGGGCATCAACCCGGTGGTGGTGCATGGCGGCGGACCGCAGATTGAGAATGCGCTGAAGCGCCTGGGCAAGACGGGCGAGTTCATCCAAGGTATGCGCGTGACCGACGCCGAGACCATGGAAGTGGTTGAGTGGGTACTGGGCGGCGAAGTGCAGCAAGACATCGTGGGCCTGATCAACCAGGCCGGTGGCAAGGCGGTGGGTTTGACCGGGCGCGACGGCGCCATGATCCGGGCGCAAAAGCTCAAAATGCTCGATAACGCCGACCCCCGCATCGAACTTGACGTCGGCCAGGTGGGTGATATCGTCAGTGTCGACCCCAGCGTCGTCAAAGCCTTGCAGGACGACGCCTTTATTCCCGTCATCAGCCCTATCGGCTTTGGCGAAAACAACGAGAGCTACAACATCAACGCCGATGTGGTGGCGGCCAAGCTGGCTATCGTGCTCCAGGCTGAAAAGCTCTTGATGCTGACCAACATCAGCGGCGTGCTGAGCAAGGCCGGCGAGCTGCTGACCGACTTGAGCGCGCGCCAGATCGACGCACTGTTCGCCGACGGCACCATCTCCGGCGGCATGCTGCCCAAGATCAGCGGCGCGTTGGATGCGGCCAAAAGCGGTGTCAAGGCGGTGCATATCGTCGACGGCCGCGTGCCCCACGTGCTTTTGCTGGAAATCCTGACAGACCAGGCTTTTGGCACCATGATTCGTTCGGGTTAGGCTTGGAGCGCGCTTGGACGGATCGCCCGCGTGCCACCCGATGGGGTGCGGGCTGATGCGGATGGTGCAAAATAGCACGGTCGTACTATTTTGATTCCCTCGCCTGCATGTCATTTCCAGTTTTTTCCGACGCCTTCAGCCCGCTTTCCCAAGCGCAGCGCCCCAGCGCGCGGCCCGTGCCCAAGGGTCAGCAAACCAAGCAAGCTATCGTGCAGGCGGCCGTTGCATTGAGTTCCCAGGTCGGTTTGGAGGGGCTGAGCATCGGCAGCCTGGCCGATTTGATGCACATGAGCAAGTCTGGCGTGTTCGCCCACTTTGGCTCGCGCGAAGAGCTGCAAATTTCCGTTATCCGGGAGTATTTCGCCAGCTTTGAGCAAGAAGTTTTCTTTCCCGCCTTGCAAGCGCCCAAAGGCCTGCCCCGGCTGCGCGCCTTGTTTGACAACTGGATGAAGCGCGTGGCTATCGAAATCCAGTCGGGCTGCATATTTATCAGTGGGGCCGTGGAGTTTGATGACCGCCCGGGCTCGGTACGTGAGGCACTCGCCAGTTCCGTGCAGACCTGGCTGGAGGCCTTGTACCGCGCCGTGGTGCTGGCCAAGGACTGCGGTCACCTGAGTGCGGATGCCGACGAACAGCAGATCGCCTTTGAGATCCACGCCCTGATATTAGCCCTGCATTACGAGGCCAGGTTCCTGAAGAATCCCGGTTCGTTGGCGCGGGCTAACCGGGGTTTTGACGACATCCTGGCACGCTACGGCGTGCCGGGAACTGACTAGTTTTCTGCTTAGTTTCCTCTGTTTTTTTGTTTTAAGGAGCCTTCCTCATGCCTAGCTATACCCCGCCTTTGCGTGACATGCAGTTTGTCATGCACGAGTTGTTGCACGTCGTGGACGACTTGCAGCAAATACCCAAGCACGCCGATATGGACGCCGACACCATCAACGCGGTGCTCGAAGAAGGTGGCAAGTTTGCCAGTGAGGTGCTGTTTCCCCTGAATATCAGCGGCGACGCCGAGGGCTGTGTGCTTGATCCGAAGACGCACAGCGTCACTACCCCCAAAGGCTTTAAAGAAGCGTACGCCCAGTATGTGGAAGGCGGCTGGGCAGCGCTGGGTTGCGACCCCGCCTATGGTGGCCAAGGCCTGCCGCTCATCGTCAACCAGATGTTTTACGAAATGCTCAACAGCGCCAACCAGGCCTGGACCATGTACCCTGGCCTGACCCACGGCGCCTACGCCTCGCTGGCGGCACACGGCACCGACGAGCAAAAAGCCACTTACCTGCACAAAATGACCAGCGGTCAGTGGACTGGCACCATGTGCCTGACCGAGCCCCATTGCGGCACCGACCTGGGCCTCATGCGCACCAAGGCCGAACTACAGAGCGACGGCAGCTACCGTATCACCGGCAACAAGATCTTCATCAGCGCCGGTGAACACGACATGAGCGAGAACATCGTCCACCTGGTGCTCGCGCGCTTAACCGACGCGCCGCCCGGCATCAAGGGCGTGAGCCTGTTTGTCGTGCCTAAGTTTTTGGTCAAGGCCGATGGCAGCCTGGGCGAACGCAACGGCATTTACTGCGGCGGCATCGAGCACAAAATGGGCATAAAGGCCAACGCCACCTGCCAGATGGTGCTCGACGGCGCCGTGGGCAGCATGGTGGGCGCGCCCAACAAGGGCATGAACGGCATGTTTGTGATGATGAACGCCGCCCGCCTAGGTGTGGGCAACCAGTCGCTGGGCCTGACCGAGGTGGCTTACCAAAATGCGCTGGTCTACGCCAAAGACCGCATCCAGATGCGCTCCTTGTCCGGCGTCAAGGCCAAGGATAAGGCGGCTGACCCCATCATCGTGCACCCCGACGTGCGCAAGATGCTGCTCACCGCCAAGGCCTACGCCGAAGGCGGCCGCGCCCTGCAGGCCTATGGCGCCATGCTGCTCGAACAAGAGCACGGCCACCCCGACGAGCAGGTGCGCAAAGACGCGGGCGAGATGCTGGCCATGCTCACCCCCATCGTCAAAGCCTTTATCACCGACAACGGCTGGACAGCCACGTCGGGCTGCTTGCAGGTGTTTGGCGGCCACGGCTTCATCAAAGAGTGGGGCATGGAGCAGTTTGTGCGCGACGCCCGCATCAACATGATTTACGAGGGCACCAACACCATCCAGTCGCTGGACCTGCTGGGCCGCAAAATTCTGGGTAACCAGGGGGCGACGCTACGCAAGTTCGGCAAACTGATTGGCAAGTTGGCCAAAGAAGAAGCCGACAACGCCGGCATGAAAGAGTTCATCACTCCCGTGGCTACCCTGGGCGAGCAGATGACCCAGTTCACCATGGAGATCGGTATGAAAGGCATGCAAAACCCCGACGAGGTGGGCGCTGCAGCGGTGGACTACCTGCGCGTGGCCGGACACATGGTGTTTGGCTATTTCTGGGCCCGCATGGCGCAAGTCGCCCTGCGTCAAATTGCGGCGGGCAACGTTGATCCTTTCTACCAAGCCAAGCTGCAAACCGCACGCTTTTACTTTGCCAAGTTGTTCCCAGAGACTGCAACGCTGATGCAAACCGCGCGTGCTGGCAGCGCCGTGCTGATGGATACCGAAGCGGTGTTCGCTTAATTTGTTGGTTGCTTCCCTTTCTCAACCCTTTTTTCTCGGAGTTTGATATGCATAAGTACTTACTTGCCGCTGCCTTGACCGCTGTGGCTGCCCTGGCCCAAGCCCAAATGACGCCTCTGGGCCTGTGGAACAGCATCGACGATGCCACCAACAAGCCAAAAGCCGAGATTCGCATCAGCACCAACGCCAGTGGCGGGCTCTCCGGTGTTGTGGAAAGAGCCATCGATCCCAAGCCCGGCGCTGAGCCCAATTGCGACAAATGCACCGACGACCGCAAGGGCAAGCCCAAAGTGGGCATGGAAATTATCCGGGGCGGCAAAAAGGCCGATGGCAAAGATGTGTGGGAAGACGGCAAGATTCTGGACCCCGACAACGGCACCGACTACCGCCTGCGCCTCACGCCCATCGAAGGCGGCAAGAAACTGGAAGTGCGTGGCTACATCGGCACACCGCTGCTCGGTCGCACGCAAACCTGGGTTCGGGTCGAGTGAGCCTGCACGTATTTGACGCCGCGCTGCAACTGCAGCCCCAGGCTGAGGGCGTCTACCTAGGCGTCACCAGCCCGGCCTGGGCCAATATGGTCGGCCCCTTTGGGGGCATGACTGCGGCCACCGTGGTGCAGGCCATCGTCAGCCACGCGCAGTGTCTGGGCGAGCCGGTGTCGCTTACCGTGAACTACTTGGCCGCCATTGCCGACGGCGCGTTCACCTTGCAGCTGCGCATTGCGCGCACCAACCGGTCTACCCAGCACTGGGTGTTTGAGATCCAGCAGGCCGATTCGGATGGGCAAATGCAATGCGTGCTGACCGGCACTGCCATGACCGCAGCGCGGCGCGACACCTGGGGCGCCAACGACCTGCCCATGCCGCAGGTACCTGCGCCCCACACCCTGCCCGATGCGCTGATTCCCAAGTCGGTAGTGTGGCTGACCCGTTATGACATGCGCGGCGTTGTCGGTGGCTTGCCGCAGGTGTGGGACCGGTCTGAGAGCCCCCTACCGCTGCACGAAGCCAGCCTGAGCCAACTGTGGGTGCGCGACCGCGTGGGGCGGGCCTTGGACTTCGCCGCGCTGGCCGCCACGGCCGACATCTTTTTCCCCCGCGTCTGGGTGCGCCGCGCGCACTGGACGCCCGCAGGCACGGTGTCCATGACGGTCTACTTCCATGCCGACAGCGCGCAACTTGCCGAGGTGGGCAGCGGCTACGTGCTGGCCCAGGCGCGCGGCCAGGTGTTTCGCAAAGGCTTTTTTGACCAAAGCGGCTGCCTGTGGAGCGAGGGTGGCGTGCCGCTGGCCACCACGCACCAGTTGGTGTATTTCAAAGAATAGTTTTCTCTGCCACCCCGGCTAATCCAGCCGCCTCTAACTTTTACGTTACCGAGACCCGCACCATGCAAGACGTATTGATTGACAGCGCCGACGGCGTGATAACCCTCACCCTGAACCGCATCGAGAAGAAAAACTCCTTCACCCAGGCCATGTACGGCGCATGCGCCGACGCCTTGTTGCAAGCCGCGGATAACGCCAGCGTGCACGTGGTCGTCATCCAGGGCCATGCCACGATTTTCAGCGCGGGCAACGACATTGGTGACTTTTTGACCCGTGGCGGCGCCAGCAGCGCGGAGTCACAGGTATTTCGTTTTCTGCGCGGCATTGCGGCTTTTCCGAAGCCTCTGGTCGCCGCCGTCTGCGGCCCGGCCGTGGGCGTGGGCACCACCATGCTGTTCCACTGCGACCTGGTGTATGCAGGCGACAACGCCGCGTTTTCCATGCCCTTTGTCAACCTGGGCTTGTGCGCAGAAGCGGCATCCAGCCTGCTCGCGCCGCGCCTCATGGGCTACCACCGCGCCGCTGAGGCTTTGCTGCTGGGCGAACCGTTTTCGGCTGAGTCGGCCATGGAAATGGGTCTGGTCAACCGCATCGTGCCGCCCAGCGAAGCCAATAGTTTGGCCCAGGCCCAAGCGCGCAAGCTGGCGGCCAAGCCCTTGCCCTCGCTGATCGAGACCAAGCGTCTCATGAAGAAAGGCCAAATGGCCGAGGTGCTGGCGCAAATGGGCGAAGAGGGCGAAAGTTTTGGCCGCCTGCTGCAAGCGCCCCACGCCAAAGAGGCCTTTTCCGCCTTTTTGGAAAAGCGTAAGCCCGACTTCGCCAAGCTTTGATTGATTTTTAGCAAGCAAGCGCTTGCTAAAAATATTCGCCTTTGGTAAGGTGCGTTTATGTCCGCGCCCGCAGCCGCTCTGCCCGAACCCCTGACCACGCCTACTGCACTGGTGCGACCTCGGGGCCGCCCGCGCAAGACCTTGCTGGAGCGTGATGACGGCAACCGCCGCGCCGCCCTGCTGGCCACTGCGGCCGCCTTGTTTCGCAGCCAGGGCTTTGCTGCCACCACCACGCGCGACATTGCTACGGCCACCGGCATGCAAAGCGGCTCGCCCTTTTACCACTTCAAAAGCAAAGACGCTTTGCTGTTTGCCGTCATGCAAGAGGGCATGCGCGCAGCCCTGGCACGCCAGCAAGCCACCTTGCAAGCGTTGGCGCTGCAGCCGCCGCTTGCGCAATTGCGCGGCCTGGTGCAAACCCACTTTGCGGTGCTGCTCGGGCCCGACAGCGACTTTATTCCGGTCATGTTGTACGAATCGCGTTCGCTGAACACGGTCCAGCGCACTGAGTTGGCCGCGCTGCAAAGCCAGTACGAGGCGCTGTGGGTGCCGGTGCTCACAGCTTTGCACGCCAGCGGCGCCCTGCGCGCGCCCGTGGGTTTGGCGCGTTTGCTGATTTTGGGCGCGCTGAACTGGTCGGTGCAGTGGTTTGACCCGCACAAAGCCGCCAGCCTGGACGACCTGAGCGATGCAGCGCTGGCGCTGTTTGTCGGTCTGGGTGCGCCAGCTTCGTCAGCATCTTCTTCGACTTAAAGGGTTTTATGCCTTACGCCTCCATCTTCGCGCCCGGCCTGTTTGTCGGCAAGGTCATCGTCGTCACCGGCGGCGGCTCGGGCATAGGCCGCTGTGTGGCGCACGAACTGGCTGCCTTGGGCGCACAAGTGGCGCTGCTGGGGCGCAAGCTGGAGAAGCTGGAGCGCGTAGCGGCTGAGATCGCCCAAGACGGCGCGGCCCACCCGGCCAGCGTGCACGTGTGTGACATTCGCCAAGAAGACGCAGTGCGCAGCACGGTGGCCGCCATCGTCGCCCAACACGGCCCCATTGACGGCCTGGTCAACAACGCCGGGGGCCAGTACATGACGCCGCTGGAGTCCATCAGCGCCAAAGGCTGGGAGGCGGTCGTCAACACCAACCTGACCGGCGGCTTTTTGATGGCGCGCGAGTGCTACACCCAGTCCATGGCCCAACACGGCGGCGCCATGGTCAACATCGTGGCTGATATGTGGGGCTCGATGCCCGGCATGGGCCACAGCGGCGCGGCGCGCGCGGGCATGGTCAGCCTGACCGAGACGGCAGCCGCCGAATGGGCGGGCGCCGGTGTGCGCGTCAACGCCGTGGCGCCGGGCTACATCGCCTCCAGCGGCATGGACCATTACCCGCCAGAGGCCGGCCCCATGCTGCGCGCCATGGCCAAAACCGTGCCGCTGGGTCGCTTTGGCACCGAGGCAGAGACGGCGACGGGCATTGTGTTTTTGCTCAGCCCGGCTGCGGCCTTTATCAGCGGCAGCACGCTGCGCATAGACGGTGCGCGCCCGCAGGTGCGCATGGGCTGGCCCATGACGGTGGCCAGCGCCAAGGTGCAGACGCGCGCCGCTATTTCACCCTTTGACGGCTTTCACCGGGCCACCACGCCACAGGTGTTTGCCAAAGCATCCCCAGAGTCCCAATAAATCAGACCAACCCCAGGAGACAAGCCATGCAGTGGACCCACGAACACCAGGAAGTGCAAAAAACCCTCAAGCGCTTTATCGACGCCGAGATCAACCCGCACGTGGACGAATGGGAGGCGGCAGAAATATTTCCCGCCCACGAAGTGTTCAAAAAGCTGGGCAACCTGGGCCTCCTGGGCCTGACCAAGCCCGAGGCCCATGGCGGCGCGGGCCTGGACTACAGCTACAGCCTGGCCATGGCCGAGGCCTTGGGCCACATTCACTGCGGCGCCATCCCCATGGCCATTGGCGTGCAAACCGATATGTGCACCCCGGCGCTGGCGCGCTTTGGCAGTGAGGCGCTGCAGCGCGAGTTTCTGGCCCCGGCCATTGCCGGTGACATGGTGGGCTGCATTGGCGTGAGCGAGCCCGGCGCGGGCAGCGACGTGGCCGGCGTGAAGTCGGTGGCGCGCAAGGACGGCGACGACTACGTCATCAGCGGCCAAAAAATGTGGATCACCAACAGCCTGCAGGCCGACTGGATGTGCATGCTGGTCAACACCGGCGAAGGGCCCGCGCACAAAAACAAAAGCCTGGTCATGGTGCCGCTGCGCGAAAACGGCAAGCTGCGCCCGGGCATCGAGGTGGCAAAGAAAATTCGCAAAATCGGCATGAACGCCAGCGACACCGGCCTGCTTTACTTTGACGAGGTGCGCGTGCCCCAGCGCAACCGCATTGGCGCCGAGGGCCACGGCTTCATCTACCAAATGCAGCAGTTTCAGGAAGAGCGCCTGTGGGCGGCAGCGAGTTGCCTGCAGTCCTTGAGCAACTGCATTGGCTGGACCATGGAATGGGCGCAAGAGCGCAAGCTCTTTGGCGCCACCTTGGCCGACCAGCAGTGGGTGCAATTCAAACTGGCAGAAATGAAGACGGACCTCGAAGCCCTGCGCGCGCTCACCTACCGCGCCTGCGAGCTGTACGTAGCGGGCCAAGACGTGCTGGAACTTGCCTCCATGGGCAAGCTGATGGCGGGGCGGCTCAACCGCACCATTCCCGACGGCTGCCTGCAGTTTTGGGGCGGCATGGGCTTCACCTGGGAAAACAAGGTCTCGCGCATGTTCCGCGATGGCCGATTGGGATCGATCGGCGGTGGCGCCGACGAAGTCATGCTCGGCATCATCGCCAAGACCATGGGCGTGGCCAAGCGGCCACAACGCTGAACGCTGGCCTTATGCAAACCGCCGCAAGCCTTGAGGAAATCACCCACTTGCAGAGCAGCGCCCAGCGCTTTGTGCGCCAGGAGGTCGCGCCCCATTTGGCCGACTGGGAGGCGGCGGAGGTTTTTCCGCGCAGCCTGTACACCCGCGCCGCCGAACTGGGCTGGCTGGGCTTGGGCTACCCCGAGCACCTGGGTGGCACACCGGCACCCGCCGCGCTGCGCAACGCCCTGACCGAAACCCTGGCGCGCGAGAGCGGCAGCGGCGGCCTGATGGCCAGCTTGTTCAGCCACAACATTGGCCTGCCGCCCGTGCTGCGCTGGGGCTCGGACGCCTTGCAGGCCGAGGTCATTCCCGGCGTCTTGCGGGGTGAAAAAATTGCGGCGCTGGCCATCACCGAGCCTGGCGGCGGCAGCGACGTGGCGGCCTTGCGCACCACCGCCCGCCTGGACGGCGACCATTACGTGGTGGACGGCGAAAAGGTCTTCATCACCTCCGGCATGCGCGCCGATTGGCTGACCGTGGCGGTGCGCACTGACACGAGCAACAAAGGGCGTGGCGGCATTTCCATGCTGGTGGTGCCGGGCGATGCGACTGGTCTGTCGCGCAGCCCCTTGCAAAAAATGGGCTGGCACTGCTCGGATACCGCCCACTTGCGCTTTGACGGGGTGCGCGTGCCCGCGCGCTTTCTTGTGGGGCAAGAGGGCGGTGGCTTCAAGATGATCATGGGCAACTTCAACGGCGAGCGCCTGTCCATGGCGGTCATGGCGCTGGGTTTTGCCGAGCGCTGCTACACCGAAGCGCTGGACTGGGCGCGCACGCGCAAGACCTTTGGCAGCGCCTTGGTCGAGCACCAGGCGATTCGCCACAAGTTGATGGATATGAAGATGCGCATCGAATCCACCCGTGCCTGGGTCGCCGCACTAACCGCGCGCCTGGACGGCGGCGACGAGGGGCCAGAGTGGGTGGCGCAGGTGTGTTTGCTGAAGAACCACGCCACCCAGACCATGCAGTTTTGCGCCGACCAGGGCGTGCAAATTTTGGGCGCCATGGGCTTTATGCGCGGCACCGCCTGCGAGCGCGTTTACCGCGAAGTCAAAGTCATGATGATTGGCGGCGGGGCCGAAGAAATCATGAAGGAGTTGGCTTCGCGTCAACTCGGGCTGTGACAATTGGCCCATGAACAAAAAATCAAGCGCATCGGCAGGCTCCGCACCCGCACCCGTTTCCGCAAAAGCCGCTTCCCCGGCGCCCGTAGGATTTGAAGAAGAATTTGTCACCGGCCTCAAAGCCATTTTTGAAGAACGCATCGTATTCAATCAGCTTTTGGGCTTGAAGATCACATCGCTTGAGCCATCCCGTGTGGTCGCGCGCATCGACATGCGACCGGAACTGGTCGGACACTTCGCCTTCAACCGGGTGCACGGAGGCGTCATCAGCGCAGGCTTGGACGCCATGGGCGGGCTGGCGGTGATGGCCGCCATTGGCGCGCGCCACATGGACGAGACGCCGCTGCAGCGCCTGCATCGGTTTGGCAAGCTGGGCACCATCGATTTGCGCATCGACTATTTGCGCCCCGGCATCAGCCCGTACTTCGAACTGCATGCCCACGTGCTGCGCCTGGGCTCGCGGGTGGCCAGTACGCGTATGGAGTTTTTGGGCGCCGATGGCACGCTGTTTTCTACTGGCGCGGCGGCTTACATCGTGTCCTGACCAGAAAACGCCGCCGTTCAGGCATAAAAAAAGGCCCGAGGGGGCCTTTTTTTGGAGAAGAAAGTCGCTTTACAGCGGCACTTTTTTCAGCATTTCGATGCCGATCTTGCCAGCGGCAATTTCGCGCAGTGCGGTCACGCCGGGCTTGTTTTTGCTATCGATCTTGGGCGTGTGGCCTTGGCTGAGCATGCGCGCGCGGTAGGTGGCGGCGAGCACCAGTTGGAAGCGGTTGGGGATCTGCTCAAGGCAGTCTTCTACGGTGATGCGGGCCATGGGATTCTCCGAAATTAGGTGGGGATGTTGAGCGCCTGGAAGGTTGCGGCCCTGGCGCGCGCTTGCGCCGCAAATTTGAGCCGCTGGGAGTGAACAATCGCTTTCAGATCAAAAAGCGCCCGGTCAAACAACTCGTTGAGTAT
>Ga0164294_10004078_pt1 | contig 12832 bp, 13 predicted proteins | sample GEODES005metaG_FD_111479 | JGI IMG/M metagenome (GOLD analysis project Ga0164294, IMG submission 111479) | Oligotrophic lake water microbial communities from Sparkling Lake, Wisconsin, USA - GEODES005 metaG | ecosystem: Environmental > Aquatic > Freshwater > Lake | place: USA: Sparkling Lake... | reverse complement strand
GCCTTGACGCCAATGTCGGATAGGATTTTGCGTGCCATAGACCAACGGTGAACCTCAGAGGGACCATCGTAAATTCGAAATGCCCGCAACTCCCGGAATATTTGGCCAATCGCCGTGTCCGTGGTCAAACCCATGCCTCCCAACACCTGCACGCATCGGTCAGCTACCCGGTACAAGGCTTCGGACACAATCACCTTGGCCCGACTGGACTCCAGCGAGCCTTTGTGGCCTTGGTCCAATACAGCAGCAGCATGGCGGGTCACTAAACGAGCCACGTGTAGGTCCATGAAGTTGTCTGCCAGCTGAAAACCAATGCCCTGTTGTTGCCCGATGGTCATGCCAAAGGCTGTGCGCTCATTAGCGTAGTTCACCGCAATGTCGTGCGCGCGCTGGGCAGCTCCCAACCAACGCATGCAATGCGTCAGGCGCGCTGGCGCCAATCGAACTTGGGCGTAGCGAAATCCTTTGCCCACTTCGCCCAAAATATCGCCGGGCAGCAAACGCAATTGATCGATTACGATTTCGGCATGCCCCCCCGTAAAGGAGGCATCCATGGAGTCAATCAAGCGGCTGATGTGAATTGCAGGATGGGGCAGAGGGACCATAAACAAGGTGGCGCCCACCGCGTGTTCGCCCTCGACCACCTGGCTCATCAAAATCATAAAGCCTGCGTCAACCGCGCCAGTGATCAGCCATTTGTGTCCGCTGACGATATAAGCTTCTCCATCCCAAACAGCGGTGGTGCTGAGTTGGCCTGGGTCGGCCCCTGCGCCAGGCTTGGGCTCGGTCATGGCGAAACAGGAGCGATGGGTCGCGGCGATGAGCGGCTTGAGGTACTTTTTTTTTTGCTGCGCAGTAGCCACCTGACTCAAAAGATGCATATTGCCTTCGTCTGGCGCTGCACAATTCATGGCAATTGGCCCTAACACTGAGTAGCCTGCAGCTTCAAAAACCAAGGCGCGCTGGGATTGATTGAGTCCCGCACCGCCCCATTCTTTTTCCACATGCACCGACAACAGGCCGGCCTTACGTGCCAATTGATTCAGTTCTATACGCAACCCTTCCGTGGGACCGTGGGAGGTGCATCTCACATCCTTTTCGTAAGGAATGATGCAGTCGCGAACAAAATCATGCACGCGCTGGACCAGGGCCTGGTCTTGAGTGTCTTGTTGGTCGTGCGTCATGGTGTGCCTTTCTTGGGAGTACCGAGCTTGCGCATTTTCTGCTTATAAATGAAGACGTCATGGGGGCCTAAAGCCAAGGCGACACCCTGTTATTCGAAGCGCAATTGCGTGGGTGTTTGCCCCATGTTCTGTCGCGTTCGTGTCTTATTTAGTGTTCTCACCAATGACAACTTGGTGACTACTCGTGATAGTGAAAGCGTTCTAACCTTTACTGGAGATCACGAACATGACGCAATTACCCGTTCAAGCCTCGCAAGGCCGTCGCCAACTTTTGAAAGGCGCAGGCGCCTTGGCTGGACTTTCCAGCCTGGGTATGCCGGCCATATCTTTGGCACAAAACAAACCCATCCGCATCGGTATGCCGACCATTTTGTCGGGGCGCGTGGCTATGTTGGGCATAGCCTCAACGAGTGCGGCCAAAATGGAAGTTGAAAAATTCAATGCTGCCGGGGGATTGAACGGTCGCAAGATTGAGTTGATCATTCGCGACTCCAAAGGCTCTCCACAAGAAGCCTCTCGCGTGGCCCGCGAATTGGTCACCGCAGATGGCTGCGAAATGATTTTCGATGGCGAAGCCTCTTCAGGCTCTTTCGCTGTTCACGAAGTGGCCCGCGATTTGGGTGTGCTGGTCATCCACACCTGCTCAGAAACGTCCTCTTTAACAGCCGACCCCAAACTGCGCGTGCCGACGGCCTTTCGATGTGCACGCCAAGGCATTCACGATGCCGTGGTGGGTGGTGCCTATGCAGCGCAAGTGGCCAAAGAAAAAGGCTTGAGGCGCTGGATGACGGTGTCGCCAGACTACGCTTATGGACGAGACACGACGGAAGAATTCATCGAGTACTTGAAATACTTCAACAAAGACATCGAAGTGATCGGTGAAGTTTGGCCCAAGTTGTTCCAGCCCGATTACAGCGAATCCATCACCCGCTTGGTGCAAGGCAAACCACAGGCCATCTACTCCTGCATCTGGGGTGGCGACCTGACCTCCTTCATTGATCAGGCCAATATTTACGCACTGCTCAAAGACAGGCAATTTTTTGCAGTCAATATGGCCGACTATGCGGTGCTGACTGCCGTGAAAAACGTGCCTCAGAACCTGCATTCCGGCAACCGCTACCTCAAAAATTTCCCCAATACAACGGCCAACACCAATTGGTCCAACGAGTACACCGCCAAAAACAAAGAGTTGCCGCTCAATTGGTCTTGGCAAAACGCGGCAGGTATGCAGTTCTTGACGGCAGCCATGAAGAAAGCCAACAGCAGCGACGGCAAAAAAGTGGCTGAGGCCCTGCGAGGCTTGACCATCGACTCGCCTTTTGGCACCAATGGCAAGTTAACTATGCGTGCCGAGGACAACACGATTGTGGATTATGCGGTGGGCTGGGGCACTCTGGACACCAAAGAGCCGTTCATGGCCAAACCCAATATGGGCAGTTGGAAGCAGATCAGCGAGCTGGAGTTGGAATGGAAAAAGCGCAAAGGTTGGGCTTGATGCCCAGTCGCACGGAGTCAAACCTTGGAACCGACTGCACTGCTTGAATGCCTGAGTTCAGTCTCTTGCATCGTGACACAAAGCAGCACTGGCTTGATCGTCGGTGCGCTTTTGTTTCTTGTTGCGGCGGGCCTGACCTTGATTTTCGGGGTTCTGGGCGTCATCAACTTTTCGCACGGCTCTTTTTACATGCTGGGCGCCTACATCGCTTTGTCGGCCTACCGCTTTACGGGCAGCTACATCTTGGCCACCTTGGCAGCTGGTTTGGGCGTAGGCCTTTTTGGGCTGTTCTTTGAGCGTTTTTTCATGCGCCGTGTTTACAACGCCGATGTGTTGATGCAATTGCTGGTCTGCTATGCCTTTATTCTGATCCTTGACGATGTGGTGAAAATCATTTGGGGGCCCGAATTCCAGTCCATGGGGATGCCGGCAGCCTTCGAGGCCCCGCCCTTGTTCATCGGAGGCGGCATCGTGCCGGTGTTCTATCTGTATTTGATTGCGGCGGCAGGCTTGATTGCTTTGGTGTTGTGGTACATCTTGGCGAAAACACGCTTGGGCAAGGTCGTGCGCGCTGCCGCACACAATCCAACCATGACTTCGGCCCTGGGCTTGAACACAAGTTTGATTTATGCCTGCGTATTTGCCTTTGGGGGTTTGCTCGCTGGCATGGCGGGTGGCTTGGCCGCTCCTGTGCGTTCCATGTCACCAGGCATGGGCTTTTCCATCCTGATTGAGTCATTCATCGTGACGGTGATCGGTGGCATGGGCTCGGTCAGTGGTGCCTTGGTTGGCGCTTTGTTGATTGGCTTGGTTCGCTCATTCGGCTCGATTGGTTTTCCGCTGTTTGTTGAAGGCATCATGTTTTTGGCCATGGTCTTGATTTTGGTGCTTAAACCCAGTGGCTTGTTGGGCAAGGAGACACGCTCATGAAGCGCCACGCTTTCACCAAAGAAATGGCTTTGGGGGCGGTGGTTTTGGGTCTGTTGCTGCTCATCCCGTTACTGACCCCTTCGCGCATTGCATTGGATTTTGTCATTCGACTGGCCGCATTGGGTATTTTTGCTACTTCACTCAATATGTTGGTCGGCTATGGTGGCATGGTGTCTTTTGGTCATTCCATGTTTTTTGGCAGTGGTGCCTATGCTTTTGCACTGACCCTGCAAAAAACCAGTATGGGCATTCCAACCGCCATGTTGGTGGCGATTGTCTTTTCAGGCTTGGTGGCCTTGGTCATTGGCGCCATCTGTGTTCGGCTCAAAGAAATTTATTTCTCATTTCTCACCCTGGCTTTCCAGATGCTGTTTCACAGCATCATCCTGACCTGGACCACTTTGACCGGCGGTGATCAAGGCTTGACAGGGGGTATTCCTCGACCGCCTTTTCTCGGCTTGAATTTGGCCCAAACCACTGATTTATATGCCTTTGCCTCAGTCGTTGGTGTGGTGTGCTTTTTGCTGATGCGCTACATACTGCAATCCCCTTTCGGTTACACCCTGCGCATGGTGCGCGACAACGCCGACCGCGCCCAATTTCTGGGAATCAATGTATGGCGTGTCAAACTCTACGCCTTCATTTTGGCCGGTGTTTTTGCCAGTGTGGGTGGCGTATTGATGTCCTTGTTTGTGTCTGGCGCATTCCCTGACTTCAGTTACTGGACCATGTCTGGCGAAGCCGTGTTCATGATCATGATGGGCGGGGTCAATGTCTTTCTGGGGCCCTTGGTCGGCTCGGCCCTGTTGCTGATGTTCAACGATGTGATCACCCGAACCACCGAATACCATGGACTGGCGCTGGGACTGGTGGTGCTGATCTTCGCATTGGGTTTTAAACGGGGTATCACAGACTTTGTGCTTCAGGGTTGGCAATGGCTCCAGCGTTCGGGGCGAGCATCATGAGGCAGGCAGGCATCAGTGTCGTCACTGGCGGGGCCAGCGGCATAGGCGCCGCGTGTGTACAGCATTTGCTTCAGCGGGGAGACCGGGTTGTGGTGGTGGACATGCCCGGTGCTTTCCAGCAAGACAATTCCGGTCCCCAAGTGGCTGGAAACTATGAATGCGATGTCACCCACGACCAAGCACTGCGCGACGTAGCCGCAGCCATTGAAAAGCAACACGGCCCTGTTACCGCACTGGTCAACAGCGCCGGAATTTTGCAGCGTCGTTTGTCCCCGGACCAATTGAGCATGCAAGAGTGGGACCGCGTCATCGCGGTGGATCAGCGTGGCACTTATTTGTCCTGCGTCGTTTTTGGCCAAGCCATGGTCCAGCGAGGACGAGGCGCCATCGTCAACATCGCCTCGATCACAGCTACCCGTTCCGTACCCCTGCATGCCTACGCGCCTGCCAAGGCGGCGGTGCTGTCCATCACCCAATGCCTGGCAGGGGAGTGGGGTCGCTCGGGCGTGCGCGTGAATGCCGTTTCACCCGGCTACGTGCTGACAGCCGCCTTGCAAGCCGCTATTGCGCGCGGGGACCGCAACAGTGACGATATGAGTTCACAAGCAGCCATGGGACGACTGGTGGAGGTTTCTGAAGTCGCTGATGCTGTGGGTTTCTTGTTGTCCGACGCCGCCAGAGCCATCACGGGCATCAACTTGCCAGTGGATGCGGGCTGGTTGGCTGGCGCCAGTTGGATGACGTACGGGGGCGTGCCCTCATCGCAAGCCTTGTCCTGAACTTCGGAACCCATGCACGATGCTTCGAATCGATAATCTTTGTAAATCCTTTGGCGGCGTGGTGGCGACTTCAGACGTCTCTGTTCATTTTCCCAAAGAGTCTTTGAGCGCGGTGATCGGCCCCAACGGCGCAGGCAAAACCACTTTTTTCAATCTCATCTCTGGTGCCATTCCGGCTGATTCTGGCCGCATTGAGTTGGATGGCGAAAACATTGTGGGTCGCTCCGGCAGTGACATCGTACGCAAGGGCATAGGCCGCGCTTTCCAAGTGGCCAAGCTTTTCAAATCACTGACGGTTGAAGAGTCTTTGCGAGGAGCTTTGCTCTCCCCCTTGGGCAAATCCACACAGATGACGGGTCGATTCCCACTGCTGCAAACCCGTGACCGAGCCTTTGAAGTGATGGACCAGTTGGGACTCACACCCAAAGCGCAAGTGGTCAGTGGCAACTTGTCGCACGGCGACCAAAAGCTATTGGACATTGCTTTGGCCTTGGTCCTCAAACCCAAAGTACTCTTGCTTGACGAACCGGTGGCCGGCATGGGCCCTGAAGAGCGGGAGCAGATGATTGAAACGGTGCATGCCCTTTGGAAAAAAGGCGGCTTGACAGTGGTGCTGATTGAGCACGACATGGACATTGTGTTCAGAATCTCACAACATATCCATGTGCTGTCTTATGGCAAGTTATTGGCCCAAGGCAATGCCGAGCAAATTCGCAACAACCCCGCCGTGATTGAAGCCTACCTGGGCAGGCCGCGGGAGGTTCACCATGACTGAAGTCGTCTTACAGGCCCGAGGTCTGGATGTGTTTTATGGCAGCAGCCAAGTTCTGTTCAAGATGTCTCTGAGCGTCCAAAAGGGAGAAACCCTGGCGTTGCTTGGCCGCAATGGTGCTGGTAAGAGCACCACGTTGAAAGCCATGGCCGGAGTGATCCCTGTTCGCCATGGCGAGGTGATCTTGCACAACAAACCGGTGCACGGCCGAGCATCGCACTTGATTGCCAGAGCAGGCATTGGTTTTGTACCGGAGGATCGGCAAATATTCCCAGACCTGAGTGTGCAGGACAATTTGCTGATTGCTGTCAAACTGGGGGTTGATGGGGCCGACGATTGGAGCCTAGAGCGTGTCTATGACATGCTGCCTTTGCTGGCGCCCTTAAAAAACCGATTGGGTGGACAACTCTCCGGTGGCGAGCAACAGTTGCTGACGGTTGGCCGCAGTTTGATGGGCAACCCCAACGTGCTTTTGTTGGACGAACCCAGCGAAGGACTGGCGCCGATCATGGTGCAAAAGATTGGCGATCTGATTGAGGCTTTGCGCAAAGTGGGCACCACCATCGTATTGGCCGAACAGAACTTGCACTTTTGCCTCGGACTGTCCGATCGGGCGGTGGTCATTGACAAAGGGGCTGATGTGTTTGTGGGCACCATCCGTGAGCTCAATGCCAACAGCGACATCAAACAACGCTATCTGTCCGTATAAGCCATGAAAGCGCCGCGTGCAACGCTCTCTCTGGAAGGCACCACGCTGCTGATCACAGGCGCTGCGGGGGGTATTGGCACTGCCGCAGCCAAGCTCTGCAGTGGCCTGGGTGCCCAATTGGTGTTGACTGATTTACACGTCACCGATGCGTTGCGCCTTCTTGCTGATTCTTTACCCGGTGTTCAAGCGGTTCAAGCCTGCGATGTCACGCAACGCCAGCAGGTTGAGGACTTGGTTAGCCGCCACCCCAACTTGTCGGCCCTGATCGACACGTCGGGTATCTGTCCTTATGACGATGACTGGCTGCATCCTGACTGGAATGAGCAAGCCTTCATCCAAGTCATTCAAGTCAATCTATTGGGGCCCATCAACTGGGCGCGTGCTCTGCTACCCCAAATGATCGCGCGAGGATACGGACGCATGGCTTTTTGTGGTTCAGTGGCCGGTTGGATGGGCGGAGTGCGCGCAGGACCACACTATGCCGCTTCTAAGGGCGGGGTGCACGCCTTGGTTCGCTGGCTAGCCCAAAAAGGCACGCCACACAATGTGATGGTCAATGGGGTCGCGCCCGGGGTGATCGACACAGGCATGACTTCTGGCCAGGGCTACGATGCCCAAAATCAGCCCTTAAAGAGATTGGGCGAAGCACAAGAGATTGCGCATGTGTTGTCTTTTCTGGTTTCCCCTGGCGCATCGTTCATGTCAGGCGCCATCTTGGACGCCAATGGCGGGATCTTGATGCGCTAAAAGACCGGGCGCTGGGTCACAGGCTTCAAGCGCTCAGTTCAAAGCCGCGGTAGTTGTCGCTCACCACCTGGTCGCATATTTCGGTATACCGCGCAAAGCCTCCTGCGTAAGGCATGAACACCTGAGGCTTGCCTGGCACGTTGGCGCCCCAGTACCAAGAGTGTTTGACCTGGGCCAACAGAGTCGCGTTCGCGGCCTTGTTCACTTCTTCGCACCAAGCATCGCTGGCTTGCTCGCTGGCTTCAATACGCTGAAGGCCTTTGTCACGCAGCATGCGAATACATTCGGTGATCCAGTTGCCATGCTGCTCAATGGCCGGGGGCAGGTTGCACAGTACAGAAGGGCTGCCCGGGCCGGTGATGGTGAACATATTGGGAAAGCCGGGCACTTGCAGACCCAGATAGTTGCGGGGCCCATCACGCCAAACCTCTTTCAACTGGTGGCCATCGCGGCCTTGTATGTCCATTTTCAGCAAAGAGCCGGTCATGGCATCGAAACCGGTGGCGAAAATAAGGATGTCCAAGGGGTACTCGGCCTGCGCGGTTTGAATGCCGGTGGCCGTGATGCGCTCGATGGGCGTGGCACGCAAATTAACCAAGCTCACGTTGTCACGGTTGTAGGTCTCGAAATAATTCGAATCCACAGGGGGACGTTTGGCGGCAAAGGGGTGATCGATGTCGCTGAGCATGTCGGCAAGCTCAGGGTTTAGGACGACTTCACGGATTTTTTTCCGGATAAAGTCGGCCACCAGCTGATTGGCTTCAGGGTTGAGTAAGGTGTCATTGAATGCCGCACGAAATTCGAGCCCACCCTTGATCCAGGCCGTCTCCATGATGGCCTCACGCTCGGCAGGATATGTTGCCGTGACGGAGCGATTGACCATCCTGAAAGGGTGGCCATTGGTATTGGTGTTCATGATATGGCGAATGCCATCAGCATGGTCCTTGGCAAAGCGCTTGAATTCTTCTGACAGCAGCGCGTTACGCGCCGGAATACTGTAGTTGGCCGTACGCTGAAAGACCGTCAAGTGCTGGGCCTGGGCCGCCACCACGGGAATGGTTTGAATGCCTGTAGAACCTGTGCCCACCACCCCGACACGTTTGCCCGTAAAGTCCACTCCTTCATGGGGCCACTGTCCGGTGTGATACCACTGACCTTTGAAATCACTCAGGCCAGGCACTTGAGGGAGGTTGGCAGTGGACAGACAACCCACGGCCGTGATCAAGAAAGGCGCGACAAAATGATGTCCTTGCTCGGTGTACACATGCCAACGGTTCGTGGCGGCGTCAAAGTGAGCTGAATTCATGCGTGTGTTGAGCAAAATATCCGACCGCAGACTGAAGCGGTCAGCCACATGGTTCAGGTAGCGCAAGACTTCTGGTTGTTGCGGATAGCGCTCAGTCCAAGCCCATTCGTTCACCAGCTCTTTGGAGAAATAGAACATGTACGAGTGGCTTTCCGAGTCGCAACGTGCGCCGGGGTACCGATTCCAGTACCAAGTGCCACCCACGCCGTCACCGGCCTCCAACACTTTGACCTGCATGCCCAGTTTGTCACGCAAGCTGAGCAGTTGGTACATGCCTGAAAACCCCGCACCTATGATGATTGCATCGAGGGGAATGATGTGATCATTTTTAACGGGATGAGCTGGTGCTGATGTTTTCATACTGAAAATACTAACGGATACGCCTCCTCAAGGGCTGTGATCTTGGCGACATGACTTGAAATGGCTCAGCAAGCTTGACTGTGAACAGCGCTCGACCAAAGTTTTGATCAGCACCTGAGGTGCGGCGCCAGAGCTAGTTGCGAAAATTTTAAATTCAAGTCGAATGGATCAAGATTTTCACAACAAGTGCGTGACAGATTCCAGTCGTTTCAAAGGATCTAACTCACTCAGGAGTTGCAGCTTGAGCTCCGTGCCAATCGGCATAGCCTCCGCATAGCGGTTGGCCAGCCATCCACATTGGTCCAAGTGGTAAGGGGGAAAGATAGGCAGTTTGTCGATGACACCTTGCTGCTGAGCCGATGCGATAACTTTGCCAAGCCGATCCGCGTGGGCTTGCAGGGTGGCGGGCACTTCGACTTCTGAATCTTGCGGCACATAGGTCACGCTGCCTTGCCACACGCCATAGGGGCCGGGTTGCACATCATGCAATTCAAAGCGCAAACCGCCCTGGCACACAATGCGAAACAATGTGGGTTGCACTTGTTCTAATTCTCTGATGTGCGCCATACAACCCACGTGATGCAGAGACGGTACTTGGCCAGGCACCTGAACTTCGCTGCCTTGCTGAATCCATGCCACGCCAAAAGGCTGTTGCTGTTGGTGGCACCGCTTGATGAGGTCGAGGTAGCGCACTTCGAAAATTTGAAGCAGCAGCATGCCATCGGGAAATAGGCCGTTCGAAAGGGGGAAGAGGGGAATGGTGTCCTGCACGGTTGGGTCTATGCTTTGGGGTTCGGTTTATCGGAGCTCAATGACATCACTGTTGGGCTTTCAACAATTATGATCCGAACTTCATGACGAAGGAAAAGCCTTATGACACCGGAAACACTTTTGCAGCACATTGACAATGGAAAGCTTTGGACCGACGGATCGTTGGCCAGCATTCCAGCAGATGCGGCGCATGCTTACCAAACCGCATTGCAAGTAAGGCAACTCCGGGTAGCGCGGGGTGAACAGCCGCGGGGTTTCAAGATTGGCTTTACCAACCGCAGTATTTGGGAGCGTTATCAGGTGTTCGAGCCTATTTGGGGCACGGTGTGGAACACCACCCTCAGCATGGCCAATCAAGTGGACGAGTGCAGCGTAGACATTTCACGCATGTGCCAGCCCAGGCTTGAGCCGGAGTTGGTGTTTGGTATGCGTTGCACGCCGCCATCCGATTTAACGGTGCAAAGTTTGTTTGAGTCGATTGAATGGATGTCAAGTGGTTTTGAAGTGGTTCAATCGCATGCTGCCGATTGGAAGTTCAAGCTGGCGGATACCATTACAGACAGTGGCTTGCACGCCCATCTGGTCGTGGGCAAGTCAGTGCAGGTGGCGAATGTGGCGAGCAACGGTGAAGCTTTGCACGCAATGCTAGCGGGCATGTCGCTTGAATTGATGCAAGCAGGGCAGAAGGTAGAAACGGGTGCTGCGTCGAATGTGCTGGACAGCCCTTTGATGGCGCTGCAGCACTTTATCAAGGCGCTTAGAAGCTGCCCTGGGGCCCCCGATGTAAAGGCGGGGGACGTGATCACCACCGGAACTTGGACAGACGCTTGGCCGTTGGCCACGGGGCAAGTTTGGCAAAGTCAGTACGAGTTGCCGCTCGTGGGCTTGACTTTGAAGGTGGTTTGAAATCAACCTGGATCCGGCAGTTCATCCTGTCATCGCTGGCTGATCTGTCGTCATCCAGGGCGACAGCGGGTGGGTGATTTTTGGACAACGCAGTTAAGCAACGTCTTCCATCGGTCTGACTTCTGTAACTGCTACGCAACAGCCCTCACATGACTGAGCGCCGCACGGATATTGGCTATCACCTCGAGCAGCTTGTCTTTGGCCGCGTGCATGGGCGTGAGATACAGCGTGGTCTGTCCGGCGTGTTTGATCGCCCGCCCCACACCCGCGAGCAAGAGTGCGCGACTGTCGATGGCCTCCATCCGGGCTCCCGGCTTTGCGGCCCTGCAGTACCAGGACCACCAGTTGTAGACGAGTGCTACGGCCCGCGCGCTGGTCTGACACCGCTCGATGTCTTGTGTCGTGAAGCCTCCCCAACCCCACTGGTTTTTGAGTTCGTCAAATCCATTCTCACAGTCAGCCCGGTCCCTGTAGAGTTGAGCGAATGTCACCAATTCGCAGGTGCTGTTGGTCACCAGCACCGCATACTCCCAGACTTGCACGTCGTTGGTCGGCATCAGTATTTCAAGCGGCTCCCCCACCTCGTTCTTGGCTCTTCGGCTCAGCGCTAAATCCGTCTTCACTGCACGGCGCAGCATCACAACCCGACGCGCCCTGTCCCAGCCGGAGAGCTTGAGCGTGTCCCCACCGCGCTCCAGCCCTGGTCGTTGGGGCCCGGCTTGCTCCAGTTTTCACGTGCAAATTGGCGCGCGCTGAATGTGCACGTTGAGGATGACCGGATTGAGATTGACAACAACACGGCCGAGCACTCCCTGCGTGGGGTTGTACTGAGGCGCAAGAGTTACTTGCACGCCGGCGACGACAGCGGTGGCGTAAGTGCCGGTCATCTACAGCCTGATCAGAACCTGCAAATGCAACGGTATTGATCCCGATGCCTGAGTGCGCTATGTGCTGGCTCGAATCGCAGACCATCCCATAAACCGGGTCGCAGAGTTGTTGCCGTGGGCGCTTGCGCAGCGAATGGGCGAGGCCAGTCAGAACTTGCGCTTGGCGGCCTGAAGGATCTGAACCTTTGGCAAAATAGTGTCCATGAACGACACTAAAGTCATTGAGGCGCTGTCAACCGCCAGTAGCCTTGAACTCTTCGACCTCAGCCGCATCATTGAACGGCTGTTGGCTGACCCCCCGGCGCATCGTTGCCGTTCGCAACAAGCTCAACTTGGGAAAGTCTGTCCAGTTTATGGACTGGCGCTCTGGCCAGATGCGCTCTGGCAAGGTGGTCGCTATCAAAGATTCACAGATCACCGTGCTCGAGGAAAGCAGAAATTTACAGTGGAAGCTGTCTTATGCGGCCATCGATCCAGGAGACAGCACCGAACCTATCGAAAGCGCGTCACCAGTTCCCGATCAGCCACAGCCCAAGAAGTTGGGTGCAAGTGACTTCAGGCGAGGTGATAAGGTCTCATTTATAGACAAGTATTTGCAGCCACAAATCGGCACGATTACACGCATCAATCAGCGAACAGCCTCTGTCGATTGCGATGGCGGTTCTGGTTGGCGTGTCCCGTTCGCAATGCTGAGCCACGTGATGGACTTTTAAAGGTAAAGCGTAATCAAGTCAAGAACGGTACGGTGCGGACGCTTATTCAAAGACCGTCCGTGCGCAGCAACAAAAAATGTGTTAAGACGGTAGCTGATTTACCGACGACGATCTGGGTGAAGAGATTCCAGCGGTATTTTGAAAGGATCGCCCCATGAACGACGAAGGCCGCGCCATACAGCGCAAAGTAGTTGAAGATTTGGCAAACAAAGTCGCGCAAAATGACCCCGTTCTAGGCGCTCAACTTTGGGCGATCGTGATGAGCGCAAGCGGTTAGTTTGTAGGAAAGCTCAAGAAGTGAGCCTGTG
>Ga0164294_10004076_pt1 | contig 12834 bp, 19 predicted proteins | sample GEODES005metaG_FD_111479 | JGI IMG/M metagenome (GOLD analysis project Ga0164294, IMG submission 111479) | Oligotrophic lake water microbial communities from Sparkling Lake, Wisconsin, USA - GEODES005 metaG | ecosystem: Environmental > Aquatic > Freshwater > Lake | place: USA: Sparkling Lake... | reverse complement strand
AACCCGGAACCTCCATGTCGGAGTCGATGCCGAACGCGTCGCGCACCTTCACCATCTTGTCAGGCGATTCCAGGATCGTCGTCGCGCGGCTGTCGGGCTGTATGTTCGGCAAGTCGGTCATGGCGAGAGGTCCTTACGCACTCCGCCCGAACGCTCAAGACCTGATTTGGTCGAAGAGAGGCTGCAATCAGCCGATCTTGGGCGGCAACGGGAAGAGCGTGACGAAACGCTCGGCCAGTGCCCGGTCGCCCTCGATCGCCAGCGCGCCTGCCGTTTCCAGCTCGGTCAAAGGGATGTGGGCATAGACCGCCGCCGCGACGTTGCGGGCCTCGTTCGTCGTGAACAGCAGATCGACATCGCCGGGTTCTATGCGCGCGACATCGAATGCGCCGTCGTGCAGCCGCGTGTCGAACAGATCGTCTCCGATCCGGAAGCCGATCCGCGCGTCGATCCCTTCGGCGCGTTCGGGCGCGAGCATCGTGCGGAACGACATCATCAGCGATGCCCCGCTCAGGGGAAGGCGCGGATCGTGGAGCGGGGACCGCACCGCCCAGCGCCCGAGCGCGGCCATCGCCGCCTCGCTGCCCTTGCCCCATTCGGTGAGCTCATAGACCTGTACGGAGGCGGGGGGAGGCAGCTTGCGCCGGACGAGTACGCCGGCAGCCTCCAGCCCCTCCAGCCGCTGGGTCAGCACGTTGGCGCTGATCCCCGGCACGCCCTTGCGAATTTCACTGAACCGTCGCGGTCCATACATAAGCTCGCGCAGGATCAGCAGCGCCCAGCGCTCGCCTATCAATTCCATTGCGAAAGCCATTCCGCAGGCATCGTCATACCAGCGTTTCGGCAGGGCCTCGATGGCGTTGGTTACATTTTTTAACTTCATAGTTGTCTTTTGTAACTCATCGCCGCATAGGACGCAAATACCGAGTCGCAAAGGAGTGTTTCGAGATGGCCAAGATGATCTTCGTGAACCTGCCGGTGGCGGACGTCGCCAAATCCACGGCTTTCTATGAAGCGATCGGCTTCACCAAGGATCCGCGCTTCTCGAACGAGCAGGCCAGTTCGATGCAATGGTCGGACGAGATCGTGATGATGATCCTCGATAAGGCCTTCTACCAGACCTTCACGACCAAGCAGATCGCCGACACAACCAAGACCAGTGCAGTATTGCTGTGCCTGTCGCAGGGTAGCCGGGCCGAGGTCGATGCAATCGCCGAAGCCGCGCTCGCCGCTGGCGGCAGCGAGCCGCGTCCCGCGCAGGACATGGGCTTCATGTACGGCCGCACGTTCGAGGATCCCGACGGCCACACTTACGAGCCGATGTTCATGGACATGGAGGCCGCGAAGGCGGCGATGGGCCAGTGTGAGCCGGCTGCGGCATAACCCAACTCGAGCAAGGAGAAAGACGATGGCAAAGAAAGTATTCGTGAACCTGCCCGTCAGCGACGTGGCCAAGTCGACGGCCTTCTACGAGGCGATCGGCTTCGTGAAGGACGAGCGTTTCTCGGGCGAGCACGGCGCTTCGATGCGGTGGACCGACGACGTCGTTTTCGGCCTGATGGCGAAGGACGCCTTCTCCGGCATCTCGTCCAAGCAGGTCGCCGATACGCGGACGAGCGCCACGGCGGTGTTCGCGCTGTCGTTCGACACGCGTGAAGAGGTCGATGCGATCGTCGCGAACGCGGTCGCCGCGGGCGGCACCGAGGGGCACGAGCCCGAGGACATGGGCTTCATGTACTCGCGCGCCTTCACCGATCCCGACGGCCATGGCTTCGGCCCGTTCTTCATGGACATCGCCGCGTTCGAGGCGATGCAGCAGGCAGAGCCGGAAGCCGCTTGATCCCCCCCCTTCACGGGAGTGACGACGATGACCCCGACCATCACCACCTTCAAATGGGTGCCGCCGTTCGCGCGCGGTTTCGTCCGCGACATCCGCGCGCGCTGGGCGTTCGAGGAGGAAGGGCAGGCCTATGCGGTCGACCTGATCGACGGGCCCACTTCCAAGAGCGAGGCACATCGTCGTTACCAGCCCTTCGGCCAGATCCCGACCTATCGGGACGACGAGGTCGCGATCTTCGAATCCGGCGCGATCGCGCTTCGGATCGCGGAACAGGGCTCCGTGCTGCTGCCCGCCGATCCCGCCGGGCGGATGAACGCGATCCAGTGGATCATCGCGGCGCTCAATTCGGTCGAGCCCTATGTGATGCAGCTCGCGGTCGTCGACGTGTTCGAGGCCGATTGCGAATGGTCGGCGCCACGGCGATCGCGGGTGGTGGCGGATATCGAGGGGCGCCTCGGCGATCTGGAGAAGGCGCTCGGCGACAAGACCTGGCTCGACGGCGACACATTCACGGTCGGCGATCTGACGATGGTCTCGGTGCTGGGCGGTCTGCGCGGCACCGGCGTGCTCGACGGCTTCCCCAGGCTCGCGGCCTATGTCGCCCGCGGCGAGGCGCGGCCGGGCCATGTGAAGGCCATGGCCGATCACATGGCGGTGTTCGAAGAGAAAACGGCGGCCTGATCGCCCCTACGACCCAAGGAGAAGAGCGATGGCTTATATCGATGGTTTCGTCTGCCCCGTGCTGCCGGGGCGCCGGGAGGATTATCGGACCTTGTCCGAGACCTCGTCCCAGATCTTCCTGGATTATGGCGCGCTTCAGGTCGTCGAGACCTTCGGCGATGCCGACGTGCCGGAGGGCAAGCAGACCGATCTCTGGCGTGCCGTCGCGGCCGACAAGGCGGCGGGCGAGGGGATCGCCTTCAGCTGGATCGTCTGGCCATCGAAGGAGGCGCGCGACAAGGGCTGGGAAGGCTGCATGGCCGACGAGCGCATGAAACCCTCGCCCGATATGCCCTTCGATCCGAAGCGGATGATCTTCGGCGGCTTCGAAACGCTGCTGGATACCGCCGCCGCCTGATCGGTTGAAAAGCCCCGAGGAGAGAGATGATGACAGAGCTGGTAACCTGCCTGTGGTATGACGGAACGGCCGAAGAAGCGGCGCAATTCTATGCGGCGACCTTCCCCGATTCGTCGGTGGACTCGGTCAACCTCGGCCCCGGCGACAATCCCGGTGGCGGCAAGGAGGGCGAGGTGCTGACGGTCGAGTTCACCGTCGCCGGACGCAAGTTCGTCGGCCTGAACGGTGGCCCGATGTTCAAGCCCGACCAGGCCGTCTCGTTCATGATCATGACCGAGGATCAGGCGGAGACCGACCGTTACTGGGACGCGATCGTCTCGCACGGCGGCGCCGAGAACGCTTGCGGCTGGTGCCAGGATCGCTGGGGCTTCTTCTGGCAGATCACGCCGCGCATCCTGATGGAAGCGACGACGAGCAAGGACAAGGCGGCCGCCAAGCGCGCGTTCGAAGCGATGATGACGATGCGCAAGATCGACGTCGCCACCATCGAACGCGCCTTCAAGGGAGAATGACGATGAGCGAAGTCTACGAGCTTTCGGTCGAGCGGCTGATCGACGCGCCGGTCGCGGCGGTGTGGAAGGCCTGGACCGACCACCTCGAGGAATGGTGGTGCCCCAGGCCCTGGAAGACCGAACTCATCGAGCAGGACCTCCGCGCCGGCGGCCGTTCGGCGATGGTGATGCGCGGCCCCAACGGCGAGGAGCATCCGATGGAGGGCGTGATCCTGGAGGTGGTGCCCGAACGCAAGGTCGTCTTCACCGATGCCTTCACCGAGGGCTGGGTGCCGGCCGGGCCGTTCATGGTCGGCTTCATGGAATTCACGCCCGAGGGCGACAAGACCCACTACCGCGGCGGTGCCCGCCACTGGACCGCGGAGGCCTATGAGCAGCACAAGGCGATGGGCTTCGAGGATGGCTGGGGCAAGGTCGCCGAGCAGCTGGAGGAGGTCGCCAGGCGGCTGGCCTGACTCCGTTCGTCGATAAAATCGGGCGGACTATCTGTGCATCTTCCCCGGTCGCGGCGTCTTTCAGACAAAAGCGACTTCGGGGGAGGTACATTTGCTCATTCTGGCTCTGGTTCTGATGGGATCGGCGTTCGTGGCCTTGCTGGTCGACGGTCACAGCCGCGCCGACAGCACGGCGCGTGGCGAAGCGATCACGGAGCGGTGGGACGTCTCGACCCTGCTGGGCCTCGGCACCTTCGCTGCCATCGTCGGTGGCTATCTCGCTTTCCAACTCCTAATCTGATCAGGCGAAGGCCGGCGCGCTCTTCAGCCGCTGATAGGCTTCGATGACCTCTCCCAGCGCGCGTTCGTGGCTGCGGTCGCCGCCGTTGCGATCGGGATGGTAGAGACGAACGAGTTCCGAATAGCGCTGGCGCAACCCGCGGCGATCGGCGTCGATGTCGAGACCCAGCACACCCAAGGCCTTGCGATCCTCGCCCGACAGCGGCCTGCCGTCCTTGCGCTCGGCCACCGCGCGCATGCCGCCGCGGAAGCGTGCCTGGATCGCATCCAGCGGATCGCTGAAGTCCGCCCATTTCGGCGGGCGATCGGCGCCGGCGTAGGAAAAGGCCCGCGTCTCGCGCTCCCACCCCGCATAGGGCCGCTGCGACTCCGCAATCTCCTCCGCGCTCATCCCGGTGAAGAAATTGTAGCGCGTATTGAATTCGCGGACATGATCGAGGCACAGCCAGCGCCAGTCGCCCGGCCCGTCGAACGAGGCGCGGTTGGCGCCGGGGGCACGGAATTCGCCCGGCTGGTCGCACCCCGGCTCCGAGCAGAGCCGCTCCCCCGGTATCCGTCCGTGAAATCGTGTCGTCCGCTCGCTCAAACCCGCCCTCGTACAAATGTGCGTAATCCCACTATGTAGGGCGGATGACGCAAACTGGAACCGGGCCCGTGGCCGCCGAAATCGAACGACGCCTTCAAAGCGCCTTTTCTCCGCAACGGCTCGCCGTGATCGACGACAGCGCCAAGCATCGCGGCCATGCAGGGCACGACGAACGCGGCGAGAGCCACTTCACCGTGGAGATCGTCGCGGCGGACTTCGCAGGCAAGAACCGCGTCGCCCGGCATCGCGCCGTCAACGCCGCGCTGGCCGATCTGCTGACGGAGCGCGTCCATGCCCTCGCGATCGTCGCGCGGGCACCCGGTGAATAGGGCGCGCACGTGATCCGCAAGCCGCGCCCGGCCGCCCGCATCCTGCTGGTCGATCCGCAGGACCGTGTCCTCCTCTTCCGCTTCGTCGCGCCCGATGGCCGCCCGCCTTTCTGGTGCACGCCCGGCGGCGCGCTCGATCCCGGCGAGACCTATGCCGAGGCTGCCGTACGTGAGCTGACCGAGGAGACCGGACTGCAGCTGCCCTGCGGCGAGGAGGTCGCCCGCCGCCACATCGAATTCCTGACGCTGGAAGGCGAGGAGTGCGAGGCGGACGAGCGCTATTTCCTCATCGAAACGCCGACCGACCGGATCGAAACCCACGGCCACACCGAACTCGAACGCCGCGTGATGCGTGACTGGCGCTGGTTCGACCGGGACGGGCTGGCGGCGCTCGACGAGCGTTTCTACCCCGAGGACCTGCCCGAGATGCTGGTGAGCCTCGACGTCTGGTAGGCTCCGTCCGGCGCCGCGCCCTTGTCCGCAAGGGGCTGTGTCGCTACATCGCGAATGCCGATTAACCCTAGGAAAACACTCATGGCAGACGTGCTGGACAAGCCTGCCGGTCTTTCCGAACCGGCGCCGCCCCCGAAGCCCGTGCCCGATATCGTGGTCCGCGATTTCCGTTTCGGCCTCGCCGCCGCGCCGGTCCGCCACTGGCTGGGCGGCGACATGTTCCGCACGGTCGTCGGCGATGCGCTGTCGATCTTCCTGCCGACCGGCGAGCGCTTCTTCATCCGCGCGGTGAAGCACCATGCGCCCAAGATACAGGACCCGGTCCTCGCCAGGAGCATCCAGGATTTCGCGCGGCAGGAATCCTACCACACCCGCGAGCACGAAGATTACAACCGCGCGATGGAACTGCTCGGCTACGACGTTCCGGAGATGGAGAAGCCGGTCAAGGAGGTGCTGAAGGCCGAGGGGCGGGCGGTGCAGAGCCTCGCCACCACCTGCGCGGTCGAGCATATCACCGCCTCGATCTCGCACCTCGTGCTCAGCCGCAATGTGCTGCACGATGCCGACGATCGCTATCGCCGCCTGTGGACCTGGCACGCGCTGGAGGAACTGGAGCACAAGGCGGTGGCGCTCGACGTGTTCAACGTCGTCACCCGCAACTGGAAGCCGTATCAGCGCTACCTGTTCCGCAACATCGTCATGACCGTCACGCTGTGGCGCTTCGTGAAGATCTTCTTCCGCAGCGCGCGCATCTACACGCGCCACGACGGGCTGGAGAGCCGAAGCCGCTTCGCGATGGGCATGTTCAAGGTGCTGCTGGTGAAGCCCGGCTATTGGCGCCACGGCATCTGGGCGGTGCTCGCTTACTACCGCCCGGGCTTCGATGCCCGCCACCGCGACGACGGCAAGCTGATCGCCGAGGCACGGGCCGAGCTGGAGCGGACGAAGCCCTTCGCGGTGAAGGCGGGCTAAGCTTACCCCCTTTGGCTTACCCCGGCGTATGCCGGGGCCCAGGTGGATCTTGGCGCAGCGCTGGTGATGACCTCACCTGGGCCCCGGCATACGCCGGGGTAAGGTAAGAGGCGACTCTCACCGCATTTCAAATGCACGATTTCCTACACGGGAATCGTGCGAATTCAGCGACATCCGCTTCCTTAAGTTGAGGAAGTTGAGGGTTGTGAGCGCTTTTGCCCCGGCCTCCAAAATCCCGCTGTTCTCCTCTCGCCGACATGCGCGACCACAATGGCTGCACGCCCCGAGTGCAGCGGCGATCGAATGAAACCGACACGTTCAAAAAACCGGCAGGCGCAGGCCTGCCTCAACGAACAATGTAATCATAAACTAGGAACGTTAAAGGGGCGACAGGGTCGCGATGAGGTCCTTCGCGCCGATGTCCCTCTTCGCATCGTAGCGGAGACGGTTCGCTTCGATCGTCTCGAGCTGCGCCCCGGCCCAGGCGCCCAGCTCGCGAAGCGGCTCCGCGAGCGAATGGCCAAGCTCCGTCAGCGCATATTCGACCTGCGGCGGCACCGTCGGATGAACCGTCCGGCTGACCATACCGTCGCGCTCCAGGGCCTTCAGCGTGCGGGTCAGCATCTGCTGCGATATGCCGCCGATCGTGCGCTTGATGTCGTTGAAGCGGCGCGGGCGCTCGGTCAGCACCATCACGATCATCACCGTCCATTTGTCGCCAACGATGGTCAGCACGCTGCTCATCTTGCGGCAATGCTCGCTGACCCCGGGCTGGGTGGGCATATCCATGTGACCTGGTCCTAAAAATATGCGTTCTTGCGCGGCTTCTCTGGTCACATAACTAGTCCTGGTCACAAATCCAGACCGGAGTTACCCATGAAGCTTCTTCACCTCGATTCCAGCATCCTGGGCGACGGATCGGCGAGCCGCGCGATTTCCGCGGCCATCGTCGAACGCTTCCAGGAAACGCATCCGGGCATCGAAGTCACCTACCGCGATCTCGTCGCGGAGCCGCTTCCCCATCTGACGCTCGACCGGTACATGGCCCTCGACGCCGGGGCGGACGTCCAGCAATTCCTCGACGCGGACATCGTGGTGATCGGCGCGGGATTCTACAATTTCTCCATTCCCAGCCAGCTGAAATCCTGGATCGATCATATCGCGGTGAAGGGGAAGACCTTCAGTTATGGCGAGAACGGCCCGGTCGGACTGGCGGTGGGCAAGCGCGTCGTCATCGCCCTGGCACGCGGCAATGTTTACGGCGAGGGCTCCCCTTACGTCGCTTTCGAGCATGCCGAGACGTTGCTTCGCTCGGTCTTCAGCTTCGTCGGCGCGGATGTCGAATTCATCGTCGCGGAGGGGCTTGGGCGGAGCGAGGACGCGCGCCGTGCCGCGATCGACGGCGCCCTCGCGCAGGTCCGTCGGATGTCCGAGGCGTCTCCGGCCCGCGAAGCCGTGGCTGCCTAGTCAGGCGGTGGAGGCCCCGGCTCGAGCGCGCACACGCTCGGGCCGGGGCAAATCGATCGTGGGGTAAGCCCTCCCGCCTTGCCGATTTTGGCCTCCTCGCCTAAGTCGCCGCCTCCCATGGCCGAACCCATCATCATCGCCGTCCCGAAAGGGCGCATCCTCTCCGAAGTGATGCCGCTGTTCGCGGCGGCGGGCATCACGCCCGAGCCGGCGTTCGCCGACGAGAACAGCCGCGCGCTGCGCTTCTCGACCGATCGGCCCGATATCGGCCTGATCCGGGTCCGCGCTTTCGACGTGGCGACGTTCGTGGCGCATGGTGCCGCGCAACTCGGCATCGTGGGATCGGACGTGCTGATGGAGTTCGACTATTCGGAGCTCTACGCGCCGGTCGACCTGCGGATCGGATACTGTCGCCTTGCGGTGGCCGAGCCGGTCGATCTCGCCGCGAAGGACGATCCGCGGACGTGGAGCCATGTCCGCGTCGCGACCAAATATCCGGGCGTCACGCGCCGCCACTTCGCCGCGAAGGGCATTCAGGCCGAGTGCGTAAAGCTCAACGGAGCGATGGAGATCGCGCCGGTGCTGGGCCTCGCCAGCCGGATCGTCGATCTGGTCTCGACCGGGCGGACGCTGAAGGAAAACGGGCTGGTCGAGGTCGAGACGGTGGCCGAGGTCTCCTCGCGCCTGATCGCCAACCGCGCCGCGTTCAAGACGCGCGCCGCCGAGATCCTGCCGCTGATCGAGGCGTTCCGCGCGGCGGTGGAGGCGAAGGCGGCCGCCTGATGATCCGGCTCGACGCCTCGGCTCCCGATTTCGCCGCCTCGTTCGACGCGCTCGTCAATGCGCGGCGCGAGGCGGACGCGGATGTGTCGCGCGATGTCGCGGCGATCGTCGCGCGGGTGAAGGGCGAGGGCGATGTGGCGCTGCGCGACTATACCCAGCGCTTCGATGCCCATGACCTCGACCTATCCGGCTGGGAGATTTCGAAGGCCGATCGCAAGGCGGCGCTGGCCGGGCTGGACAAGGGCCTGCGCGCCGCGCTCGACCTCGCGGCCGAGCGTATCTCGGACTATCACGCCGCACAGAAGCCGGCCGACCGCGATGCCACCGATGCGGTCGGTGTGCGCCTCGGCGCGCGGTGGAATGCCGTCGATGCGGCGGGGCTGTACGTTCCGGGCGGACGCGCGGCTTACCCCTCCTCGGTGCTGATGAACGCGCTGCCGGCGAAGGTCGCGGGCGTAGGGCGCCTGACGATGGTAACGCCGACCCCGAACGGCGAGGTCAATCCGCTGGTGCTGGCGGCGGCCGAGATCGCGGGCGTCGATCAGGTGTTTCGCGTCGGCGGCGCGCAGGCGGTGGCGGCGCTCGCTTACGGTACTCGGCGGATCGACGCGGTCGACGTGATCGTCGGGCCGGGCAACGCCTGGGTCGCCGAGGCCAAGCGGCAGCTCTACGGAGTCGTGGGCATCGACATGGTCGCGGGGCCATCCGAGATCGTCGTCGTGGCGGACGGGGCCAACGATCCCGCCTGGATCGCCGCCGATCTGCTCAGCCAGGCCGAGCATGACCCGACCAGCCAGTCGATCCTGTTCACCGACGATGCCGCCTTCGCCGATGCCGTGGCCGTGGCCGTCGAGGCGCAACTCGCGCGGCTGCAGACGCGGGCGGTGGCCCGTGCTTCGTGGGAAGCCAATGGCGCGATCGTCGTCGTGCCCGGCCTCGACGCCGCGCTCCCGCTCGTCGACGCGCTCGCGCCCGAGCATCTCGAACTCGCCGTCGCCGATCCCGAGCCGCTGTTCGCGCGCGTTCGCCATGCGGGATCGGTCTTCCTCGGTCGCCACACCCCCGAAGCGGTGGGCGACTATATCGCCGGGCCGAACCATGTGCTGCCCACCGGGCGCCGCGCGCGGTTCGCCTCCGGCCTTTCCGTCCTGGATTTCATGAAAAGAACCTCCTTCATCGCCTGCTCCGAAGCGAGCCTTCGCGCCATCGGCCCCGCCGCGCTTGCGCTCGCCCATGCCGAGGGGCTCCCCGCCCACGCCGCCTCGATCGAGGTGCGGCTGTGAGCGGGCGCAAGCGCAAATCGTCGACCAAGGGCCGGGCGACGGCGCGGCTGGCGGCGGTGCAGGCGCTCTACCAGCAGGAGATGGAGGGCACGCCGCTCGCCCGGCTGCTCGACGAATTCCACCAGCACCGCATCGGCAAGACGATCGAGGACGTGACCTACGACGAGGCCGACGTGACCTTCTTCGACGATATCGTGCGGGGCGTCACCGCCCGGCGCGAGGAGATCGATGCGCTGATCGAGAGCGCGATGTCGCAGCAATGGACGCTCGCCAGGCTCGACCGCCCGCTCCGCCAGATCGCGCGGTCAGGGACGTACGAGCTGCTCGCCCGGATCGACGTGCCGACCGCTGTGGTCATCACCGAATATGTCGCCGTCGCCGACGCCTTCTACGATCGCACCGAGACCGGCTTCGTCAACGGCGTGCTGAACGCCATCGCCACGAAGGCGCGGGGCAAGGCGGAGTAGAGGGGTGAGAAGCGGCGGGCACGATCTCGATCGCTTCCTCACCGCGCAGGCCGACAGCTACGCCACCGCGCTGGCGGAAATCCGGCAGGGCGCCAAGCGCAGCCACTGGATGTGGTACATATTCCCGCAGATCGCCGGCCTGGGGCAAAGCCCGATGGCGCGGCATTACGCCATCGCGGATCTGGACGAGGCACGCGCCTTTCTCGCGCATCCCGTGCTGGGCGCGCGGTATCGCGAGATGGTCGAGGCCCTGCAGGCGCTGGGGCCGACCACCGTCGAGCGCGTGTTCGGCGGCATCGACGCGATGAAGCTGCGGTCCTCGCTGACCTTGTTCCGGGAGGCGTCGGGCGAAAGGGTGTTCGGGGAAGCGCTCGATCGCTGGTTCGGCGGCGATGAGGATAAGGCGACGCTCGATCGGCTTGCTTGCGCTGGCCGTCACGCTGGCCGATAGGTGGGGCTGGTTGGGGGATCGATGGGCAAAGCGATGACAATAGGACTCGTGATCGCCGGCGTCGCCGCGCTGGCAGTTGCCGGTCCCCACTATGCCAAGCGCGTCGTGCACGGCGCTCAGCAGGCCGCTGCCAAGGCGGAAACGGTGGCAACCGGAGATCCGGCGGCGGGCGCTAAGCCGATCGATCCCAAGGTCGTACCGCCGACGATCATCGGCATGAACATGGGCATCCTCAGCTATTATTCGTCCGAAGAACCCTACTACGATCCGTTGAAGGCCCATGCCGAGATCACGCTGGATGCAGGCAGCACGGTCAAGGACATGGCGCAGTTGAAGCGCGATGCCGATGGCTGGTTCATCGGCGTTCCAAAGGGAACACTGCTGCAGTTTCCGCTCGGCAATGCCGCTTCGGGCCTGTGGCCGCTCGATTGTACGATGTCGCCCGGATGGAGCGTGGATTTCGTCCTCACCGGCAGTTTCAGTGGCAACGGGACAAAATTTCGCGTGACGGTGCCGAAAGAGGCGCACGACGGAGTCATCCTGAAGGTGAAGGCCGATCATGACGGCGCCAACCTGACCAAGCTTTCCTGCCAGCCGACCTCGGCGCCGCCGGCTGACTTGTTCCGCCCGGACTTCCTGGCTGAGATGAAGCCGTTTCGCATCATTCGCTACATGAACTGGATGCTGGCCAACAACGGGCCGTCGGGCAAGTGGAGCGATCGGCCGACACCGAACCAGGCGACCCCGATCGGCCGCGGAATCTCCGTCGAGCATATGGTTGCGATCGCCAACCTCAACCATAGCGACCCCTGGTTCACGCTGCCGTTCAACGCGGATGCCGAATATCAGCGCAATTTCGCGACTTACGTGCGGGATCATCTCGACCCGGGGCTCAAGGCCTATGTCGAGCTTTCGAACGAGATTTGGAACAACGGTTTCCCGCAATCGCGACAGGCATCCGAACTCGGGAAGCAGAAATATCCCAAGGCGAACGAGGTCCAGCAAAACGATTTCTACTACGCCGACCGCGTACGAGAGATGATGGGAATCTGGACCGAGGTCTTTGCCGGGCAGAGACAGAGGCTGGTGCGCGTGCTCGCCGATCAGAATGGCTGGGGACAGCGCGCCGATTGGGCACTGGGTCATGAGAAGACATGGGCATCGGTCGATGTCGTCGCGGTCGCGCCCTACTTCGGCGATATGCCGTTCGACGTTCCGGGCAAGGGTGCCGAGCGGGTCAATGGCATCCTCGCCAAGATGCCGGCCTACATCGAGGGGGCGATCTCGGGCGCAAAGAACCTGAAGGTAGTCGCCAACAAATATGGCTTGCGGCTGGTCGCTTATGAGGGCGGGCCGGGTATGAACGCTTATGATAAGGAAATGGTGAACGACATCATTTCGGTCTATCACGACCCACGTCTGATCCCGATCTACAAGAGCTTCCTGGAGCGTTGGCGCAATGAGGTCGGTGGTGAGCTGGTGCTGTTCGATTATTCGGGTGACGGCATCTGGAGCCACGTCGATTATACCGGCCAGAAGCTCGATCAGGCGCCCAAGATGAAAGCCGTGCTGGACTTCATCGCAACGCTGCCGCCGTCGCAGAAGTGAAGGCCGCTCGTGGGGCATGGCGGCTGCGCGCGTCGATCGCGATCGGGGCGTTGCTTCTGTCGGCCGCCTGCCACCAGGCACCGCCGCGACATCCGATAGGGAACATCCAGCCGGACGCGGAACTCGCCCGCACGTTCTCCATCCTACGCAGCGCTACAGCCATGAAGCCCGCGACGCTGAAGATCTTGTTTTACGGGCAATCCATCACCTCGACCAAGTGGACCGATCTTGCGGCAGGTCACCTGCGGGCAACCTATCCGAACACGCATTT
>Ga0164294_10004075_pt1 | contig 12835 bp, 15 predicted proteins | sample GEODES005metaG_FD_111479 | JGI IMG/M metagenome (GOLD analysis project Ga0164294, IMG submission 111479) | Oligotrophic lake water microbial communities from Sparkling Lake, Wisconsin, USA - GEODES005 metaG | ecosystem: Environmental > Aquatic > Freshwater > Lake | place: USA: Sparkling Lake... | reverse complement strand
GTTAGCACTGCAGTAGCAACAGAAGGCATCGCACCATTCCAAATCTTTCCGTCCTGGCTCGGTAAGCAATCCAAACGACTCAAGCACCGCCGTTGGCTGCGGGACATGCGCTCTCGTAGAGTATTGGGTGGCAGCGGAGAGGGAATGCTAGATACACTTGACTGCTTGCGGTCAATGCTGTTTATGAAGGGCAAGTCCGCTACGGAGATTGTTGGACGGTTACTCGACATTGGTGCAACCCGTGACGATATGCTAGAAACGATTACAGATATGACTTATAAAGATGATGCTGCGCGGGTAGCACTGGATACAAAGACCAAAGGCGGAATTACACGTGAGTGGAAGAAAATAGAGGTAAAGATGACCGTTGTACGTGGCTCAGCACTGGAAAAGATGGATGTAGATGATATTGATGACATTGATGATAGTGAGGAGGAGATAGATATACTATAGTTCAACACGTCGTTTTTGAAACGAACAATTGAAAAACTTGGTTGGTTTTGGGGCTTTACGCCATACGGAAGCCGCCCGCCAGCTGCGAGCCGAGCGCCAGACCCGCACCCTGGCGAGACGTGAGTCCAACCGAGGGCGATAGGAGATCCAGGATGGCGAAGACAACCGCGGCGGTCGTGGCAACGACGGCAATCTCCTCCAGCTGGGGCGTCTTGCGGGGGATGATGACCATCGCTACCGCGACGGCTAGACCCTCCAGGAAATACTTCACAGCGCGCGTCAGGAGCTCAGTGCCGTTGAAACCGTCCATTGTTCTTATACTCCGGGCAAGGAAAAAAAGTGGAGCCGATTGCGTTAAAGTTTAAAGATATAATTCATTTATTGCTCTAGAAACTATGTCGGAGAATACGGAATCCGATAAGAAGGAGGTCTATCTAGAGGCGGATAAGGAGATTCCGGGACAGCACTATGTCGCCCTCAGCTTTATTAGTCCGCAGAAGGTACTGAAGAACAAGGACCTGTTCTTTTTTACGGAGTTCCTTAAGGATTACGAGATGCAGTACAAGATTAAGTCCACGGAGGGATTCGTAATGTCGGAGGTCCAAAAGATTCAGGAGGCTGCCTCCAAGGTTCAGGATGTTGTTGAGAATGCTCTCCTCAAGAAGGATAATGCGACTGACCTCAGCGGTGCACTCCAGGTACTTGTCGACCTCAGCGGTGCTCTCCAGACCATTAAGGATGTTCGCCGTGAGCTCACAAGTGACATTGCCGCTGATATGAGCACCTACGTTAAGACGAAGGTCGCTGATTTCCGTGAAAGTGCTGTCAAGGAGGAGTACGAGACGTTTCTTTTCAAGAATAAGAAGCGTCTAGATGACGAGTTCTTTGCGAAGAACGATTTCCGTACAACGGTTCAGGGTGTCAAAGTGCGTGGTGTATATGATACGTACAACGAGGCGATTCATCGTTGTAAGACACTACAGAAGATTGACCCCGCTTTCAACGTCTATGTTGGTCAGGTCGGCTTCTGGCTCCCCTGGGACCCTGAGCCGCACGATATTGCGGACCAGGAGTATGCCGATGACCAGCTCAACACCCTGATGAAGAAGTACAAGGAGAATGAGCAGAAGCGTGATGAGCTTTACGCCGAGCACAAGATTCTCCGTATGGGCGAGGCTAAGTCAAAGAAGCCCGTTATTGGCGCAAGTCCCACGGAGGAGTCTAAGCCCGCTAAGGATATGTTTGGCGACGAGGACCCGTTCATGAAGCGTAAGCGTGAGCAGGCGGAGTTAGCGGCGGCTGCTGTCACTGCATCGGTAATGAAGGCGGTGGACGGTGGCGCGGCGGCATTAGCCGCGGCGGCACCCGCAGAGAACACGCTATCCATGTAGTCCGCAAGATTCTAAAAATTGATTCGGGTTTCCTGGATTTCGAACAAGGTATAACACTATGCTAGTGCTCTACCTAGTTCCTGAGGATGCTGCAACTGCGGAAATGTATAAGACGCAGGCGGCAGCGTATATGGCGAAGCCTAAGGCGGAGCGGGATGCCGGTTTTGACCTCTTCTCTGTTGCGGCTTCCGTGCCTGGTATGATTACTATGGCTGCCGGTGGAAGCAGAAGCGGTGGTGCGGCTGTTAAAGTCAGTCAGACATGCCGTGCTGCTATCTATGACCCTATGCTAGGTCGCTTCCGTGCCTACTGGATGCTACCCCGCTCCTCTATCTCCAAGACCCCACTACGGCTGGCGAACTCCGTCGGTCTGATTGACGCCGGCTACCGTGGTCCGCTCCTCGCTATGGTCTACTCTACTGGTGCTGACTTTACCGTTGCGTTTGGAGAACGGTATTTCCAGATCGCCGGTCCTGAACTACAGCCATTTGAGCGTATTGAAATCGTAGACGAAATTCCTGGCGGGGCGACTATCCGCGGTGCCGGTGGATTTGGTAGTACTGGTCGCAGTGGTGCCGCTGCTTCCAATACTGAAATCAACGGCGGCGTCGACTATATTCGGTGAGGTATTTACTGTATATTTTCTTCTGTACTATTAAATGAAAATCCGCGCCCCCTTAATTTTTATTATTATTGTAGCTGTCGTGCTTTTTATTTTATATCAATTATACGCGTATGCCTTGGGCTCGCCATATCTTATTTCGCCTGAAGATGCTAAAGCCCGCATTAAAAACGGAGAAATAGATTTAATATTAGATGTTCGTACTAAGTTTGAACGTGATGCCCTCGGATTTTATCCAGGCTCCGTTCATATTCAAAGTGCCGACCTAGAAAAGATAATGCCTACGCAGTATCCTAATAAAGCAATTCGTATACTAGCCTACTGTAACACCGGTCAACGATCGCGAATGGCTACAGAAAAACTACACGCATTAGGATACAAAAACTCGGTCTATATTGCCACACAGTATCAAACACTCAGATAATATAGTATTGACCCGGTGAATTTATACTTATATAACTTAAATTAATTGGTTAGTATTTAGAATCTTAATAATTTTAAGATTATAAATGCTCAGGTGTTGTGTCGCCTATGATTTAGACAATGTTAACCAGCACATATAAGTTATAGGAATACTACAGAATAGTGTTCCCAGTGTAATATGAAATAGATTTCCAAATAAATTCATAGGTTTTCCTCTAACAGCTCTAGGCGACATGATTGTAGCAAGCACAACGGGACCAAATCCGACAAGTGAAGACATTGCAAGTGCTGGCACTACCGACAAATTCCATTGAATCGCGTTGTACCAAAGGGCACAGCACGCTGATGAACCACCGAGATATAATAAAAATTCTTTAGTCGGAACTGTGCGTAATGTACTTTTTGCGTCTTCTCGCACATCAGCCGTATCAGAATCTTCAAGTGCTCCGCGGAAAGTGCCGAAAAAATTATCCATAAATGCGGCGTCAGTGCCCGCATAGTTACACTCAAAATACCTATGGTGTAAATAATGAAACGCATCGCTCTGAAAATGGTCTTCGTATCCGCTATGACTGGCTCCAGGACTCAGTAACAAATGTACACCGTTCCATAAAAAAGCAAATGGAGAACAAACAAATAGTAGACTTGGCGCAATACAAGCATAGTAATATAAATGTTCTACAGGATGCATACACAAACCCGAAAACGGTTCTACATCCGTATTTCTATGATGTAGTGAATGTACCTGTTGATAAAGTGGTCCAAAGTGGAGAAACCGGTGCGCAAAATAGAAATGTACACTTCGCCAAACAGGAACCACTGCTAGTGCGAGCGCAATTGACACAAACGAGTCGGCAGCATAAGGTAGTCTTTGTGTAGCCCATAAAAAACAAAATACATTTTCAAAAAGTGTCCAAATGGCTACACCTGATAAAGTCCAAAAAATATTGTGAGCAACTTTATCAATTTTATAAGGACGATTCCGAATAAATGGGCGATTTCCGAGACCCAATCCATAGAGCGCAACATGCCAGAATAGATCATAACCAAAGACTAGTGAGAACCAAATGGGAAAACGCTCGGCAAAAAACACCGACGAAATCGGTGTATTTACACTTGCCAGATTATAGGGGAAAAAATAATATGTAGAAAGTGCAATAACTGCCCAAACAAAATTTGGACTGGTAATCAATACAAAAGGTGAACGCATCATCCACTGTATTGGTGTTGCTACCGGAATTATACTACGTCCAGGCTCTTTAGACTTATCAACATATGCTGGTGGCTCGCCTATAAATTTACCATTATGAAGTCCAAACCAATTCTGAATTTCCATGACGAATTTTCTAGTTGGTCTAAACATTTTTTGTTTAGGTTTTGTAAATGGTCCGAAGAATACCAATGGAAATAGGTAATGCGTTAAGAGAACTAGCTCGGCAGGACCCTTACGCTGCACCTGGTTACTTATGGAAAAATCCATTTAATCCTCGAGCCACGGGGCGTCGTTGGACTCCGCGGACATTAGAATTCTTTCAGCGGTGGCAAATATACGAACAACAGAATCTAGCGGAATTGGCTGCTCAGGGCGGGGTAGCGGCAGCGGCGACTGTTACTAATACTTATTTACCTGAAGCACCGGTCCCTTTGTCGCCGCTCCCGTCGTCAACATAGGCAAGCCCGCATCGCCTGCTTGTTCTGCAAGTTCTTTCTGACGCTCGTACTCCGCCGACCGTACCCAATGGTCCCGCGACCCAATCTTAAAATCAGGATGCGGCTGTGCCTTGTACCAGAACACACAATCCTCAATCTTATTCGTGTGCGCACCGTTGTGAATTACCAAACACTCGTAATCCTCGGTACACTGGTCCATAATCTGGCAAAACAGCTCAAAGGTTGGGAAAATACCCGCAAACTGCTCGTAAATACGACGGCGAGCAGACACCTGATTCTCACGCAATATAAACACGTAATCTACCTGTCCTCGTAGGACCGGCGGAATACCCATCACGTACTGAATAGCCAAAATGTACAGAAGTCCGTAGTGACGTCCGTTCATGAATAGCGAACGAATCCACTTATCGTTCACCCACTTATTATCGTACAAGCAATCATCCATAATGATAAACGCCTTACGGTCTAGTTGCGAGGATCCGCGTGCCTCCGTCTCCTTACGAATCTGCTTCGTAATACCCTCCTGACGCTTGAGTACGTTGGAGACAGTCTGCGGTACGACCTCGTCGTGAATAAATAGACTCGGAACCATAGACCCGTAGAAAGCGTTAGCGCCCTCAGTGCCCGAGAAAACTGTGCCAATAGGAAACTTCTGCTTATACCACATTAAGTCCTTGATAAGCCAGGACTTGCCGGTTCCACGACGTCCAATAAATAGCACAACACCGTCATCCGGAATCATATTCATATTAAATTTGGAAAGGCGGAGGTTCATGGTGGGACGGTTGGACGCCGGCTCACCACCCATTGTTGGCAACATCGCCGTTAATCCCATACCTGGTCTCGCCGGAGCACTCATCTATGTTGATACCTAATTCAGCCATTTTTCTTTTACCGCGTATCCTCATGCGGAAAGTCTCTTAAATTAGACCCGGTCCGAAACTTAGAAATGCCTGGTAACCGAAATCATGGTCGTGGCGGTCTTCCTCCAAGAGGTGGTGGAGCTCGCGGTCGCGGTGGTAGCGGAGGTGGAGGACGTGGTGGTGGATCTGCAGGTGGTAGCGGAACTAAAGCAAATGTGCGCATTGCGAAACCCGCAGTTCACGAACTACCAGAATCACTCTTACTCTCCACTGCTCCTACTGAGATGCCAACCACGATTCGTGAGGCAATGAATGAATTCAAGAAACCCCAAGCATACTTCTCCGCGTTAGAGAAACTACAACCGTCTCTTGAGGCATCTATTGTAGGATTTCAGTCGTGCTGGCTCGGTATTTCGGGTGAAAGCGTAACCGGTATTGAGCGACCGAACGAATCGTCATTTGAAGGTGCTCTTAAGATGTCCGATGGAACTACACGGGATATCTTCATTAAGCGTATTCATCTTGTAGACCCTCTTGCCGCAATGGAGGGCGAATACGTTCTACCAGGCGACGGTGCCCTTGCTGCGCCTAGTAACCTATGGAAAAATACGCTTATGAAAATTAATAATCCATTAAACGAGGCGTATGTTGATTGCCTCTTCGCACTCTATGCATCTAAGTTTGTCGAAAGTAGTATTTCACCTCACTGGTGCCGCTGCTATGGCACATTTTCCGCCCGTGTTGATACATATGTCTATAATATTTCTGAGGAGTACGATTCTCTAAGGAAAAAGTCGTGGTGGAATGTACATCAGCGTCTAGGTCTCTTCAAATATCAGGAAGATGGTGAAGGAAAGAAACCCCTGGACGCACTCTTTACACAACCTGGTACGGCACTATCTCTTGACGATTTTGTATCCGTTGATGCCGATACGGGTACTGCGATTACTGCGATTACTGCGATTTTTGTAAGTGCTACAAATGATATTACCGTTAGCGAAGAAGAGCCAATTGTGAGCAGTGAAGAGCCTGTGAAACTAACAAATCCTAAACTACGACTCAAGCGTTTATCTGACTCTAGCGGTAGTGGAGATTCTGGCTCTGGCTCTGGTTCTTATGAAAGTGATGAAGTTGATGAAGTTGAAGAATTTGTAGAGTTCTACAATTTCCCTGTACAGGTCTCGCTGCTAGAGAAGGCGGATGGTACAATGGATACTCTTCTTGACGAGGAAGATGCCGATGACGTCAATATGTTAGAGACGAAGGATGTGCGTTGGTTAGCGTGGCTCTTCCAAGTAATAGCGGGTCTGGTCGTTGCACAGCATTACTTCGGATTTGTTCACAACGACTTACACACCAATAATATTATGTGGAACGGCACTGGTGTGACCGATATTTACTACCGTGTCATAAAGGGAAAGGAGACCTGGTATATGAAGATTCCTACTTACGGACGCCTAATGAAGATTATTGATTTTGGTCGTGCTTCCTTTACCGTACCAGGTGCCGGTTTCTTTATTTCTGACGCATTTTTTCCTGGCAACGACGCAGCCACCCAGTACAATTGCGATCCATTCTTCGACTCTGCCGAAGGTAAGAAGGTAGAGCCCAATACCTCATTCGACTTATGCCGCCTTGCCGTATCTCTATTGGAATCACTCTTTCCGGACCGCCCCGCCAATATGACTCCCGTTAAGATTATGTCGCGTGAAGGTGCTAAACTCTATCCCGAAACCGTCAGCCCCGTCTATAACTTATTGTGGGAGTGGCTCACAGATGATGACGGTAAGAACGTACTTCGTACACCAAACGGTGAGGAGCGTTACCCTGACTTTGACCTATACCGTGCTTTAGCGGCGCAAGTTCACAATGCTATGCCTAAGGTACAGGTGGAGAAGCCGCTATTTTCGCAATTTCGTTGTGCTGCAAAAGACATTCCCGCAAATACAAAAGTTTATGAATTGATTTTAGCCCCTTAATAACAGAGAATGAACCAATATTGGAAGGCGAAGGCATATATGATCGCAATGGTTCTCCTGGTTATTGGTGGGCTTAACTGGGGTATTAAGAGTTTTACGGGAAAGGACTTTGTTACATACGTGACAGGACGTAATGTTGTTTTAGCCAATGCTATCTTCGCCGCCGTTGGAGTCGCCGCCCTTTTTATCGGCTTACACCGTGATAGCTATCTACCATTCCTAGGCAAGTCGCTCATCCCGTGTGAAGTAATGAAGACCCAGACTCCCGAGAACGCTGATATTTCAACAGATGTTGTAGTAGGTCCCGGCACAAAAGTGCTCTATTGGGCGGCTGAGCCTGCGAACAAGGATCTACACGAGCTAAATGATTGGCATAAAGCGTATCTTGGCTACCGTAACGCGGGTGTCGCCATCGCCAACGAGTCTGGTATTGTCACTCTCAAGGTACGGAAGCCGCAACCGTACACTGTGCCTGTTAAGGGTGCACTCTCACCTCATATTCACTACCGCAAGTGTAAGGGCGATGGACTCATTAGCCGCGTTTACACGGTCACTTTGGACTCTAAGGAATTCTTTGAGAACTACGTAGATATGCAGGAGACAAATGAGCCGGTTACAGAGAAGACGGCATTTGACTACGTCGACCCCGCTGTTGCGTTTACAGAGGTCAATGATGTTACTGCGAAGACGCTCAAACAGTCGTTGATGACAGAGAAGGGGGCGCCCGATGAGGGCAATCAAACCGCCGGCACACCGATTGATAATGAGTTCATGGCTTTGCCAAGACCATTACTCGGAGCATCGCTCGACGCCGCATTTAGCGGCAAGGGCATCTAAACTTTTTTGTAGTTTCATTTCATCATATGCTTGTAGCATAGTATGAAAGTAATTGGATTGTGTGAGGATTTACAGATCCGTCGGCTCGTTACGGTTGCCGCCGCGGCTGTTAATAAAGTCACGCTGCTTCGCCGTTGTGCATACGCAGCCACTGCCGCAGCTGAAAGACGCAGGGCAGCACTCGGGCTTGCACTGATTGTTCTTGAACATGAAGAGATTGTCGGGACCAATCTCAACTTCGGGACCCAGCAGGGGCTCATTCGGCGCCGGACCGCGCCAGTTAGACAGACCGTTCGCCGGCTTCTTGACAACGTTATCATACGTGCCAATCGCCTGGTAATTGTCGCCAATAGGCGAAGCGTTATCCAGCATAAAATCAACAAATCCCTCAGCACGGATGGGATAGTTCGTAAAACCATTGACCATCAGGAGATTTGCTAAGAGAAGTAGACCCAGCATTACGAGCACGAATGTAATTCTGGGAGACATTTGCTTTAGTTATAGATTAGATTTTCTCCGTTGCTGTGGCTAGAGTTTCCAGGACCCAATCATAGGTCTTATGAATCTCTGAACTTCCAACATCAGTAAAGTCTCGAACTTCGATAAACTGCCCGCCCTCAATCACTGTAAACGTACCGGACTCCGTAAAGAGTTGGAACCACTCCTGACGGAGTAAGGACTCCTGGTCGTTTGGTTTGCCGGCGCATAAACTATGTTGCTGTAACCAGGTATCGCCTACCTTCGTCCAATTACCGGATGACATGTACGACGTTTCACTCAGCCGTACCGCATTGAGAACTTCCTCTGAAGATAAGCGTACAATACCGTGTACTGCCGTTTGTTTACCGTCAGCGTCAATCACTTTACATCCGGGAACTATTCCACGGATTTCCATAGGACCCAATGGTGTCATTACGTGGGTTCGACCTGTAAAACCCGCCTCTGACTTCAACGCCTGCGCGTTAGGCTCCAGGTAAATCTGGCTTGGATTGAGTAGTGTAAACACACGCTTATTCCACTCCTTGAGGTCTTCTAGGTTGTTCTCTAATTCTTCCCAATCCGCAAACTGGAGTGTACCTTTGGTAGCGGACTGAACGGGAATACAACGCGTCGACGTAATAAAGCAATAGACTCGGCGTTCCTGTTGCGGTAGTTTTATTGCTGCGGGATGATTTTCTACTAACGTCGGTTTAGTATCGGTATATACAATATGCGACCCGCTCACGTGAACGCCATAGAGGTCATACATATCATCGGTATCCTGTGCGAATTTTAGTACACCCTTCACTTCGCCGCCGTCGCCAAGTATTGTACCGAGTTGAATAGATTCTATTGACTGCACGCCTGCAGCGGTTTCCACTTGGGTACCTTCTTCAAAACAGAAGACACCCGCAATACCCGTAATTTGGTCGCCTTGACCAGAAGCTTCAATCGCATTCACGGCTATAATAATGATTGCAATAACGGCAATAAACAAGAACGGTAGCCAAATGAAAATTGCCGCAATAATTATCAAAATTGTAATTACAATATTTACAACTAAATCAAATACGCTCAGGGTAGTCTGAATTGCTGATAAGCCTGACATAATACCCGCTACCGCAATTCCAAATGTCTTACCGATAGCGGCGTGTAATTTCATAAATGTAGCACGTAGAGCGGTGAGTGTTCCTTGAAAGCGATTTCTGAATACTTCCGTCATATTATTGAATTGACCCCACATAGACTTGAGAAGCCCTCGCACGTTGAAAAGTCCATCAACTGTCTGACTAATAGCATCCGCCATCATCTTAAAAATCTGCATTACCGGTTGCATAATCGTTTTCATTGTATTGTCGGCAAATGTAGATAGTAAATTATTGAAATTATCAAATGCGAATTGAAGCCGGGACCGCTGGTCGCCATCAGGCTTATAGAAAGGTGCTAAGAAAAAGACGAAAAAGATGTTATTACTATACTGATCCCAGTGATCCAATACCTCCTTTTGATTTGTCTTCGCAAAGAAGTACAAAACTCCAACTAGGAGTGCCCCAGTTAAACCTATGAAAGCCCACATCCTCTTGAATTGGGTATATGAATTCTACAATTTGTAGAACCGTAATAGAAGTCGGTCAATGAGTATAACTCGTAAACAGAGTGGTTATATACGCCGCGCTGCTTATACACGTAAGTTAAAAAGCGGCAAACGTGTACGGGTTCCTTCTGGATTGATTAAGGATGTCGGTCGTCCAGGTAAAGGATATCGTGGTCCTAATGGGTCCCCCGGTATAGGTCCGTTACGTGAAGGCGAGCTCTCCCAGTTTGGCTACGTCAATGTAGTCAAGAAGTCCTCCACATTGCGCCGCTCTGCGTTAAAGAAAGCAGTGAAGAAGTACGGCTCGCTATCAGTGCGTCGCAAACTCCAAGCGGTTGCTACCTATACAAAAAGCACGTCGCCCCATGCAAGCAAAATCTTTAAGGCAGATATTGCGTGGATTAAACGTACGTTGTAAGTAGAATGGGAGGATTTTTCTCCATCAGTAGTTGGAATGATGTGGATGTAAATGTTAATACAGAAAAAAATCCTGTAGCCCCGAAGGAAGACTCTACTGCCCTTGTACCTCCTGCGCCTCCTACACCTCCTATTCCCCCTAAAACTACCGGTGGTAAGCGGTCAAGGCGGCGCACTTACAAAAAAGAAAGACTGCGTGCTAAAACACGTAAGTAAAATCACGGCTTTCATCAGAGGGTTTTCAGAATGGAAACATCCGAATTTGAAAGACTGACTGCGTGGAAAGAGGGTTATACACAATCTATAATCGTCTTTGTACTTGTTACAGCTGTACAAATCGGCTTATTAGTTGGTGCACTAAATTTGAACATATTTTCTGACATTAAAAAGAACTTTGAAAAATACCGATGTAATCCATTATTTATGCCATTTGTAGGCAATTTCGGTTACAATCCTATCGACAATTTTAATTTTTGTGTCCAAGGTATCTTTAATTTTAAAGCCGCTGAAGTATTTGCGCCTATATACAGTATTTTAGAAACATTCCAAGGAGTTCTTGCTACTGTTGTTAACTCCGCTATGAGTATTCGTGGAATGTTTGCCAACTTCTTAGGCGGAGTCGAACAGTTCATAGCTAGCGTGCGCAATAAGATTCAATTTCTAATGAACAATGTCCGTATGAGTTTTGTCCGTATTCTCAATTTAATGGGTAAAGTCTACGGCTCTATGTTTGCTGTGCTCTTTATGGGTCAATCCGCAATGACTGCCGCCTTCAATTTAGCCGATAACGACCTTGTAAAATTCTTATTTGAATTCTGCTTTGCACCTGATACACTCGTAAAGATGGCAGATGGAACAAATAAAGCAATTAAGGATGTTGTTATTGGCGATGTGCTGGCTGAGGTTCCTAACAATAAGTCACCAGTAGTGACGTCGGTATTCCGATTTGCGGGCACCTCGACGCCGATGGTACGTATCGGCGACGTGGTTGTGAGCGGCGCGCACTACGTTTTGGCGGGGTCGGCGGGTCTTGTGCCGGCGGAGGCGCACCCAGAGGCACGATGGGCGGCGTCGATTCCAGAACTCGTGTGCTTGAATGTAAGCGGACACCGATTCCGTGTTGGGGCGGACGACTTGTTAGTGGCGGACTACGATGAGCACGACTCGGCTGCCGTGGTGGGTGAGACACAGCGGATGGCTACGCGAGCCTTGAATGGCGGCAGTAGCGGTAGCGGCGGTGACGAAGAGCCGGTCATGGATTATAGCCTTGGTATTGGTGGGTCTACGGAGGTCAGCATGGCGGACGGAAGCTGGAAGCGTATGGATGAAATTACGATCGATGATGAGGTGAAGTACTCAGGAAAGGTGCTTGGTGTTGTCAGCGAGCAGTGTAATACAACCGTTGTATCTCCCTCTGGCATCGTGTTTTCAGGCGCTCAACTCGTCTATGATTCTTCGGTGAACCAGTGGAAGCGTAGTGCTAATCACTGGTCTAGGGGTCCCGCCGGCGGTGCGAAGAAACTCTACACCATATTTACGAATAATTCAGGTGTAATCAGCATTCGTAAGGGTGATACGGTGGAGTTCATTCGTGATTACCGCGAAGCCCCCCTGCCTGAAATGGAATCCGCGTACGAGAAAGAATTTCTGGTCGCTCATTAAATATGTCGGTTCCGTCGCAAGCACCGCCGTACATTGGCTCAAACCAGACGTACATCTATTACCCAGATCCGGTGTTGCCTTTATCCACCGTAAACTACTGTGCTCAGAGCTGCGATGTACTACTTTTCCGTAAGCAGCCTAATGATCGGTCATCGGCGGATTCAATGACCTTTAATCAGGGTAAGACACTACTTGTGGCATATTCCAACACTACACCTCCGGTTCTTGGTACACCATTTCCTACATTTCGGTCACATACTGACTATATTAAGTACAAGCGTGCGGTGACTGTGCTCACCCAAAATTACGCGAGCGATACCCAGCAGTAAATAAGTTGAAAAAAATTGACTTGTCGCTTATTATTATTTGAATCTGCATAAAATGCCGGTTCAAGTTGATGCCTCCTATTACGCCGGCGACCTTGTTGTACGAATTTTGCCCAC
>Ga0164294_10004074_pt1 | contig 12835 bp, 12 predicted proteins | sample GEODES005metaG_FD_111479 | JGI IMG/M metagenome (GOLD analysis project Ga0164294, IMG submission 111479) | Oligotrophic lake water microbial communities from Sparkling Lake, Wisconsin, USA - GEODES005 metaG | ecosystem: Environmental > Aquatic > Freshwater > Lake | place: USA: Sparkling Lake... | reverse complement strand
TTCCGCAGAACAAGACGCCGGGTTGGCAGTCTCTGGGACGGGGCTTTCAAGAGCTGCAGAGTATGGTCGAGGTCTACGACCTGCTCAGCACGGACCTTTTGGAGATGTGATCGATGATGAGACGCCAGCGGGGCTGGGAGATCGTGACCGAGTTCGTGGACGCTGCGGAGTCGGCCACCACCGACGACCGGCCCCAGTTCCGCGACATGATCAGCGCAGCCAGGCTCAAACCGGCGCCCTTTGACTTCATCCTCGTCTGGAAGTTCAGCCGCTTCTCGCGCAACCGCGAAGACAGCGTCCTCTACAAACGCATGCTCGAGCGAAACGGCGTGCGGGTCGTCTCCCTCAATGAGCCCGTAGACGACTCACCCGCCGGCAGGATGCTCGAAGCCATCCTCGAATCGGTCGACGAGTTCTACAGCCAGAACTTGGCCCAGGACATCAGCCGAGGCCTGCGGAAGAACGCCTCGATGGGCTACAGCAACGGCGGGCCGCCTCCGCTCGGCTACCGTCGCCGTCGAACAGGCACCGCAGAGGGCGCCCCTCGGAACGTCCTGGAGCCCGATCCACAATGGGCCCCGTTCGTGCAGCGAATTTTCCGAATGGCGCTCGCCGGAGAGGGGGTGACCACCATCGCCAGCGCCCTCAACACCGAGGGTGTGCTGACCCCGCGGGGCTGCAAGCTCAGCAACACTGCCGTCCACAAGCTCCTCACGAACGAGGTGTATACAGGGACGCTTATATGGGGTACGAAGCGGACGGGGCTACAGCAGCACAAAGCACCGGACCCGATACGGGTTGAGGACGCCCACGAGGGCCTCGTCTCCAGAGAGGACTTTGAGCAGGTGCAGCGTCTGCTCGCCGCGCGCGCCCCGGCCATCGTCTCCGCGAACACTCTGGCGAACGACTACTTGCTCGGGGGCATGATCCATTGCACCGCGTGCGGCGGGATCTTCGTCGGCCACAACGCCCGGTCCGGCGCCTACCGATACTACGCCTGTCAGTCCAAGAAAAAGCGCGGCGCAGGCGCCTGCACGGCCAAGCCGCTCCCGAAAGCGGAGACCGAGGCGGCGGTCATCAGCGTGCTCCGAGACGAGCTGCTAAGCCCCAGCTACATCAAGCAGCTCGTCGAGTTGGTCAACGAAGAGGCCAACACCGGCAGCGCGGCAGCGCGCGCCGAGGTTGAGGCCGCAACCGCCCAGCTCAACGACGCCAAGCGCAAGCTCGACAACCTTTATCGTGCCATCGAGGACGGCGGGATTGAGCTGTCCGTCCTCGCGCCGCGCATCCGAACGGTGAAGGCGCAGGTCGACGACCTCACGACGGCCCGAGACGCGTTGGTCACCGCCGGCACACCAGTGCTCCGCCTCGCCGATGAGGCGACCATCGGCCGCTACGTCGCCCGCCTGCACCAGACGCTGGCAACGGGCTCAGCGAACGCCCAGCGCACCATCCTGCGCGCCTGGGTGGCCCGCATCGACGCGCGGGGAACGGACCTGACGGTCACCTTCACCCTGCCCCCCGACGTCGGCACCGAGCCAAACCGCGACAAGCCAATGAATAAAGGGCAGAACTCCAGCATGACTGAAGTTCTGCCCCGTGTAGTAAATGGTGGAGGCGGCGGGAGTCGAACCCGCGTCCGAGACAAGAAGGTGTTGGCCACTACGTGTGTAGCCCCAGGTTCACAACCCCCGTCAGGTCCTGGGACGCACCCTGAACGGAGGTTGGTGGCGAATTTACGTGGTTATTTATCGTCCCCTGCCGTCACGCCAGCGTAACGGCTCTGGACTATTCAGGTCTTTACACGCCCGAAACAGATTCCCTGACGTACTCTGTTCGGACGGCTTCACGCAGCTGCGGTGAGAGCGAAGTGCTGGTTGTTGTTGGCACTTGTTGGTTTTCCCGGTGTTTTACGAGGGGCCGGAAAACCTCGACACGCAACCTCGACCAGCGCTGCCCCGTCGAAACCGTTTCGCCCCCGAAGGAGCCGCAGGCATCGTCGGTGCGCCCATCGAGCGGGTGACCCGCCGGAATGCGACGGGGCCCTACCAGAGGCCCGTTGGCGGGCTCCCCTGGGATGGGATGGCACGATGACGATGTCACAGAGCGGCTGAGGCTTCTTTCACCCCTTTCAAGGGCCGCGTCAAGTCCAAGGCCGGCCGGCCGATGAGGGCGCCGGGCCCCTCCCCACACCCACCCGCCGTGAGGATGACGTGAATCAGCCTGCTTTCGAGCCGGGTGGCGCCGACGCCGCCAGCCGACGCCTCTCCGACACCCTGCTGCGCGGCCTGCCCCCCGCCGAGGTGGCCCGCGTCGCCGGCCTCTTCGCGGTGCAGAGCTTCGCCCGCGGCGAGGCGTTGCTGCTGGCCGGCCAGTCGAGCCGCTTCCTGGGGGTGCTCCTCGAAGGGGCCGCCAGCGTGCAGGCCCGCAAAGACAGCGCCGCCCTCACCCTCGAAGAGCTCGGCCCGGGCGATGTCTTCGGTGAGGGCGGCTTCTTCGACCCCGACACGGCCCGCACCGCCGACGTGGTGGCGCGCAGCCAGTGCAAGGTCGCCCTGCTGCCCTGGCCCCTCTACCTGCGCATGGTGCAGGCCGAAGATCGGGCCGTGGCCGTGATGGAGCGCAACCTGATCGGGCTCGTGGCCGAGCGGATGCGCAGCACCGACGGCCGCCTCGCCGGCCTGCTGGAGGCGGCCGACGCCGGCACCTGGCTCGACGCGCTCAAGCGGCTCTTTGGTGGAGGTGGACGATGAAGCCGATGACGATGGCAGAGACCACCGCCCTGCTCGGCGCGGTGCCCGGCCTCGCCGAGGTCGGCCAGGAGCCGCTCACCGAGCTGGCCGAGCTCTTTGTGGCCCGCAGCTACCCCGAAGGGGCCTGGATCTGCGAAGAGGGTGCTGTGGCCGAAGACATCTTCGTGCTGCTGCAAGGCCAGGCCGAGGTGGTCAAGCTCGGCACCAACGGCCGGCGCTACGCGGTCGCCACGCTGGGGCCGGGCGTCTTCTTCGGCCTCGTCGGCGTGGTGGCGGCGGCGCGGCGCACGGCCTCGGTGCGGGCCCAGACCGCGGTGGAGCTGCTGAGCCTGCCCACGGCGGTGGCCCGCGAGCTGGTGGAGGCCGACGATGTGCACCTGGGCTCGCCGATCCGCCGGGCCCTCCTGGTGGCCCTGAGCCGCCAGCTCTGGAGCGCCTCGTCCACCGCGATGAGCCTCGCCGTGGACGCCGGGCTGGCCCAACCTCTCTCGCGAAGCACGCGCGGCGGCGGCCCGGGGGCCTGACCAGCGGCGGCGGCCCTGGTTAGGGACCCGGCCACTCGCCGCTGGAGCCCCCATGATCCGCATCAAGTCCTTCCTCTGCGACACCTGGGTGGAGGGCGACGGCCCCGCTCGGTCCTTGCTCAACCCCTCCACCGAGGAGGCGGTCGCAGAGGTGCGCAGCGGCGCCCTCGACTTTGCGGGCGCCCTGGCCCACGCCCGCAGCGTGGGCGGCCCGGCCTTGCGGGCGATGAGCTTCGTCGAGCGCGGCGCCCTGCTCAAGCAGATGGCCGACCTGCTCAACCAGCACCGCGATGAGCTGCTGGATCTCAGCACCGCCAACAATGGCACCACCCGCGGCGACGGCAAGTTCGACGTCGACGGCGCGATCTTCACCCTGGCCACCTATGGTCGCCTCGCCGACACCCTGGGCAACGGACGCCTCTTCGTCGAGGGCGAGGGTGAGCGCGTGGGCTCGGGGGCCCGCTACGTCGGCTTGCATGTCCGCGCGCCGCGGCCGGGCGTGGCGGTGCACATCAACGCCTTCAACTTCCCGGCCTGGGGCACCTTCGAGAAGCTGGCGCCCGCCTTGCTCGCCGGCATGCCGGTGGTCACCAAGCCGGCCACCGCCACGGCGCTGGTGGCCTTCCGCATGGTCGAGCTGGTGGTGAACGCCGGCATCCTGCCCCGGGGCACGCTCAGCTTCGTCGGCGGCTCGCCCGGCGATCTGCTCGATCAGTTGGGCGGCATGGACTGCCTCGCCTTTACCGGCTCGGCCGACACCGCGGCGATGATCCGCAGCGGCAAGGCCTTCACCCACCGCTCGGCCCGCGTGAACATCGAGGCCGACTCGCTCAACGCCGCGGTGCTGGCGCCTGACGCCGGGCCGGGCACCAATGGCTGGGACACCTTCCTCACCGCCGTCAGCCGCGACATCACCCAGAAGACCGGCCAGAAGTGCACCGCCGTCCGCCGGGTGATCGTGCCCGAGGAGCGCCTCGATGAGGTGCGCGAGGCCCTGATCGACCGCCTCAGCAAGGTGGTGGTGGGCAACCCGGCCGAGAAGGGCGTCACCATGGGCCCCGTCGCCACCGCCGAGCAGCTCCGCAGCGTGCGAGCCGGCATCGAGGCCCTGTCGGCCGAGGCCCGCGTGCTCTGCGGCGGCGGCGGCGCGGTGCAGGGTCAGGGCGCGCCCGACGGCAAGGGCTACTTCGTGGCCCCTACCCTCCTCGAAGCCCAGCCCGGCGCCCGCCTTGTCCACAACCTCGAGGTCTTCGGCCCCTGCGCCACCCTGATCCCCTACAGCGGCGACGCCGGCGAGGCGGCCTGCCTCATCGCGGCGGGCGAGGGCAGCCTCGTCTCGGCGGTCTACGGTGATGATCGCGACTGGCTCAGCACCTTCGTCGGCGGGGCGGCGGCCTACAATGGGCGGCTCGTCATCGGCTCTGAGAAGGTGGCCGACCCCCAGGGCATGCAGCCCGGCATGGTGCTGCCGAACCTCATCCACGGCGGCCCCGGTCGGGCTGGCGGCGGCGAGGAGCTCGGCGGGGCGCGGGGCCTCGACTTCTACCTGCAGCGCAGCGCGCTCCAGGGCGACAGCGCTCTGCTGAAGAAGCTCGTCGGCGTTTAGGTGTCTCTCGGCGCCGCCCTGCAGGGCCTCGGTTTGGTGCCCCTCTTGGAGGAGCCCCTGGCGCGCCATGGCTACTGGCGCATCGGCGGGCCGGCCGAGGCCCTGGTGGAGGTCGGCCGCCTCGATCAGCTCGCCGCCGTGCTGGCCTTGGGCGCGCCCGTGACCCTGCTCGGCAATGGCAGCAACAGCCTGATCCCCGACGAGGGCCTGCGCGGCGTGGTGATCAAGCTGGGCGGCGTCTTCAAGCAGAGCGAGATCGTCGAAGAGGCCGGCGAGCCCGTGGTCCTCGCCGGGGCCGGCCTGCTCAACGCCGTGCTGCTGCGCCGCATCGACGTCGCCGGCCTCGGTGGCCTCGCCCCCCTCGCCGGCGTGCCCGGCACCGTCGGCGGGGCGGTGCGCATGAACGCTGGCACCGTGTTGGGCGAGATCGGCGCGGCAGTGGCCCGGGTCCACCTGCTGCTCTCCTCTGGCGAGGTCGCCATCTTGCCCGCCGAGGCCCTGGGCTTCTCCTACCGCCATGCCCATCTGCCCCCGGGCGCTCTCATCACCCGGGTCGACCTCCGCCTGCGCCGGGAGGGCCTGGAGGCCGAGCGGGCCGCGATCGCCCACCACCTCGGGCGCCGCAAGGCCACCCAACCCTTGGAGCTGCCCTCCTGCGGCTCAGTCTTCAAGAACCCGCCTGGCGACTATGCCGGCCGCCTGATCGAGTCTGTCGGCCTGCGCGGGCACGCCATCGGCGGGGCCCGCATCTCCGAGCGGCACTGCAACTTCATCGTCAACGAGGGGGGGGCCCGGGCCGACGAAGTGGTGGCCCTGATCGCCCTGGCCCGCCAGCGGGTCTGGGAGGCCACCGGCGTGCGGCTGGAGCCCGAGGTCCATGTGCTGGGCCCGCGCAGCCCCTGGCCGCCGCCGATTGCCGGCGACCCCTGAGGCCGATACACGCGCGCCCCTTTGGAGCCCGCCATGGCCGATGTGCTCGTCCCCAACATGGAAGATCGCCTCGTCTTCGTGATCAGCCCGCCGCGCTCGGGCAGCACGCTGCTGATGCGCATCTTGAACGCGACCAGCCACATCCACAGCCGGCCGGAGTCCCACCTCTTTCCGGCCCTCGCCCACCTTGGCTACTGGGAGGCCGTCGAGAAGGCCCCCTACGACCAACTCCAGGCCCAGCAGGCCGCCCGCGAATTCGTAAAGGACCTGCCCCAGGGCGAGGCCGACTACTACGAGGCCTGCCGGGTCTACGCCGACGTCATCTTCGACCGCCTGATGCAGAAGGCCCGGCCGGGCGAGCGGCTCTTTTTGGAGAAGACCCCCGCCAATGCGCTGGTGCTGCCCTTCTTGCAGAAGGTGTACCCAAAGGCGAAGTACATCATCCTCACCCGGCACCCCGCCGCCATCTTCTCCAGCTACGCCCAGAGCTTCTTCGACGGCGACTATGAGTCCGCCGCCCGCTTCAACCCGATCCTCTCGCGCTACATCCCCGTGATGGCGCGCTTCCTGCGCGAGAAGCCCGCGCCGGCCTTGCATGTCCGCTACGAAGACGTGGTGAGCAAGCCCGAAGCGGAGCTGCGGCGCATCTCAGACTTCCTCGGCATCCCCTTCGAGCCCGAGGCCCTCAACTACAAGAAGAAGGAGGTCCAGGGCGAGGGGCTGGGCGACCCCATCGGCGTGCAGAAGCACGACCGGCCGGTCACCGACAGCATCGAGAAGTGGGCCATCGAGCTGGCTGCCGATCCGAAGAAGTTCGAGATCGTCGCCAAGCAGCTCGCCGGCATCGCGCCCGAAGACCTCGCCCTGTGGGGCAACCCGGTCGACACCCTCTGGGAGCCGATGAAGGCCGCCGACGCGGCGAAGTACAAGCCGGCCAAGAAGAAGTGGGACAACTGGGCCAGCCAGCGGCGCATCCTGGTGTGGCTGCGGCGCGACATCCACAACAAGCCCTGGGGCAAGCTCCTGGCCAAGGTGCGCTTTTACTGCGACGTGCTGCTGCGCGGCTAAGCGCCCTTCTTCGGCGGCCGGCGGATGCGCCACTTGCTGCCCCGCGGATTGGGGGCGAGCTGCTCCATCATCCAGTCGATGGCCTCTGACCGCGCCGCGGCGGCGCGCAGGGGGGGCCAGCGCAGGCCGTGATCCCCCTCGGGGACCTCGATCAGGCGCACCTCTTCGGGGAAGCGAGCCGCGTAGGCCCGCGCCGTGGCCACCGGCACCACCGGGTCGTGCTCGCCATGCACCAGCAAGGTCGGCGGCGGGCGCTCCGGGCGGCGCAGGGCGCTGGCCCCCTCCAGGTCTTCCTCGGTGAAGACCCGCTCCAGCAGGGCCTCGCGGTCGGCGGCGGCGCCGACATCGGTGGGGGCGCCCAGGGCCACCACGCAGCGCACCTGCTCCCGATGGAGGAGCCCCGTGAGCAGGGCGAGCTGACCGCCCGCCGAGTGGCCCCAAATGGCGATGCGGTCGAGATCGACCTGCTGGTGGCGCAGGAAGTCGAGGGCCGCCTCGGCGTCTTCGAGGGCCGCCGGCCAGCGGTGGGCCGGGGCGAGGCGGTAGGAGACCGAGGCCACCAGCAGCCCCTTCCGGCAGAGCAAGGGGGCCAGGGCCGCGAAGTCCTCGGCGCTGCCTTGCTGCCAGCCGCCGCCGTGCAGCAGCAGCACCGCCGGCCAGCCGTCGCGAGGCGCGAGGTCATCCTTCTGGTGGATGATCATGCGCTGGGCGATGTCCTCGCCATAGGCGACGTTCGGCCATCGGATGAGGTCGAAGCTGCGCAGCTTGCCCACCACCTGCCGCCGCAGCGCCGCGGCCCGCTCGAGCACGGGTGCTGTGAGGGGCCGCAGGACGAGGGGGTTCATGCCCGCGGGGGCGGCTTGAGCTGGCCGCCGAGCTGCTTCCAGGCGCCCACCCCGCCTTCGAGGCTGGTGGCGTTGAAGACCCCCCGTTCGCGCAGCATCGTGGCGGCGCGCAGCGAGCGCATCCCCGCCGCGCAGTAGCAGACGATCTCGTTCTTGTCCTTGATCTCCACCCAGCGCGCTTCCAGCTCGTCCAGCGGGATGAGGATCGCGCCCGGGATGATGCCGCCAGCGGTCTCGCCGGGGGTGCGCACGTCGAGGAGCACCACCGGCTCGCCGGCGTCGATGCGCTCCTTCACCTCCTGGGCCCCGGCCTCGATGCGGGCGAGGCTCTCCGCCTCGGCGACGGGCTCGGCGACCTTGGGGGCGGCCGGCCGGGCGACGGGAGCGGCAGGGGCGGCCGGCGCGGAGCCGCGCAGCTTGCCGAGGAGCTTGGATGCCAATTTGCGGATCATCAGGGGGCCTCAGGGGGGCAGGAATGGGCGGCGGCGCCGCGTGACCTGCGACACGCGCGGGCCCTAACCCGCCGACCTTCGCTGTCCGAATGGCCACAAAAACAGGGTACACTGCCTGCGCGGAGTTCATCATGACCCATCCCTCCCTGGCGGAGGCCCCTCGGCGGGGTCGTTTCGGGTTTGGCCTGACGCTGCTGCTCGGTTGGGGCGAGGCGGCCTGGGCGGGGCCGGTCGCCGACGCCGGCGGCCCCTACACCGGGGTGGCCGGCAGCGAGGTCACCCTCGACGCCAGCGCCTCCGACGTGAGCCTCTGCAGCGCCGTGCGCTACGCCTGGGACTGCGACAACGACGGCACCATCGACGAGACCTACAGCGTCGATCCGGCCTATGTCTGGCAGACCGACGGCCTCGACGGTCCCCTCACCCAGACGGTGCGCCTCGTGCTGCGCTGCGAGGTGAGCCTGGGGTCGAGCTCCTACTACATCGACGCCGAGGACTCGACCGAGGTCACCCTCGACAACGCCCCGCCGGTGATCCTGCGCATTGAGGCCCCCGAGACGGTGGACGAAGGCGGCACCCTCACCGTCTCGGTCGCCTACCAGGACCCCGAGGCCACCGACAGCCACACCGTGGCCTGGTCGCTCTCCGACGGCCAGAGCGCCGAGGGCGTCAACGCCACCTTCGATGTAGGCGGCGACGAGGCCGTCGACGTGCAGGTGACCGTCACCGACGACGATGGCGGCCTCGACACCCTCAGCCAGCGCGTCACGGTCGAGAACCAACCCCCCTCGATCAGCGGCAGCCCCAGCACCGAGATCTCCGTCCACGACGTCTACGTCTTCGCGCCGGTGGGCAGCGATCCCGGCGGCGACGGGCTCTCCTGGGGCCTCAGCACGGTGCCCGAGGGCGCCACCTTCGACGAGGCGACCGGCGCCTTCGCCTGGACCCCCGGCGAGGCCCAGGCCGGCGACTGGCCCTTCCGCCTCTCGGTGGAGGACGGCGACGGCGGCCAGGCCTACCTGGAGTGGACCGTGCATGTGCGCAGCGGCGTGGACAACCCGGGCGCCCAGCCTTTGGACCACGCCGATCTGGGCCGGGATGGCGCGCTGCCCTTGGCGCCGGGCACCGATCAGGCCGATGCCGTGGTGATCTGTGGGCTGGGGGCCTCTCCAAGCGGCGTCGGCCTCGCGATCCTGGCGCTGGTCGCCCTCACCCGGCGGCGGCGCCTCGCCTAGGCGTCCGTTGGACGTCGCGCAACCCGTTCAACGTCCGATGCGAGGAGGGCCACGATGGGGCCTCGCGTGGGCGCTCCAGGCGCCCGTGGACCGCGGTGTCCCACACAGGGCGGAGGAGCACCCTTTCGGATGGTCCCAAGGATGCGGACCTCTCTCCGGTCCAACAGGGGCCGGCGTTACCGCCGGGCCCAGCGGGGCTAAAGGCCGAAGAGGGCCAGGAGCTCGTCGATCCAGGTGATGGTGCCCTCGGCGAGGCCGTCATCGCAGGCCACCTCAATGAAGACGGGGCCGTCAAGGGGCTCACCGGCGAGGGGGTCCTCGTCGAAGAGGAGCTCGTCCATGCGGCCGCCCCGGGCGGCAAAGAGGGGCTCGTCGGTGTAGGCGGCGGGCTCATCGCTGGGGAGGGCGCCGAGGGCCTCGTTGGGGTCGGCGGCGAGGTCCTGGTAGCAGACGGTCTCTTCGGCGCGGCGGATGTCGACGGTGGTGACCGGGGAGCCGGGGGGGCGGCAGCCCTGCTCGGTGTCGCCGGTGACGTAGACAACCTTTCCGACGGGCGACACGCAGCGGTAGATCTTGGGGTCGCCGGTGGAGGCGCAGGTGTAGGCCACGCCGCCGGAGCGCCAGAGGTGGTTTTCGGCGACGCTGGCCCGAACGGAGAGAGACAGGGTCGACAGGATCGACAGGAGCAGCAACAGAGACAGACGGACCAGGGAGAGCTTGCGCACGCGACCTCCGGGGTGACGACTCTACATCAATTGGATTCGCCGGGGGGAGTTGGCTCAGTGGAAGCTGATGAGCTTCTTGATGTCCACACAGACGCGGATGGAGTAGGTCCCCCAAGGCGTCCAGACGTAGATGGTGATGCACTCCAGGCCGCGGGCTGCGCTGTCGCTGTCGGTGAGGTCGACGTCGAGGGTGTCGGGGGCGACGCGCTGGGCGGCGAGGATCTGTCCACTTTCGTCGCGGATGCGCAGCTCGCCGCCGTCGGCGTGGAGGTCGCCCTCCAGGGTGAACAGGGCGCCGTCGAGGAGGAAGCTCTCTTCGAAGGCGATGGGGGCGGCGATCTCGCCCCAGGAGAGGGCGGGCAGGGTGCGGCTCTGGTCGGCGAACACAAGGTAGCGGGCACTGGCGAAGGCGCCGGAGGCGATGCTCTTAACCCGGCACCAGCGCTTCTCGTGGTGCATGCAGCGGTTGTACTCGGCGCCGGCGGCGCTGGCGTCGATCTTGGCGGCCTCGATGAGATCGTCGCCGTCGAGGGTGCCCCAGAGGCTGGCCGAGGCGTGGGCGGTGGCGCGGACGATGTCCACGGTGGTCTGGTCGACCTCGTCCCAGTCGCCGGAGGCCAGGGTGTCGTCGAGGCCGGCGAGGCCGCCGTCGGCGGTCCAGGGGCTGCGGGGGCGCTCTTGGAGCTGGGCGAGGAGGGCCTCACCGAGGGCGGGGCTCATGGCGCCGTTGGCGACGTTTTCTTCGAGGAGGCCGCCGATGTCGTCGATGGGGTCGAAGCCATCGGCGAGGCGGGGTGCGTAGACCTCGGTGAGCTCGGCGGTGAGGGCGTCGGCGTCGCAGCCTTCGGTGGCGCAGAGGGCTTCAAAGGCGGTCTGGAGGAAGGGGGCGAGGTCCTCGTCGGTGATGCGGTCGTCGCCGCGGACGAGGTCGTTCACCAGGGTGGCGTTGTGGCCGGCGGCGATGAGGTTGGCGAGGTCCTCGGCGGGGCTGCCGTCGAGGTTGACGCAGGCGGCGCCGTCCCAGGCGAGGCCGAGCTCGCCGCAGGCGAGGAAGGGCGGGGTGATGGCGGCGGGGGCCTCATCGATGAGGTCGATGCACTCGGCGTCGATGAGCTCCACGGTCTCGGCGCGGAGGGGGGCGGCCGTGGCGGGCAGGGCGAGGGCGAGGAGGGTGAGGATCGGCATGGCAGGCTCCGGTCGAGGGGGACGGGAGCATGCAGCGCAAGGAGCGTGCCAGCTTGAAGGGGGGCCTGGAGGGGCCGGCGGGCCGGGCGGTGCACGTGGGGGTGCACAAGGGGGCCGGCGGTACGCACAGCGGGAGGGCCTGTGCATGGGCTGTGCATGCTCAGCCGTAGGAGAAGGCGTGGCGGAGGCCGATGGCCTCGGAGCGCTCGGCGGGGCGGGCGTTCTGGCGGGAGGCGGCCCGGACGGCAGCCGGGGGCGAGAGCCAGGAGCCGCCGCGGATCACCCGGGGGTCGAGGCTGGCGGGATCGGGGCTTTGGAGGAGGAGGCGGCCGCCATCGCGGAGCTGGGCCTCGTTGCCGGCGGCCTCCAGGCACCAGTCGCGGAGGTTCCCGGCGAGGTCGGCGTGGCCGTAGGGGCCGCGGTCGATGGGGCGGGCGCCGCTGTCCTCGGGGAGGGGGCGGCCGGCGTGGCTCTCGCGCATGCAGCAGAAGCTGGGGTCGAAGGCGTCGCCCCAGGGGTACAGGCGGCCGTCGACGCCGCGGGCGGCCTTCTCGCGCTCCCACTCCGAGGGGAGGCGGTAGGGCAGACCGGTCCAGGCGGCCCGCCAGGTGGCGATGGCGGCGGCGTCCCACCAGTCGAGGGAGAAGGCGGGCCAGTCGAGGCCCCAAAGGTCGCCCTCGGCGTCGGGGGCGAAGGCCCAGCCAGTGTCGGCGCGGCGGTAGTGGGCGGTGGTGGGGGCGCCGCGGGGGCGTGGGAGGCGGACCTCGGCGGCGCGGCCCTCGGCGTCCAGGCGGTCGAGGAGGGCGAGGAGGGCGCGGTTGGTGAGGGGGCGCGTGTCGAGGACGAAGCCGTCGATCCACACGGTCTGTCGGGGGCCGCCGAAGAGGGCGCCGGGGTCGCCGCCGAGGGTGGTCCAGCCGGCGGGGACATAGCGGGCGCTTGGGGGCAGGGCGCCGCGGGGCGGCAGGCGGATGGGCAGGGGGGCGGTGGCGCCGGGGGGGACGCCGTCCCAGTGGGCGCCCCGGCCGATCAGCACGGGGTAGACGACGGGATCGCAGGCGGGGTGCTCCAGGGTGAGGAGGTAGCTGCCCTGGGGGAGCGGGACGGCAGTGAGGGGGGTCTGGCCGAGGTCGGGGAGGGGGCGGAGCTGGAGGCGGCGGCCGGCGGGCTCCTGGCGGGCGCAGCGCACGGTGGCGCCGGGGGGATCGGTCTGGAGGCTCAGGGCGCCGCCGCGCTCCAGCCAGCGGGCGCCGCGCCGTCCGCCGTGGGCCTTGACGAGAAGGGCCACCCGCTCGGCCTCGCCGGGGTCGCGGGCGGCCTCGGCGCGCTCGACCTCGGCGGCGTAGTGGTCGGCGAGGCGGCGGTGGGCGGCGGCGCAAGCGGGGTCGGCGGAGAGGGCCTCGCGCAGGCCCTGGAGGGCGGCGGCGACGGCGAGTGCGCTGGCGCGCTCCAGGCGGCGGGCCTCGTCCTGGAGGCGCCAGCCAGGCTCCTTCTCGGCGGCGGGGGCCCAGG
>Ga0164294_10004073_pt1 | contig 12844 bp, 11 predicted proteins | sample GEODES005metaG_FD_111479 | JGI IMG/M metagenome (GOLD analysis project Ga0164294, IMG submission 111479) | Oligotrophic lake water microbial communities from Sparkling Lake, Wisconsin, USA - GEODES005 metaG | ecosystem: Environmental > Aquatic > Freshwater > Lake | place: USA: Sparkling Lake... | reverse complement strand
TTGCGCAACTTCTGAACCATTTCTTCAAACAATCATAGATTTATCCTGCCCACGCATGGTTTTTGGGCGCATCTGTCTCATTGGAGACGCTGCTTTTACTGTCCGGCCACATGCTGCTGCTGGTGCTGCCAAGGCAGCTGAAGACGGGTGGTCATTGGCAGAGAAGCTGACAGACGCATCGAACGTCGATGAATCACTTGCCATTTGGGAATCCGAACGATTAAAGGTCGGGATAAAAGTGAATCAAAGGTCTCGTGAAATGGGTGATCGATCACAAAAAACGTGTGACTGGGATCCCGAAGATCAATCTTTACGTTTCGGGCTCCATGGCCCCAACAACTGAAGGGAAACGTATTTTGTCAAATTCACTGACAGTAACGGTGCAAGTAACGAGAGCGAGTCAAAGTTCAGGTAGTTAAATTTTATGACTTGTAAAAATATTGGGGGCAATTATGTTGACGAATGTTACGGGGCCAATTTTGGAAGACCCGCTTGCGGATCTGTTGAAGCGTTGCGAAAAAGAAATTGCTCAGGGAATGATGCCCGTTCAGATTTTTGGAAATGATGCTGTTTTTGAAGCCGAAATGGAACGGGTATTTGCCCGAACCTGGATGTTCCTTGGACATGAATCTGAAATCCCAAATATTGGAGACTATGTATTGCGTCGTATAGGTCTTGACCCTGTCATTGTCGTTCGAGGTGATGATGGAAAGGTGCGAGTTCTATCAAACTATTGCCGACATCGCGGGACCGAATTGTGCCAAGTTGACCAAGGTAATGCAGTCAATTTTACTTGCCCTTACCACGGCTGGATTTATAAAAACACTGGTGAATGGCAGTCTGCACCAAAGGTAAGTAGGGCTTATCGTGAACTTGATCCCAAGGAATGGGGAATGTTTGAAGCTCCGCACGTAGATGCTATCCACGGATTGATTTATGCGAACTTGGCGGCAGATGCGCCAACACTGCGTGATTTTCTAGGAGAATGTGTTTGGTTTTTAGATTTAATATTTGGCTTACATCCAAAAGGGATGCGAGTGGTAGGACCGCCAACGCGTTGGAGAATGCGCTCTGATTGGAAATCAGGTCCCGACAATTTTGTTGGTGATAATTATCATGTAGATACAACTCATTATTCGATGGATGTTATTGGGGCATTGCCGGATTCCAAGAAGATGGTTGACTTCGTTTACCAATACGACGTTGCCGATGGTTTCTCGTTCACGGGACACAATTTTGCAAAATGGTTTGGACCAAGTTGGGATACGCCATGGGGATATCCGAAAGAACTTTCGGACCAATTTGATTACAGCAATCTTGATGAGGGGCAGATGTCGGTGCTTGAAAAAAGCATTCTCGTTACTGGGAACATGTGGCCGAATCTTTCGTTCATTCGGTTTCCCGGTACTCCTGACCCTGTTTCTGTTCCACCTGCTACGTATACGCAGTTACGGCAATTTCAGCCGATTGCACCAGGTCTGATGGATATCTGGGTCTGGCAATTTGCATGGGAATGTGAAAGCCCTGAATACACAGAGCTATCTATCAGTGCAGGAACGAATGCTTTTAGTTCATCTGGTCTTTTTGAACAAGATGACACCGTTGTGTGGGAGGGATTCTCTCGCGTAGGAAGCTCACTGTTCCCAGCAAGGACAGATGACATGGCAATGAACTTTCAATTGGGTTTTGAAGGTATGAGCGATAATCCCCCTGATCCAGATTGGAAGGGTCCAGGAACTGCGCGGATGACGGGAATTGGGGAATCGGGGCATCGCAACTTCTATCGACGATGGATCTCTGAGATGAAGTCCAAGTAATGACATATCGAAAAATAATTCTTAGTGGGGACAAAGGGTATGAAAGATATAAAAACTGATCCAGCTTCAGCAACGGTTACAGCACATCAATATGTAGAGATATCTCAGTTTCTTGCGAGAGAAGCGCGGCTTCTTGATCAAAATCTACTGTGGGAGTGGTATGCAACTCTCGCCGACGACTACACATCTGAAGTGCCAGTAAGAGTGACCTTAGCTAGAGCTGAAGTAATCAAAGATTCTCTTGCTGAATTTAAAACTGGTGTACATCATGCAAACGACACTAAGGGGTCAACGCGGATTCGAATCGAGAGACTCTTCTCGGGATACGCCTGGACAGAAGATCCATCATCACGAACAGTGAGGTCAATTGGAAGCATTGAAGTAGCTAATTCAAATAATGAAAATGAATTCGATGTATCAAGTGCTCTGCTGCTTTATCGAGAGCGAGGATTGGAGCCAGATCACCAATTCATCTCTGCTAACCGACACGATGTGATTCGATCAACATCCGAAGGCCTAAGACTTGTTCGTCGCACGGTGTACATGGCGCACACCATTGTAAACACTCCCAATTTAGGACTATTTCTTTAGTCGTTCCTAGGGCGGAGCGCAAAGAAACACCCCGATTCTTATGAAAATCATTTTGGATTTAGTCAAGTGCAATGGTTATGGATCCTGTGTTTTAGCGGCGCCAACTGTATTTGAAATTCACTCATCGGGCGATTTTGCAGAAGTGATAAATACCTCTCCATCGGAGTCTTTGCGGACGCAGGTATCTGAAGCTGCGCGGGTGTGTCCTAAACGGGCTATTCAGATAGTTGAAGGGTGAGTAATCAAATTGGACACGAGTCAAATGACGAAAAATATGAATGATTTCGTTGATTCTAAAAATCTGCGACTCGATGCTCAAGGCATTTCAAAATCCTTTGGGCTTAATCGTGTACTCAATAATGTAAACCTTGCGATTGCGCCGGGAGAGATCCATGCTTTGGTCGGGCAAAATGGCTCTGGAAAATCGACATTGATTAAGATTTTATCCGGACACCATTCACCAAATTCGGGTGCGTCATTAAAAATTAATGATCAAAATATGAATTTCCCGATCAGTATAAGTGATCTACGTTCGAGAGGAATATCAATTCTTCATCAAGATTTCGGTCTTGTCGATGAATATTCAGTAGTTGAGAATGTTCGTATCGCCAACTTCTCTGTAAACAATTGGACGCGGAGCATTAAGTGGGACTACGAAAAAGAAGTAGTAGCTGAATTGCTCAGAGAATTAAATTGCGCGGTTGATCCGAATGCAAAAGTTGGCTCATTGGGTCCAGTAGATCGAGCAAAAGTTGCTATAGCGCGTTCATTACAAAGCGCGCGAATGAATAATATTGATAATGGTATTAATCTTCTAGTCTTTGATGAGTCGACTCGAGCACTCCCGAGAGACTCATTAAGTGAATTTTATGAAGAAATATCAAAACTTGTCGCAGCAGGAACTTCTGTCCTGCTGGTTAGTCATAGCCTGGATGAAGTAGTTACATCTGCAGATCGCGTAACAGTGTTGCGTGATGGCGAGGTGCTTGCTAGCGGCGTCGGCACCTCAGAAATTACAGAGCGTGATTTAGTGCAAATCATGCTTGGTTATCAATTGCATGAGCCTCGTCCTAAGAAAATATTCGGCGGAAATTCCGATTTGCTTCAAAATAAATATGAAGTATCGCAGGTAAGTGGGCAGACAGTTAAAGGCATCAATTTCGAGGTTCACAGCGGTGAAATATTGGGCTTAACTGGCCTGGAAGGCTCTGGTTTTGAGGAGATTCCCTATTTGCTTTCCGGAGCTAAAGGCGCCACAAGTGGAACATTGAATTCGCCGAGTGAGTCGGTGTCTCTGTGCGATACAGACATCCATAAGTTGATAAAGGCACGAGTATTTTTAGTGCCTGAACGACGTGAATCGGAAGGCTTAGCATTCGGAGAGAGTGTCTTGGAGAACATCACTCTGCCGCGAGTTCGGGAACGTGCAAAGCGCTTCAGCATCGGAAAATTTTGGCAACATGAAGAAGCAATAAAAGCTATCGGCCAATTTGGTATCCACCCACCGCATGCAGGAGTTGCAGTAGGACGCCTGAGTGGAGGCAACCAACAGAAAGTCCAATTGGGGAAATGGCTGTTAGGCGGCCCAAAGCTATTGCTTCTTCATGAACCTACTCAAGGAGTTGACGTTGGAGCGCGTAGAGACATTGTAAACGCGATTATTGATTTGGCTGAGAGTGGAGTCGCGGTCGTGGTGGCAACTATCGAATTGGAGTTGCTAGAAGAGATTTGTCATCGAGTGATCATTTTCCAAGAGGGTGAGATTGGATCCATTGTGACGGAAGTTTCAGTACGGAACTTGATCGATTCGGTACACCCAGATCCAGAAATAAAAGTTGGATGACGTGGATGCTCCGGACTCAGAGAAAGTAATCAATATGGAAATCAAAGGTAAAAAAATGGAAGTCGCATCTGTGGGTCTTGGAACTCGATCGAGAAGCGAAATTTTCGCAGCAATTTCCAGCCGGTATTTGTTTATCGGGATATGGCTCGTAATGGTTCTCTTCTTTTGGTGGAAAGAACCGAACTACATGACCTTGACTACAGTAAAAGCTGTTTTTTCGGGAGAGCAGGCTCTCATTTTTCTTGGCCTAGCACTTCTCTGCACGCTTGTTATTGGCGAGATTGATCTATCTGGTCCTGCAACGCTTGGTTTAGCTGCAACTTTAGTATTGGTCCTCAACGTGGTGCACGGAATGAATGTTGTTCTTGCATCTGTGATCGCAATTGTTGTTTCACTTCTGGTGGGTGTAGTGAATGGAATACTCATAGTAATCCTCAAAGTAAGTCCATTCGTAGCCACATTAGGTATGGGCACATTCCTCTTGGGGATAGGAATGGCCGTGTCGGACCTGCAATCAATATCTGGTTTGAGCAGTTCGTTTGCGCGCATATCTGCGACGAGGTATGGCGGATTACCAATCGCCTTTTATTACGGTTTGGCCGGAGCGATCTTTTTCGCCTATGTGCTCTATAGAACTCCACTCGGTCGGCAGATGGGATTCATAGGTGCTAATCCGGTGGTAGCGAGACTCGCTGGAATCAGAGTGCAAAGAATCAAATTTATGTCATTTGTGGTTGCAAGTCTCATCTGTGGTGTAGGTGGAGTGATTATGGTCGCCGGTCTTGGTGGCTACAACGCATCAGGATCGAATGTTTTCTTGCTGCCCGTTATAGCTGCAGTTTTTCTAAGTACAGCAGTACTTGACCCTGGAAAATTTAATCCATTAGGTGTTTTGATTGCTGTTTATTTCTTGCGCTCTGGAGTCGTGGGACTTCAGATTATTGGACTCGCCGAGTGGGTGAAACCGATTTTCTATGGCGCTGCCCTAGTAGTCGCAGTGACTACTTCAACCCTGCTTAGCAGTCGTAGATCAACAGTTTAAAAATTCAAAACAAACAGAAATAGGAGTGAAAATGCATATCGTTAGAAGGAAAATCAATAAAGGGACCTGCCGAATTATTGGTATTACTGTCCTCTTGGGAGTTTTAAGTTCATGTGGAAGTGGCTCAGATAGTTCCTCTACTGATCCTCCTGACTCACAGGTACCTGTAGAAAGCGTTGCGTCAAACGATACTGCTGCGCCCGCTGGTGACCCTGTAGCTGATGGTATAGCTCGCGCACAAGAGCAACTTGCAAAATACACCGCAGAACCAGCACCATTCGAAGCACCTGGGCCAGCAGTAACTGGAGATATTTCATCGCTTAAGGGCGGCGAAATATGGTTCATTCCTATTGCGTATCAATTTGTTCCGTATTTTGCGGTGCAAGAAGCTGGTCTTAAGGAAGCTTTCGGCGAGATTGGAATGACAGTGCGTACATGCGATGCAGCGGCAGATCCAACGATTGCTGCGAAATGTATCGATGATGCGGTGACAGCAGGGGCGAAAGCAATTGTGACTGGCGCGGTGACGTACCCATTTGCCCCTAATGCATTTGATGCCGCGAAAAAAGCAGGAGTAAAGATTATTTATGGCGATGCCGGTTATCCGAGCGAAACTGGTAATACAGATCCTTGGGAAGATGGCGTTGCTTATGTTTCCTTCGACGGTGCACTTGCAACTTCTATCGTTGCAGACTGGATGATTGTTGATTCAAAAGGATCGGCGAATGTACTAGCCATTCGGGTGAGTGATACCGATTGGACTAAGGCAACGATGTCAAATGGTGCGGTGAAGGAATTCGAGAAAAATTGTCCGAATTGCAAAGTTGTTGTTGTTGATAGCAATGCTGCGCAAACTCCGGAAAGGCCATCTGTGGTTGCGGGTGCAATTGCAGCAAATCCGGATACAAATTATGTTTTGCCAAACTACGACTCGACAGTTGCACCTTCTGGGGCACTTGAAGGTGTTCAGAATGCTGGGTATTTAGACAAGATCAAGGGCGGCACTACAACAGGCCAGCTTCCCGGCTTAAAACTTATTAGTCAAGGTCGATTTTTAAATATCAATGTCGGACAGAATGTGACTCAGGAGGCATGGGCTGGCGCAGACCAAGCTATTCGATTATTGCTAGGAAACGCTACTGCAGTTAATCCTCTTGTGCAATTGCGTGCATTCACAGCGGAAGTTGTTGCAGGTCTCGAACTAACTGAGGAGAATGCTTCTTCTGGTGTGTTCTTTGGAAACACGGGATTTAGGGATGTATATCGAAAGTTGTGGGGCGTCTAACTGTCATTAATCAAGTGTGTGGTGTTGCAATCATTGCAGCACCACACACTCACTTGATAATCCAAACTATAAAACTATGAGGAGAAAGTCATGAGCAAGAATCCATTAAGTTATCTCGCCGGAAAATTAGTACAAGTTGCCTATGTTGTTGAGGATTTTGATCAGTCAATGCAATTTTTTAAAGATTCATTAGGAATCGAAAAATTTTATATTTGGGACCACATCACGAGAGAGCAAACTGAAAAGATCTATCGCGGCAAACCGGGTAAATTCGAATTCAGTGCCGCGTATGCGTATTCAGGGGAAACTCAAATTGAGCTTTGTAAGCATGAATCTGGGAAGAATGTTTATAAAGATTGGACAGATGCAAATGGCATCGGAATCCACCATACAGGTTATCTCTTGGACAATGACGATGAGTATCAACGTGCGTTTAAACACCTCAGTTCGCAAGGTTTTGAAGTAGCTATGGCAGGTCGAATGAATGATTGTCGCTGGTCTTATTTTGATACCCGTGAGATTGTTGGTTCGTATACCGAAATATATTGGCTACCAAATGACATCAAGCCTATCTTCGACAAAATCAAAGCTGGGATAGACCCGTTTACTTAATTTTTACATTTCTGAAAACCAACCAAAGGAGAGTAACGAATGAATGTGCTAGCCATTAGGAATAGGAAGGTGAAATCGCTCTCTATAGGGATATTTCTCCTTGCAACATTGCTCGGATCGTGTGGAAGTAGTTCCGGGAGTGAAGAGACTCCAGACGCGTCCTCAGATGTAAGTGAAACAATTACCACCGATGCCGCCCTGGATCCTGTTGCAGAAGGAATTGCCTCTGCTCAGGCGGAGCTAGATAAGTATTCGGCTGAACCAGCCGCATTTGAGGCGCAAGGAGATCCAGTTGCTGGAGATGTTGCTTCCTTAAAGGGCGGTGTGGCTTGGTATATCCCCATTGCATATCAATTTGCACCGGTGTTTGCACTCTATGAATATGGGTTCCAACAAGCATTTGGCAAACTTGGTATGACGGTGAGAACCTGTGATGCAGCTGGTGACCCGACCGTAGGCGCCAACTGCGTTAATGACGCGGTTTCCTCAGGGGCAAAGGTCATTATCACCGGGGCAATAACTTATGAATTTGCTCCGAACGCATTTGACGCTGCAACCGCTGCAGGTATTCCGATCATTCGTCACTCAAGTGGTTATCCAAGCGAGAGTGGCGATATGGGTCCTTATAAAAAGGGTGAAGCCTATGCGGGTTATATCGGATCAAAAGCCCTCGCACTGGTTGCAGACTGGATGATCGTCGACTCAAAAGGAACAGCAAATGTTTTGGCAGTCCGAATCAGCGATACCGACTGGACTAAAGGTGCTATGACAAATGGAGCAGTTGCTGAGTTTGAAAAGTATTGTCCCAATTGCGTTGTGAACGTAGTAGACAGCGCCACCGCGCAGACGGGTGAACGTCCTTCTGTAGTTGCTGGAGCTCTCGCTGCCCATCCGGGTGTGAATTATATTCTTCCTGCATATGAGTCAACAGTGGAGCCTTCGGGAGCATTAGAAGGGGCTACCGCTGCAGGACTTCAAGATAAGTTAAAAGCTGGAATGGCTACTGGCACTGGTCCAGGTCTCCAGCGAATTATCGATGGCAAGTTTGTCTATGTGAATGTCTTGCCCAATACTTACCAAGAAGCATGGGCGACTACGGATCAAGCAGTCCGGTTGCTCATGGGAAATGAACCAGTCAAAGATCCCCTCGTTCAACTGCGGGTCTTTACTAGCGAAAATGTTCAAGGAATAGATATATCGAAGGAAGCATTCCAGAAAAGCACAATGTTTGGACCGAATACATTTGAAGCTGTATACGAAAAGCTTTGGGGTATTGAGTAACTATTGAGAGTTTTTATGATGGTGCGGCGGAGAATAATACCGTCGCACCATCATTTGACTTCTTATTTCAAATAGGAAGTTTGAATAATTCGATTGCATTGCTACCAGAAATAGCGTTCCTATCGTGTTCTGATAATTCAGACAGTTCCAATAGGCGTGCAACTGGATTAGCTACACCCATGTCAAAAGGGTAGTCCGAACCAATAACTACTCTGTTTGCTCCCACTACAGAAATAAGTGCTCTCAGCGTTTGTTTGTCAAAGACAAGAGAATCAAACCACATTTTTTTCAAGTATTGGCTTGGTCGCTCTTTCATGGTTTGACTTTCTGGTCGAACATCGTATGCATGATTTGATCGACTAATGTAGTGCGGTAGGTAGCCACCTCCGTGGGCGGAACAGATACGTAATGTGGGATGGCGATCTAGAATTCCACTAAATATAATGTGACTAAGCGCAACGCTCGTTTCGACAGGATTGCCAATTACATTTCCTAAGTAATAGTTTTGGAGCCGGTCATCGAGAGTGCAGCCCCAAGGATGGATGAAGATGGCAACGTCGAGCGCGGCTGCAGCAGCCCAGAATGGTTCGAAATCCGGTGAGGAAAAATCGCGGCCACCTGCATGTGTCCCGATTTCTACGCCAACCATTCCTAGCTCACGCACTGCATACTCAAGCTGTGACACCATTAAGTCGGGGTGCTGTAACGAGACCGTAGCTAGCCCAAATAAATGTTTTGGATTTGAGGCCACCGTCTTCGCGATGCCCAGGTTGGTTACTTTTGTAATATCAGCTGCAAGCTTTCGATCAGCCCAATAATGGTATTGCAATGGAGAAACACTGACGATTTGCACGTCGATACCCCCCTCATTCATCGCTAATTTACGTGCTGTTGGGTCTGTGAGCGAATGGCACCAAGATTCTTTGAATAATCGCTGATTGAGGTCTAGCGATGCCTGTCCGAATTTATTTGGGGCACTTGCTTGCTCATCAAGCAGCCCTTTTGTATTGGAAACTAATGGGTCCAATTCGAGAAAATGTGCATGTGCATGTACATCAACCGTCGTCATTATGTTCTCCTATGCTTTGGTGTTACGAATGAAGATTTTTTACATCAGAAGGACGATGATGTTTAACTGCATCATGGTTAGTGGAGTCTTCTCCCATATAGATACCTTTTTCCCAAACACGTTTGAGTGGGTCTTTAACATTGAGGGACATTCGGCCTATCCCACTAATTTGAATGATGAGCGATTCGCCATCCTGAATGGGGCCGAGTCCTTCATGATTTGTCCCACATGAGATCACATCGCCGGAATTCATAGTCATTATTGAAGTAGCAAAAATTATTAACTCAGGAACACGATGCTCCATATCGTCAGTCGAGTAGTTGTGGCGCAGTTGTCCGTCTACCCAAAATCGCACTATTAAATTGTTTGGGTCAGGTATTTCATCCGCTGTTGTAATGCAAGGACCGATAGGGGCAAATGTGTCAAATGACTTTCCGAGCCAACTTCCCTCCTTCCACGTATAGCGCCCTTTGCCGCGAGCTGAGACATCTACAAGACAGGTGTATCCGAAGACCGCTGTTCTCCAATTTTCTTGAGTGATGTTTTTAGCAGGACCTTTGATGACTATTGCAAGTTCTGCTTCGTGCATAAAAACCCAGGGCTCAGTCATGAGCGGCAGCTGTATCGTGTCGTCTGGCCCAACAACAGCATCCGAATTCTTTAAGAACATATTTAGTTCTCGTGGATCACGTTGGGCGTGTTCCCAGTAATTGCCGATGCATCCCAATATTTTTCCAGGACGGGGCAGAGGCGGATGCAGTCGATATTCCCCCTGCACATGTTGACCACACTCTATTTCTCCTTCGATGGCAGGGCGTAGAGAATCAAATTCATCGATGATTGATTGCATCTGTAATTGAGCTGAGTACGCGGGTTCTACAAGATGTGAAATATCTACAACTCCGTTTTCAGCAAGAACTCCTGGTCGTATCTTGAATGATCCTTCGGATTCGAATAGAACAAGTTTCATTACTTAGTCCTTTAGGTGGTTGTCTATCAATGACGGATAAGAGCGTCTTGCAGTCTTCCCAGCGAAAAGTAGTCGCGTCGAAAATATAATAGTGGGGAGTCCCATGCTGGGTTTTTGGTAACCGAACGCACGCTGAGTACTTCGCCGATCATTATGAGATGATCGCCAGCAACAATGGTTGAATCTAATTTGCAATCCAGATGAGCCAGGGAGCTCTGTACGGCAGGGGAGTATTGATGTAAGCCATTGTCTTCACCACAAAATTGTGGTATGAATTTTGGTTGCGCTGGTGCTGAACCATAACGAGCCACTTCAACACTGTTTGCGCCAAGAATGCTCACTCCAAAATAATTATTCTCTTGGATGACTATTGCACTTTTGGTCTGTGTCGCTAAGGAAATCAAAAGCATTGGTGGACTCATGGAAACAGAGCAGCAAGCACTAACTGTCATTCCCCACGGAACACCGTCAACGCTGGTGGTCACCATGACAACGCCTGTTGCCAAACTACCCATAGCATCCCGAAAATCGGAGCCAACGTTTTCCGGCGCATTTAGTTGATCCGGCTGCGAGTCTTTCATTGAAGTTCTTATCCTCGTGTCAGAGGGTCAAATTGTGTCATGTAGCTCATATCAATGTGAGGCATATTTCCACCTGGTATCGATTTCGTAACAGCATTAGCTAGTTCTTCGTATCGATCAAATGCCATCCGGGTACGAAGCCTCCAGGTGAAGAGTCCAGCACTGGCAAGTGATTCGAAAGCAGCTTCGCGTGCGTCCATCGCGGATGCTGCATGATCGTGCATCAGGTGGAGCAGTGCCGATCGCTGTTGAGCGTTATAGCGACCCCCACCGTATGATTTTTCCAGCAAAGGTCCGATATCGGGATCTTTGAGATCACCTAAGGAAGGTGCAAGCATTCCTCCAAAGCCACTGAGAGTTCTCACTGTATCCTGGAACTTTGCACGATTCTGGAGAGCGTATATTGTTCCGCTTGCAATGCTGAGAGGATCTGGTGCAATCACTCCAGACGGAGTTATTTTTCCACACGAGATTGCTGATTTCATCGCTGACTTCATTGTTTCAAGATGAATCACTAAGTCAATGATGATCTCGAGGACGCCGCTATTTCGTGATGTGTCTAAAGCATCGGCCATTGCAAGTGCAAGCCCTAATGAGTATTCAGTGCGAGCAATCATTCGCGTAAAATGCATCAGGGTTAGCCAGGTGACATGGTGGTTCATGTATGAGTTGCAAAACTCGACGTCTCGATAGACGAAGACGGAATCCCAGGGAATAAAGACATTGTCTAAGAAAACTGTGCAATCAAGTTCATCGTATTTCGTGCTGAGCGGATGTAGATAGGGGTCTTCTACGCGCGCTGATGGTTGGCGCCCTAGAATCTTTACACCCGGTGCTGCAGCAGGAAAAGCAAACCATAAAGCTTGCTCAGGCAACAGTGGGCCAGGTATTGGTGCAGTGAACAGAGTTTCCGCATAGCATAAGCCAGTACCTAGGCCGACCACTCCGGTGACGACGATGCCATCATCGCGCTCTTCAACTACGTGAGGCTTGATCCGTTCTTGAGGCGCAAGAAATCTGTCAGCTATAGGTGAGACGTAAGGGGCAGACATAACTGTCTGGTTTGCGAGCAAGACATCTGAATATTTGCGAATTTTATCGGCTTGTTCTTTGGAGCCGAAACTAACAATAGGGTCATAGGCCCCAAGAATTATGTTTGCTCCATACTGGGGGGAGTGAGTGATATTTCCGGCGCTTTCGAATGCTTGAGCACGTGCGCCTTCCATTTGTCGCTCAAGTAGATCATTGGTGGTAGGCCGACAAAATAGGACCGATTGATTTGGGTTATCAGGATGTAGGAGTAAGTTGGCCCATTTGGCATCGTGGTGCCGGTCAAAAGACAAAGCATGTTCATGAACCACACCTGCAGTTGCTGGATGTGTTCGTATATCTTTAATTTCTTCTCCGTTTACCCACACTCTTCGACCATCGTCAAGTGAATCGAGATAATCTTTTCCGGTCCGTAAGGCCATTTCCCCCCCAAATCCTTACCAAACGCTTTGGTAATTCGGATGAGCGTATGCCTCGGCTATTACGGCAACCGTTACTTCTTAGTAGTTGTGGGTCGTCATAAATTAAGGTTTTTCTGCGCGTTCCTCGCATAGCGCCTACCCCTAGCGAGATCTTGAGCATTTCCTGCATTTCGTAATGGGTGTGTTAACGCTCCGAATCGGATAATTGAGGCGGTATAGCACTCAATACGCTTACGCATGTAGCTAAAACTTGGAGGAGGGAAAATGTTCAAATCACCAAT
>Ga0164294_10004072_pt1 | contig 12847 bp, 12 predicted proteins | sample GEODES005metaG_FD_111479 | JGI IMG/M metagenome (GOLD analysis project Ga0164294, IMG submission 111479) | Oligotrophic lake water microbial communities from Sparkling Lake, Wisconsin, USA - GEODES005 metaG | ecosystem: Environmental > Aquatic > Freshwater > Lake | place: USA: Sparkling Lake... | reverse complement strand
CTTGGCCTAGCCCAGAACGATGGCACAATGAATCCCCGCGTGTCCGGACCTGTGGAGCGAAAAGGGCTGCGTTACGCCGCGCCCTGATCGCCGAAGGCCCACATGCGCTCAAGGTTGTAGAAGCTGCGCACTTCCGGGCGGAAAAGATGGACGACGATATCGCCAACGTCGATCAGCACCCAGTCCGCAGCGGGGAGGCCTTCGATCCGGACATGGCCGAAGCCGCCGTGCTTGATCCGCTCGGCAAGCTTTTGCGCCATGGCTGCCACCTGCCGCGTCGAACGGCCTGAGGCAATCACCATGTGATCAGCCACAGAGCTCTTGCCCTCCAGTGGGATTGTGATGATTTCCTGCGCCTGGTCATCGTCAAGCGAACGCAAGACCAGATCAAGCAACGAACCGGAGGCGGCTGCAAGCGGGCTGGCAGCAGACGCGGTGGCGGGGTTGGGGGTGATGCCGGCATCGACCGGCAGGGGCTGTACGCTTGTCATGGTAGTGGTGATGGTCTCCGTGGCTGACTGTTCAATGACATTGTTTCAAAGGCCCTCCGCCCATCGCCATTAGGCGATGGCAAGCGGGCGGGATGCTGGTGGTTTCAATCGGCAAGGCCGACAAGAGCGCGTACCGGCTCAACGCAGGCTCATCCTGGCAGCGCCGATCACCCGGTGCGTCAGCATGTCGCGCTGGAAGCTTCGATCGAAACGGCGATACCAGTCCTGATCGGCGGCGCGGATGGCCGTGGCCGAGCGGGTATCGGGATCGAAACGCAAGATGGACAGCGCCGGGGCGCTCCGCTTTGCGCCGGTCAAAACCAAGCCGTGCCGCCGGCGCCAGCGGCGCAACCAAGCCATGGCGGGGCTCGCCAAAGCGCGACTATCATAACCCGGTCGGGCGATTACGGCAATCGGCATCTCGCGCGCGATCTGTCGCCAACCGCGCCAGCGATGGAACTGCGCCAGATTATCCGAGCCCATGAGCCAGACGAACCGCCGTTTGGGATAGCGCCGCCGCAAGACGCGCAGTGTGTCGAGGGTGTAGCGCGTGCCCATTTCGGCCTCGATCGCGGAAACCCGGATCCGCGCACCACGCGATGCTGCACGCGCCGAGGCAAAGCGTGCGTCTAGCGTTGCCATGCCCGCGACCGGCTTGAGGACGTTGCCTGGCGATACCAGCCACCACACTTCGTCGAGCCCCAAAGCATCCAGCGCAAAGAGGCTGATCCGGCGATGCGCCCCATGCGCCGGATTGAAACTGCCGCCGAGCAGGCCGGTAAGCTGGCGTTTCAGCGGCGAATCTGCCCGGAGCCCAACACCCGCCACTTGTAGGTGGTAAGCCCCTCGAGTGCGACGGGTCCGCGCGCGTGGAGCCGTCCAGTGGCGATGCCGATCTCGGCACCCAGCCCGAACTCGCCACCATCGGCAAACTGGCTGGACGCATTGTGCATCACGATTGCGCTGTCGACTTCGGCCAGAAAACGCTCCGCCGTCGCGGTGTCAGCTGTCACGATGGCGTCCGTATGGCCCGAAGCATGCCGCGCAATGTGGGCGAGCGCGCCATCGAGCCCGTCGACCACGGCGACCGAGAGCACCGCATCGAGGTACTCGGTGTCCCAGTCGCCCGCCTCGGCCGGAATGATTCGCGGATCGATGGCACAAGCCCTGGCATCACCACGCAGTTCGCAGCCGGCCGCGAGCAAAGGCTCGACCAGGCCGTGCGGATCGGAGAAGCGCGCGTCGATCAGCAGGGTCTCCATCGAGCCGCACACGCCGGTCCGCCGCAGTTTCGCGTTGAACGCAATGTCGCGGGCCATGGCGGGCTCCGCAGCCCGGTCAACATAGGTGTGGTTGATGCCGTCGAGGTGGGCGAGCACGGGAACCCGTGCATCGGCCTGAACGCGTGCTACCAGGCTCTTGCCGCCGCGCGGAACGATCATGTCGATCAGCCCGCTCGCTGTCAGCATCGCGCCGACGGCTGCACGGTCCTGAGTAGGCACGAGCTGGACCGCCGCCGCAGGAACGCCGCCTGCGGTGAGGCCTTCCATAAGCGCCGCATGGATCGCCCGGTTGGACCGCACTGCCTCGCTGCCGCCACGCAGAAGCACGGCATTGCCGGATCGAACGCAAAGCGCTGCAGCATCAGCCGTCACGTTTGGCCGGCTCTCGAAAATAATGCCGATAAGGCCGATCGGCACGCGCACCCGCTGGAGGACAAGGCCGTTGGGCGGGCGTGTTTCGTCAATGATCCGGCCCACCGGATCGTCGAGCCCGGCCACCTGCTCGACTGCATCGGCAATCGCCTCGATGCGTGCCGGATCAAGACGAAGTCGGTCGATCATGGCGCCCGAAAGGCCCGCAGCGACCCCACCTTCGACATCGCGGGTATTGGCCTCGAGGATCGCAGGCGCCGCGAGGCGAAGAGAGGCTGCGCCTCGCCGCAACGCATCGGCGCGGTCGGCGGACGACATCGACGCGAGCGTACGCTGCGCTGCCCGCCCGGCCTGCGCGAGGCTTCCAACCTCAGCCGCCACGTCGCCGGACGCCGCCTGGCCGCTGGAAAGGTCTCTGTCGGGGCCCGATACCGTTGAAAAGGGAGCGTTCATGGCGCGCCCTTACCACCGGGCACGGGCCCTGTCAGCCGGAATGGACGAGGATCGAAGCCAGCGCTGCGAGTCGCACCGAAGGACTTGCTCGGGTGATGAGGACGCACCCGAGTCGCAACGGTCGCATATGACATCTGGCATGGTGCCAAATCGGCTGGTCGCCCGCCTCGCACGGCTCATCCTGTGAGTAGTGCTCAGGATTCGACCGTAGGGGAGGGGCTGGGTAAGCGCGTCCCTCGCGCGAGACGATAGGGCAGCGCGAAGGGACGGGGGTCGCTATCTTACCGCAAACAACTCGTGCCAAGGCGGAAGCGCCGCAGGATGTCGGCCGTCCGCCGTCCCGCTGGCAGACCCTTGTGGCGCGGGTGCGCGACCTGTTCCCCGACCGCGAGTTTTTCATGCGCTCGAACGGGCATGTCCGGTTCATCCGTCTCTCGGCGCGACTGCAGATGCGTGTCGCCGGTTCGGTTGCCGCCGCAGTGCTGCTGTGGGTGGTCATGATGGGCTGGATGGTCATCGCGCAAGCCATCGCCGTATATAATCAGGCCTCGCTGCTGGAACGCGAAGCCGCGGTAGCTTCGGCGGAAAGCCGTGTGGCGCAATACCGGTCCGGCATTGGCACAGTCGCGAACGATCTCGCCAAACGTCAGGATTTCATTGAAAAAAGCGTCCAGGGGGCGATCGGGTCGCTGCCTGATGCATTGCCTTCCGGTACTGTGTCCGACAGCACTGACGAAGCAGGCAAAACCGTTCGAAAGATCTCGGTTGTGCTGCCGGAGGCGATCGGACTTGCCCGCCTTGAGGCACGCCAACTGGCCTTCATCGAACGTCTGACGCGTTACGCCGACGCCCGATCGGCACGCGCGGAAGATGCCATGCGCCGCCTCGGGATCAACCCGCGTATGGTCTCAATCAGGGGCCGCATCGCGATGGGCGGTCCTTTCATCCCGCTAACAACAGGCTCTGGTGATTCGCTCGATCCGCGCTTTGCCCGTTTTGGGGCAAGCCTCGACCGGATGAGTGCGATGGAACAGGCACTGGTGCGAATCCCCAACACACTTCCGGCCAGCCTCGACTACATTTCGAGCGGTTTTGGTTACCGACTCGACCCCTTCACGGGTGGCGGGGCATTCCACGCAGGTCTCGATTTTCGTGGGCCGGTCGGTGCTCCAATCCAGGCGGCGGCGGCTGGCACCGTAAGCTTCACCGGGATCAAGCAAGGCTATGGCAATTGTGTCGAGATCAGTCACGGCAATGGCCTGCTCACCCGGTATGCGCACATGTCGAGAATCGAGGCTCGCGTTGGTGCGGCAATCGGTCCAGGCCAAGTCATTGGCGCGATCGGCAATACCGGTCGTTCGACCGGACCCCACTTGCACTTTGAGGTGCGGATTGCCGACCGCCCGGTAGATCCGCGCCCGTTTCTGGAGTCGATGCCGCATGTTTTCCAAGAAGCCAACGCCGGGAACAGACCACGCCGCCCGGCCGGCACCGCAGGGTAACGCCATGGCCACGCCAACTTTTTCCGTACTTGGAGCCGATCTCGCGGTGAAAGGCGACATCACTGCCAGTGCCGAGTTGCACATCGATGGCCATGTCGAAGGTGACATTACCTGCGCATCGCTGGTGCAGGGCGAAGGGAGCGCGATTCACGGAGCGATCCGGGCGCAGTCTGCAAGGCTCGCTGGTACGATACGCGGCGGGATCGAGGTAAGTCAGCTGATCGTGCTCAAGTCGGCCCGTATTCATGGCGACGTGAAGTATGATGCTCTCACGATCGAGCAGGGCGCACATATCGACGGCCGGCTGAGTCACGGACTGGAGCCGATCGATCCCGAAACCACGCTGACCCTCGTCAGCTAGGGCTCGGCGTCCGACAGAAGCCCTCCCGCTGACGGGAGGGGTTGTATGTCTAGGCCAACTGCGCGGCCAGCTTGGCGCGGCAAAGATCAGCTATCCGAGATACCCTCGGCACGGCGGGCCTCTAGCCAGGCGGCGGCCTCGGCCTCTTGCGCGGCCTGTGAGGCGGCCTTCGCCTGAGCATCACGCTCCGCACGCAGCTCCTCGATCAGGGCCTCGCGGTCGGTGCCAAGGCGCAGATTGCTGGCACTGTCGTCTTCTTCGATCCCCGCCTTTTTGGCTGCCTTGGCAACCAGAGCATCAAGCTCGCGCTGCGAGCACAGGCCCAGCGTCACCGGATCCTTGGGGTTGATGTTGGAAATGTTCCAGTGGCTGCGATCACGGATCGCGGCGATGGTGTTGCGGGTGGTGCCGATCAGCTTGCCGATCTGGGCATCCGAGATTTCGGGATGATGGCGCAGGATCCAGGCAATGCCGTCGGGCTTGTCCTGACGCTTCGATACCGGGGTATAGCGGGGCCCCTTGGTGCGACTCACCGAAATCGGCGCCTTCTGCATCTTCAGGCGATACTCGGCATTTGCCTGACCGCGCTCGATTTCGCTCTGGGTCAGCTCACCGGAGTGAACCGGATCGCGGCCGGTATACTTGGCGCCGGCAAGATCGTCTGCCATGGCCTGCACTTCGAGGATGTGCAGTCCGCAGAAATCGGCGATCTGCTCGAAGGTCAGCGCGGTGTTGTCGACAAGCCACGATGCCGTGGCATGGGGCATCAGCGGATAGGTTGACTGGTTGCTCAAGGGGAGCCCCTCCGGACAGCGGAAACAATAACGGCCGCCCCTCGCGGAGCGGCCATGCTGGGTGCGATGTAGGCGAGCGAGCCCTTCACGGCAAGCCCAATCCCGCCGTTTCCGGCGCGTAGACTACTCTCCGGCCGCCAGCACGATCTTGCCAATGTGCGCACCTGCCTCCATCCGGGCATGGGCCGCCGCAGCATCGTGCAACGGAAACGCCTGGTCCATCACCGGCCGAAGCAGACCGTCGGCGACCAGCGGCCAGACAGTCTGATGGATCTCGTCCGCAAGCAGGCTCTTGAATTCATTGGATCGAGGGCGAAGAGTTGATCCGGTCAAGGTAAGGCGCCGCCGCATGATCTCGGCCATGTTGATCTCGGCCCGCACACCGCCCTGCACCGCAATCGTTACGTGCCGGCCATCGTCGCCAAGACATTTCAGATTGCGCGCAACATAGTCGCCAGCCACCATGTCGAGCACGAGGTGCACACCTGCCCCCTGGGTGATCTGGCCCACTTCCTCGACGAAATCGCTGTTCTTGTAGTCGATCGCATGATCGGCACCGAGGGCCACGGCGGCCGCGCACTTCTCGGCTCCGCCGCATGTTACCAACACGGTCAGGCCGAACAGTTTGCCGAGCAGAATGGCCATCGTACCGATCCCGCTCGTTCCGCCGTGGACGAGGATACGTTCGCCCTCGGTGGCCCAACCGCGCTCGAACACATTGTGCCAGACGGTGAACAGGGTTTCAGGCAGCGCCGCCGCCTGATCGAGTGGCAAACCATCCGGGACGGGCAGGCAATGCGTCGCTTCGGCCAGACAAAATTCGGCATATCCGCCGCCGGAAACGAGCGCGCAGACCATCTGGCCGACAAACGGCGTCGTGACACCACTACCCATTGCGACCACTTGCCCGGAGACCTCAAGCCCAGGAACGGGCGAGGCGCCGGGCGGTGGTGGGTAAAAGCCCTGGCGCTGGATGACGTCGGGGCGGTTGACCCCTGCAAAGGCGACGCGCAGGAGAACCTGGCTTGGTCCCGGTACAGGTAAAGGTAGCGTTTCCGGTCGCAAAACTTCAGGGCCACCGGGCGCATCGAAGCTCACGGCGGTCATCGTCGCTGGTAACGGCCTCATGCCATGCCCCCCTGGTGCAATGCAGTGGTATCGGTTTGCGCCCAAAAGACGTTAACAAGCCGCTGCGCCAAGTACCGTTGGAGGCGGTTGACAGCAAGGCTCAAGCGGTCACAAAGTGATGTGTGATGGAACTCGACGAGCGCCCGCGCCGAACAGGCGATCTGGCCAGCCAGCTGGCAACGGAGTCGCTTGACAGCTTTTCGCATCACGAACTGGACGAACGGCTCGCTTTGCTTGAGGCTGAAATCGCCCGGGTTGCGTCGCACCGAGACAAGACTGCCGCGCATCGCCGCGCGGCCGAAGCGCTGTTCGGTTCGCCCGCACCAGAGGGCAGTGGATCATGATCTGCGCCGCCCTTCACGCAAAGGGGCGGCATACCCATATTGCCAGAATGCCGGGCATGAGAACCGGCAGATCGCATTTTCCGCACGCGCCCGGTTTAGCCCCGGTAATGCGCGAGCATGTTCAGCTCCCGCAAGGGAATAACCCGAGGCTGGCGTTCTGCCCGCCGACGAGAAAGAAGTGTCATGCCCAGTTTCGCGCAAAGCCTTGAAAAAACGCTGCATTCTGCGCTTAGCAATGCATCCGAGCGCAGCCACGAGTATGCGACTCTGGAGCACTTGTTGCTGGCGCTGATCGACGATCCGGACGCTGCTCAGGTGATGCAGGCTTGCGGGGTTGATCTCGGCGACCTCGGTGACGTCGTCCGCCAGTATCTCGATCAGGAATACCAGTCGCTCAAGACCCAGGACAAGGCCGACCCCCAGCCCACGGCAGGTTTCCAGCGCGTGATCCAGCGTGCAATCCTGCATGTTCAGTCCTCGGGCAAGGATACGGTCACCGGGGCCAACGTCCTTGTCGCGCTGTTCTCGGAACGCGACTCCTATGCAGTCTATTTCCTCCAGCAGCAGGACATGAGCCGGCTCGATGCGGTGAGTTTCATCAGTCACGGCATCGGCAAAGGCGGCCGTCAGGTCGAAAGCCGCAGCCCCAAGGGGAGCGAGGAAGCCCAGCCGCAGCAGGAAGAAAAGGCCGAGGCCAAGGGAAGCGCGAAGAAGGATTCGGCGCTCGACCAGTTCACGGTCAATCTCAACGAGAAGGCGCTGAACGGGAAAGTCGATCCCCTGATCGGCCGCGGTCCCGAAGTCGACCGGACGATCCAGATCCTGTGCCGCCGCTCGAAGAACAACCCGCTCTATGTCGGTGACCCGGGCGTGGGCAAGACAGCGATTGCAGAAGGGCTCGCGCGCAAGATCGTCGAGGGCGAAGTGCCCGAGGTTCTCAGCGAGGCCGTGATCTATTCGCTCGACATGGGCGCGCTGCTCGCGGGCACGCGTTATCGCGGCGATTTCGAGGAGCGGCTCAAGCAGGTCGTCTCTGAACTCGAGAAGATGCCGCACGCGATTCTGTTCATCGACGAGATCCACACGGTGATCGGCGCCGGCGCGACCAGCGGCGGGGCCATGGATGCCTCGAACCTCCTCAAGCCCGCACTTTCGGGCGGTACGATCCGTTGCATCGGCTCGACCACCTACAAGGAGTTCCGCAACCACTTCGAGAAGGACCGTGCGCTGCTGCGCCGGTTCCAGAAGATCGACGTGAACGAGCCGACCATCGAGGACACGATCAAGATCCTCAAGGGTCTGCGTACGGCCTTCGAAGAGCACCACAAGGTTCGCTACACGCCCGATGCGATCAAGACGGCGGTCGAGCTTTCGGCGCGCTACATCAACGACCGCAAGCTGCCCGACAAGGCGATCGACGTGATCGACGAGGTCGGTGCGATGCAGATGCTGGTGCCGCCGTCGAAGCGCAAGAAAGTGATCACCGCGCGCGAGATCGAGCAAGTGATCGCAACGATGGCGCGGATCCCGCCCAAGTCGGTCTCCAGCGACGACAAGAAGGTGCTTGAGCATCTCGACCGCGATCTCAAGCGGCTGGTGTTCGGGCAGGACAAGGCCATCGAGGTTCTGGCGAGCGCGATGAAGCTCAGCCGCGCGGGCCTGCGCGATCCGGATAAGCCCATCGGCTCGTTCCTGTTCAGCGGCCCCACCGGGGTAGGCAAGACCGAAGTCGCTCGCAGCCTGGCCCAGATCATGGGCATCCCGCTGCAGCGCTTCGACATGTCCGAATACATGGAGCGCCATTCGATCAGCCGCCTGATCGGTGCGCCTCCGGGCTATGTCGGCTTCGATCAGGGCGGTCTGCTCACCGATGCCATCGACCAGCAGCCGCACTGCGTACTGCTGCTCGACGAGATCGAGAAGGCGCACCCCGATCTGTTCAACATCCTGCTGCAGGTGATGGACAACGGCCGGCTCACCGATCACCACGGCAAGACAGTCGATTTCCGCAACGTCGTGCTGGTGATGACCACCAATGCCGGTGCGTCTGACATGGCGCGCCACGGCATCGGCTTTGGCGATGTCTCGAAGGCGGATGCGGGTGACGAGGCGGTGAAGAAGATGTTCACCCCCGAGTTCCGCAACCGGCTCGATGCCATCGTGCCCTTCGCCTACCTGCCGCCTGAAGTTGTCAGCCGTGTGGTCGACAAGTTCATCCTCCAGCTCGAGCTCCAGCTGGCGGACCAGAACGTGCACATTCAGTTCGACAGCGATGCGCGCGCCTGGCTCGCCAATCAGGGCTACGACCGGCTCTATGGCGCGCGCCCGATGGGCCGCGTGATCCAGGAGAAGGTCAAGAAGCCGCTGGCCGAGGAACTCCTGTTCGGCAAGCTCGCCAATGGCGGCGAGGTCCACGTCAGCCTCAAGGAAGAGGAAGGCAAGGACACCGCGCTTTCCTTCGAACTGACCCCGGCCGCGCCGAAACTGGTCAAGAAGAAGGCGCGCAAGGGTAAGGGCGGATCGGCCACTGCAGAGGAACCGAACGCCGACGAGGCGTAATCCCGGATTCGCTGAAATACGCCAAGACGATGGGGGCGGGGCCGAGAGGCTTCCGCCCCTTTTGTCTCTGGTCAGCAGGTTCCAACCGCGCCATTCCATCACGCCATGACTGGATGTTTCACGTGGATCAAAGCGGAGCCGTCGGGCATCCGCGTGGTGCCCGCCGATACGTGGATTGATCCCTCGCGCGCAGTGGCGCGGGCACTGGTTACGCATGGCCATGCCGATCATGCGCGGGGCGGGCATGGGCAAACCATTGCCACACCCGCGACACTGGCGATCATGGGGGTGCGCTACGGCGTGGCGGATGGCGCAGTCCCGGCCGGCTATCGCGAACCCCAAGCGCTAGGCGAAGGGGTGACGGCAACATTCCTGCCCGCCGGGCATGTGCTGGGCTCGGCGCAGATCCTGCTGGAGTATGCGGGTGAACGGGTGATCGTGACCGGGGACTACAAGCGTAGCCCGGATCCCACCTGCCAGCCCTTCGCCGTCACGCCCTGCGACCTGTTCATCACTGAGGCGACGTTCGGCCTGCCGGTTTTCCGTCATCCGCCGATTGCCGAAGAGATTGCGCGGCTGCTGGGAGCGCGGGAGGCGAACCCGGAGCGCTGCGTGCTGGTCGGCGCTTATGCGTTGGGCAAGGCGCAGCGGGTGATAGCCGAACTGCGCGCGGCAGGCTGGCATGGCCCGATCTACCTTCACGGCGCGATGGAAACGATGTGCCGGCTCTATGAGGCGCAAGGCGTGCCGCTGGGCGACTTGCGGCCAGTTGCCGGCGTGCCCAAGGCTGAGCTTGCGGGAGCTATCATAATCTGCCCGCCCTCGGCACTGAACGACCGCTGGAGCCGCCGCCTGCCCGATCCGCTGACCGCGATGGCGAGCGGCTGGATGCGTGTGCGCCAACGCGCCCGCCAGCGCGGGGTGGAATTGCCTCTCGTTATCTCGGATCATGCCGACTGGGACGAACTCACCACCACCATCGCCGAAGTGAACCCGGCGGAGACCTGGATCACCCATGGCCGCGAGGAAGCGCTGCTGCGCTGGTGCGAACTCCACCAACGCCGCGCGCGGGCGCTCGCACTGACGGGTTACGAGGACGAAGATGACTGAGCGCGGTCTGACGCAACGGGGGAAACCCTGATGCAGCGCTTCGCTGCACTTCTCGATGGCCTGCTGCTCACCCCGTCGCGCAACGGGAAGCTGACCCAGATCGCGCTTTATCTGGGGGAGACGCCCGATCCGGATCGCGGCTGGGCGCTGGCGGCGCTGACCGGTGCAGTGGACTTTCCCGCCGTAAAGGCCGGGACCGTGCGCGGGTTGATGGCTGATCGAGTGGATCCGGTGCTCTGGGCGCTGTCACGCGACTTTGTAGGCGATACGGCTGAAACCGCGAGCCTGCTGTGGCCTGAACCCGAGCCAGCTCCGCACGGCCCAGCACCGACCCTTGGCGAGATCGTCACCGCGCTTGGCAGCACAACCCGCGCGAGCGCGCCCGCCTTGCTGGCCAGTCTGCTGGACCGGCTGGACACGGCAGGCCGCTACGCCCTGATCAAGTTCGCCACCGGCGCGCTGCGGATCGGCATTTCGGCGCGGCTCGCCAAAGTGGCCTTCGCGCAGGCGTTCTCTGTGCCGGTCGACGAGGTTGAGGAATACTGGCACGGTCAGAGCCCCCCCTATCTGCCGTTGTTCCAGTGGGCGACGGGCGCGGCGCCGCCACCGCGTACCGATCTCCTGCCACTGTTCCGCCCCTTCATGTTGGCACATCCGCTGGAGGATGAAGACATCAGCCTCACCGATTATGTTGCCGAGTGGAAGTGGGACGGCATCCGGGTGCAGATCGTCCATGTCCATGGCGAGACGCGGGTCTATTCGCGCGGGGGCGACGAAATCTCCGACAGCTTTCCGGAAGTCGCGAGCGCGCTGCCCTTCCCGGCGGTACTCGATGGCGAGTTGCTGGTGCGTGGCAACCAGCAAGGCGGCGAGGCCGGCGGCGCGGCCAGTTTCAATGCCTTGCAGCAAAGGCTGGGTCGCAAGACCGTCTCGAAAGCCCTGCTGGCCGAAGCGCCCGCATTCGTGCGGCTGTATGATGTGCTTATCGATGGCACCGACGACTTGCGCGAGCAGCCCTGGACTGCGCGTCGCGCCCGGCTTGAGGCGCTGATTCCCCGGCTTGATCGAGAGCGCTTCGACTTGTCTGAGACAATTGACGCGGCCGACATGGCGGCTCTTGCCGAGATTCGCGCCGGCGCACGCGATGCGGCGATCGAAGGCGTGATGCTGAAGCGCCGCGATTCGCCCTATGTGGCCGGGCGACGCACCGGTCTCTGGTACAAGTGGAAACGCGAACCGCTGCTGGTCGACTGCGTGCTGATGTATGCGCAGCGCGGCTCGGGCAAGCGCTCCTCGTTCTATTCGGATTTCACCTTCGGCTGCTGGGACGGCGATCCCGATGCGGGCGCCGAACTGCTGCCCGTCGGCAAGGCCTATTTCGGGTTCACCGATGAGGAATTCAAGTGGCTGGACCGTCATGTGCGCCAAAACACCGTCGCCAAATTCGGACCGGTGCGCGAGACCGACAAGACCCTGGTCTTCGAAGTCGCCTTCGATTCGGTGCATGCCAGCAAACGCCACAAGTCCGGCCTTGCCATGCGGTTCCCGCGCATCAACCGCATCCGGCAGGACAAACCTGCACACGAGGCCGACCGACTTGCGACATTGCGCGCCATGGTGACTTGATCTGCATCAAGGCAGCTTGGCAGCGGCACTGTCATCTCTCGATCATCGGCAATCCCAGTTCCGGAGTTCGAGAGCCTTGGCCACCCAAGCCGCAACCGCTTCTCAAAGCGCCTACGACCGCATCGGTGGCTTTGCGACTCTGCGCCGCATCACCGATCGCTTCTACGATCTGATAGAGCAGGACCCGGCTTATGCCGCGCTGCGTGCGATGCATGCGCCTGACCTCACAACGATGCGCGCCTCGCTGCCCTCGTTCCTCGCCGGCTGGAGCGGCGGACCGCGTGACTGGTGGGAGGCGAACCCCGGGAAGTGCATGGTCAGCATGCATGCGCCTTTTGCCATCGACCAGCATATTGCTGGGCAATGGGCCGATGCGATGCGCCGGGCTGTGTTTGACAGTGCGCCCGCAGAAGACCCAATCACCGAAGCACTGGCCGACGTGCTCAGCCGGATGGCCTTGGGCATGGCCAAGGCCTGATTTGCGCGAAACGTGCAAACGCCTAGGCTGGCGGTCATGCACCGCTACGACCGCTCACGCCGCCAGTTCGCGATTGCCCTTTCAGGCCTCGCTGGCTTCGTCGATTCGGTCGGCTTTCTCTCGGCGGGTGGTTACTTCGTATCCTTCATGTCGGGCAACACCACGCGGCTCGGGGTATCCCTCGGTATTGATCCCGCGCAGGCATTGCTGCCCGTGCTCATGATCTGTTGCGCGACAATCAGGGTGAGAAGGCGCGACAATCAAGATGAGAATCCGGTGTGTCGGGATCGGCGGAGGGCGTAGCCCGTAGCCGGTCCCGACACACCGGAGGCACTCTTTGCCGGGT
>Ga0164294_10004071_pt1 | contig 12849 bp, 10 predicted proteins | sample GEODES005metaG_FD_111479 | JGI IMG/M metagenome (GOLD analysis project Ga0164294, IMG submission 111479) | Oligotrophic lake water microbial communities from Sparkling Lake, Wisconsin, USA - GEODES005 metaG | ecosystem: Environmental > Aquatic > Freshwater > Lake | place: USA: Sparkling Lake... | reverse complement strand
TGAATCTAAACCTACGTTGCAGCAAAGAGATATCAGCTGCGATATCTCTTTTTAAATCGCTTGCTTCAATTGCTCCAAGATCGCTGGATTTTCTAACGTTGATATGTCTTGCGTAATCTCTTCACCTTTGGCGAGTACACGCAACAGACGTCGCATGATTTTCCCAGAACGGGTCTTGGGAAGATTGTCACCAAAGCGTATTTCTTTAGGTTTAGCAATTGGACCAATTTCTTTTCCAACCCAATCACGCAGTTCTTTTGCAATGGCTACTGCTTGCTCACCAGTAGGTCGCGCGCCTTTTAACACCACGAATGCACAAATTGACTCACCGGTGGTTGGGTCAGGTTTACCTACAACCGCGGCTTCGGCAACCATAGGATTGGCAACGAGTGCAGACTCAATTTCCATCGTTCCCATGCGGTGACCTGATACATTCAACACATCATCGATACGACCGGTGATGGTGAAGTAAGTGGTTTTTTCATCGCGAATGGCACCGTCACCTGCCAAGTACATTGTGCCTCCCAACTCAGGAGGGAAGTAGCTAGACTTGAAACGCTCTGGATCATTCCAGATAGTTCGTATCATTGATGGCCAAGGACGCTTCACAACTAAAATACCGCCGTGACCGTGCGGCATATCGTTACCCGCCTCATCAACAATCGCCGCCATAATGCCAGGCAAAGGCAAGGTACACGAACCCGGCACCATAGGGGTTGCCCCTGGCAGCGGACTAATCATGTGACCACCCGTTTCTGTTTGCCAGAACGTATCAGCAATCGGGCACTTACTGTCGCCGACGTTTTTGTAGTACCACATCCACGCTTCTGGATTGATAGGTTCACCGACTGATCCCAGCAAACGTAATGAGGTGAGATCAAATTTTTTCGGATGCGATTTTGGATCTGCATCGGATGCTTTAATCAGTGAGCGTATTGCGGTCGGTGCGGTATAAAAAATCGTCGCTTTATGTCGCTCTATCATTTCCCAGAAACGACCAGCGTGTGGGAACGTAGGCACACCTTCGAACACAATTTGTGTCGCTCCGACCGCTAACGGGCCATACGCAATATAACTATGGCCGGTGACCCAACCGATATCGGCCGTACACCAAAATACGTCGGTAGGCTTAATGTCGAAGGTCCACTTCATGGTCAACGCAGCCCACAGCAAATAACCACCAGACGCATGCTGTACGCCTTTCGGTTTGCCGGTTGAACCTGAGGTATACAAAATGAACAGCGGATGCTCTGCGTTGACCCACTCGGGCTCGCATTGCTCTGGCTGCTTTTCAATCAAATCGTGTAACCAAATATCACGATCAGCGACGACATTAATTTTGCCTTTGGTTCGTTGATAGATAACGACGTTCTTGATGCCTTCGCATCCACCCATCGCCAAAGCTTCATCAACAATCGCTTTCAAGGGAAGCTGCTTACCACCGCGCACTTGTTCATCAGCAGTAATGACAGCGACGGCACCGGCATCAATAATGCGCTCTTGCAGTGACTTGGCAGAGAAACCCCCGAAGACTACTGAATGCGTTGCACCAATACGTGCGCAGGCTTGCATTGCTGCGACACCCTCAACCGACATTGGCATGTAGATGATGACGCGATCACCTTTGTTGATGCCTAGTGATTTGAGGCCGTTGGCGAACTTACATACTTTTTGATGCAATTCGCGATAACTGAGTTTGCTAACCGATCCATCATCAGCTTCAAAGATGATCGCAGTGCGATCCGCATTACCATTGGTGAGATTTCGATCTAGGCAGTTGTAGGACACATTCAACAAACCATCGTCGAACCATTTGTAAAACGGCGCCTGCGATTCGTCTAATGTTTTAGAAAATGGCGTGTGCCATTCAAGATGTTCGCGCGCTAGACGGGCCCAAAAACCTTCGTAATCTTTTTCTGCTTCGGCGCACAAGGCCTGATAGGCTGCCATACCGGCAACCGTCGCATTTTTTAAAAAGTCTGCAGGCGGAGCGAATACACGCTCCTCGTGCATGAGGGACTCGATTTCAGACATGGTGTCTCCATCCTGCAAATAATTATTGTGGCTTAACGATAAGCCGGCACCCTTACTCAAGCCTTACATAAGACCAAGCGTTATGCTCAGGTATGTAGCTTATAGCAAGCACTGAATTGGCTGGTAGTCGAGGTGTAAAATGATGCGCTGCGAGGCCACACATCGCGAGTAGATAGCTTCAGCTTGCGAAGGGCCTCAAAATGCATAAATTTACTTACGTTGCCTACGCTTGCCAATTTCATATTTTAAGCCAATCATGACCATTATTAAGCAAGAAGATCTGATCGAATCCGTCGCTGCAGCGTTGCAATTTATCAGCTACTACCACCCAACGGATTACATCCGCCATCTGGCTCGCGCCTACGAACGCGAGCAAAGCGCCGCAGCAAAAGACGCCATCGCTCAGATACTGACCAATTCTCGCATGTGCGCTGAAGGCAAGCGCCCCATCTGCCAGGACACGGGAATCGTGAATGTATTTTTAAAAATCGGCATGGACGTACGCTTTGAAGGCTTTGCAGGATCGATTACTGACGCTATTAATGAAGGCGTTCGCCGTGGCTACAACAATACCGATAACAAGTTACGTGCTTCAGTCGTAGCCGATCCGCAATTCGAACGAAAAAATACTAAAGACAATACGCCCGCCGTCGTTCACATGGAAGTCGTACCTGGGAATACCTTAGATGTGCAAGTCGCCGCTAAAGGCGGTGGCTCAGAAAACAAAAGTAAATTCGTTATGCTCAATCCCTCGGACTCATTAGTCGATTGGATATTAAAGACTGTGCCAACCATGGGCGCTGGATGGTGCCCCCCTGGCATGCTCGGTATCGGTATCGGCGGCACTGCAGAACACGCCATGCTGATGGCGAAACAATCGCTCATGGAAGATCTCGACATGAGTGATTTGCTGGCTCGTGGCCCCCAAAATAAAACCGAAGAATTGCGCGTTGAGTTGTATGAAAAAGTCAATGCACTAGGTATCGGTGCGCAAGGTCTCGGTGGACTGACAACCGTGCTTGATATAAAAATCATGATGCATCCAACCCATGCTGCATCTAAACCTGTCGCCATGATTCCTAACTGTGCAGCCACGCGACATGCGCATTTTGTGATGGATGGATCAGGCCCTGTGTATATGGATCCACCATCGCTTTCTGAGTGGCCAGAAGTCCACTGGACGCCTGATACGCAAAAATCTAAACGCATCGATCTCAATACACTCACGGCTGCCGAAGTCGCGTCATGGACACCCGGACAAACGCTGCTACTCAATGGAAAAATGCTTACCGGGCGTGATGCTGCGCATAAACGCATTCAAGACATGCTCGCCAAAGGTGAAAAGCTACCTGTCGATTTTAAAAATCGTGTGATTTATTACGTCGGCCCCGTTGATCCTGTGCGCGATGAAGTGGTTGGTCCTGCTGGCCCAACAACCGCAACGCGTATGGATAAATTTACCGACATGATGTTAGAAAAAACCGGTTTGATTGCGATGGTTGGTAAAGCTGAGCGTGGACCGATTGCGATTGAGTCGATTAAAAATCATAAGTCAGCCTATCTGATGGCAGTCGGTGGTGCAGCCTATCTGGTATCGAAAGCGATCAAAGGAGCCAAGGTAGTCGGCTTTGCAGATTTAGGTATGGAAGCGATTTATGAATTTGATGTCAGCGATATGCCAGTAACGGTTGCAGTTGATTCCAGCGGTATTTCAGTGCACAACACTGGACCTAAAGAATGGCAAGAACGTATCGCTGCCACTATCGGCAAGATACCGGTCAAGATTGGCTGATTCTTTTACATCGTTAAATTCGAACGCACCGATTGGTGTGTTCGATTCGGGTATGGGGGGACTGTCGGTGCTGCGGCATGTTCATGCCTTACTGCCCTCCGAAGAGCTACTGTATTTTGCTGATTCGGGCTTTGCACCCTACGGCGAAAAACCCGAAGCCATCATCGTTGAGCGCGTGTTGTCGATTGCTGCGTTTTTACAGACATTCCATGTCAAAGCGATTGTGGTTGCGTGCAATACCGCAACCGCAGCAGCAATTTCAGCACTACGTTCACACTACCCACACATGCAAGTCGTGGGAGTAGAGCCCGGACTGAAACCAGCGGCTGCAATAACAAAATCAGGCGTGGTTGGAGCGTTAGCCACTACCAGCACCTTAGCCAGTGAAAAATTTCAGAAATTACAGCAGCAAATCACTGACGCAGTCGACGTGCGTTTTATTACACAGGCGTGTAATGGTCTGGTTGATCAAATTGAAAAAGGTGAGTTGAATTCGCGCGCGACTGCTGAATTGGTTGAGCGTTATGTAGCACCATTACTAAAGCAAAGCGTCGATACCTTGGTCTTGGGTTGCACGCACTACCCTTTTGTACAACCATTGATCGATCAGATAGTTAAGTCTGCAGGGCATAGTGTGATTCAGGTTGATACCGGAGAGCCGGTTGCCAAACAGCTGCAACGACTTTTAGTTCAACACTCGCTGTTGCGTGAAGCATCAGCAACACCCGCCGAAATACTCGCTTTCACCAGCGGTAGCCGAACCGCGCTCGAAACGGCATTTCGCCAGCTGTTGGGCTTGTCTGTCAGTGTAGCCAGCGTCGATAACGCGGGCTTTGCTGAGTCATAGTGCTTGAAATAGCGCCAGCAGGTCGGAAATTTTGTATAATAGGCAGCTTATTTCGGTCTGAATCTATCAGATCGTTTTATCAGTGGTGGCCGTAGCTCAGTTGGTAGAGTCCAGGATTGTGATTCCTGTTGTCGTGGGTTCGAGCCCCATCGGTCACCCCACAGTATTCATTTAGCAATGCCCGATCTTCCAAGGTCGGGCATTTTTGTTTCTAGGCCAGCCGCCTGCTAGTTGATTCGCAGGCATGTGATCTTTGGTAAAGTTCTGGCTTCTGATTCGAAGGATTCTACTCATGCAATCTCTCAACCATCCCCAGCGTCTGGGCATCATCGGCGGCAGCGGTATTTATGATATCGATGGCCTGGAAAACCCCACCTGGATTAAGGTTGCTTCCCCCTTTGGTGAGCCCTCTGATGAAATCCTCACCGGCGTTCTTTCGGGGCAAGCCATGGCTTTTTTACCGCGCCATGGTCGAGGTCACACGATTCCACCGTCTGAGGTGAACTACCGCGCCAACATCGATGCGTTAAAACGAATTGGCGTCACCGATATCATTTCACTGTCTGCCGTTGGTTCATTGCGTGAAGATTTAGCACCTGGCACATTTGTGATTGTGGATCAATTTATTGATCGTACCTTTGCACGTGAAAAATCATTTTTTGGTAAAGGATTAGTCGCTCACGTATCGATGGCGCATCCTGTATGTTCACGTCTTGGAGATCATCTGCAAGCCAGTGCTGATGCAACCTCGTTAAACATTGTGCGCGGTGGCACGTATCTGGTAATGGAAGGTCCGCAGTTTTCTAGCCAAGCGGAATCGAAACTATATCGCCAATGGGATTGCGATGTGATCGGCATGACTAATATGCCCGAAGCTAAACTAGCTCGCGAAGCAGAAATTTGCTACGCCAGTGTTGCGATGGTGACTGATTTTGATTGTTGGCATCCCGATCATGATCATGTCAGCGTCGATCAAGTCATTAAAGTTTTACTTGGTAATGCAGGCAAAGGTCGCGATCTGGTTAAACAATTAGTCCATCAACTGCCTAAAGACACCAACGCACACACATGTAGTTGCAAGCACTCATTAGAGCATGCACTCATTACTGCGCCGCATGCACGTAATCCGGCCATGATGGAAAAGTTATCGGTGGTTGCTGGACGAGTACTCCAACGATGAGCATCACATCAACCACTCAGCGCGCGCACATTATTCAAGCCTGCCAACAGCTTGAAGTGGCGGGGTTGAATCGTGGTACATCAGGCAATATCAGCTGCCGTGAGGGCGATCATTTCCTAATTACGCCTTCTGGCGTGCCAACAGCGCAGATGCAACCCGAAAGCATAGTCGCCATGAATTTTGAGGGTCAGGTAATCGGTAGTGGCAAGCCTTCAAGCGAATGGCATTTTCATAGCGACTTACTGCGCCATCGTCCCGAGCTGCATGCGATCGTTCACACGCACTCGCCAAATGCAACCGCGCTAGCTTGCCTTCGTGAAGATTTGCCTGCGTTTCATTACATGATTGCGATTGCCGGTGGCGATTCGATACGTTGCGCACCCTATGCCTTATTTGGCACACAAACTTTATCGGATTATGCAGTAGCAGCCATGCAAGATCGCAAGGCCTGTTTGCTTGCCAATCATGGATTGATCGCTGCGGGTCGTGACCTTGATGAGGCCATGGCTGTAGCGATAGAAATTGAATCTTTATGTCAGCAATATTTATTGGCTCGCCAAAATGGCCAACCTGTATTGCTATCGTCCGAAGAAATGCAGGCTGTGATTGAACGTTTCAAAAATTACGGTCGTAATGTGCATTCCCCCGAAAAAACCTAAGTGAGAAACCATGGACTTTACTTCGTTAATTCGCACTATTCCTGATTATCCGAAAGCTGGCATACAGTTTCGCGATATCACTACCCTATTAAAAGACGCCGATGGTTTTCATGCAGCGATCAATGCCTTAGCTGATCGCTATCGCGGACAAGGTATTTCAAAAATCGTGGGTATTGAAGCACGCGGATTTATCTTTGGCGCACCCCTCGCTTATGCACTGCAACTAGGATTTGTTCCTATTCGCAAGCAAGGCAAACTGCCAGGTGCCGCTATGGGACATGATTACGATTTGGAATATGGCAGCGATCGTATAGAAATTCATCATGATGCAATTAGCAAGGGAGAAAAAATTCTGATCATTGACGATTTGCTAGCCACGGGTGGTACCGCACACGCCGCAGTCACGTTGGTTCAAAAAATGGGGGGTGAAGTGGTCGAGTGCGCCTTTCTAATCGACCTGCCCGACGTGGGTGGTAAAAAACGCTTAGAAAAAGCAGGCATTCCGGTTTTTGCTTTATGCGAATTTGAAGGCGATTAATATGAGTGAAGCCATACAAACGCTACGCTGGCGCGAGACTGCCCACGGTGGTCAGTTAGAAATGATTGATCAAACACGCTTGCCAGCGACGTTTGAGTATCTCAATTACGACTCTGCTGAAGGTGTCGCACACGGCATTCGCACTATGGTGGTCCGTGGTGCGCCGGCTATTGGTGTTGCTGCTGCCTATGGCGTTGCGCTCGAAGCACAGCGCCTGTGCAAAAACGCTAGCGATCACTTTGATCAGCAACTTGAACTTGGATTTACAAAGCTGGCAGAAAGTCGCCCTACCGCTGTTAATCTTTTTTGGGCACTGAACCGCATGCGCAAATGTTGGCAACAACATGCTACGCAAGCTAAAGCTCAGTTAGCAACCAGTTTATTGAATGAAGCAAAATTCATTCATGAAGAAGATATACGTATCAACCACGCCATAGGAGCAAACGGTGCAAGCCTGCTGCCCGATGGTGCTCGTGTTCTGACTCACTGCAATGCTGGTGCGTTAGCCACCGCTGGGCATGGCACGGCATTGGGTGTTATCCGTTCTGCAGTCGCCGCGGGTAAAAAAATTAGCGTGATCGCTGATGAAACCCGCCCATTTCTGCAAGGTACACGCTAAACTGCCTGGGAAATGGTTCAAGAAAAAATTCCTGTAACACTCATTACAGACAATATGGCAGGCCACCTGATGGCAAGCGGAGAGATTGATGCTGTCGTTGTTGGTACCGATCGAGTCGCCGCTAACGGTGATGTAGCCAACAAAATCGGAACCTACATGGTAGCAGTGCTGGCGCACCGCCATCGCATTCCGTTTTACGTTGCCTGCCCGCTATCCACGATTGATGTTTCAGTCATGAGCGGCGAACATATACCTATCGAAGAGCGAGCCGCACAAGAAGTAACGGGTTATCGTGATTATCAATGGGCTGCAGAAGGAGTGAAGGTGCGTAATCCTTCGTTTGATGTGACACCCGCTGAACTAGTCACGGCATTGATCACTGAGATAAAAGTCGTTCATGCTCCGAATGAAAAGAATATTAAAGAATTATTTTCTGACTAAATTTGCACTGAAATTTTAAGCTACTTCAAAAGAATTTTTTAGTTAGTAATGCAGGGATATTTTCAGGGGGAACGGGTCGTGAGATCAAATACCCCTGCACTTCATCACAATTCATGGCTTGCAGTATCTCTAGCTGTTCAGTGGTTTCAACGCCCTCGGCAACAATCGCAATATCTAAGCTACGCCCGATTGAAACAATGGTTTCACATAGCGCCCTGCTCTGATGATCCGACGCTAGCTTGAAGACAAACGATTGATCAATTTTGACGACATCAATATCCAAACTTTGTAATTTCGATAGAGACGAATAGCCAGTACCGAAATCATCGATTTGCAGCTCAATACCCATCTCATGTAATCGCTTCAATTCATCGATAGCCATCCCTGTTTCATCCAGCATGCTGGATTCAGTCAACTCAATCGCTACTAACGATACTGGCAAGTCATACCGTTCAAGATTTTTTATGATCGATAAGCGCAGCCCATCATCAATTAAGTGAAGTGACGATACATTGATGGATACTGGCCTGAGCGCACAACCCTGCTCACGCCATGCAGCCAATTGTTGGCAGACCTTGCGGATAACCAAATCACCCAGCGGAATGATCAGTCGTGATTCTTCTGCAATCGGTATGAAATCAGCAGGAGAAATCAAGCCACGCACGGGATCACGCCAGCGAACTAATGCTTCCATGCTGGCGAATTCACCAGTAATAGCAAATGCCCTAGGCTGGTAGTAAACGACAAACTCGTCGTTTTGTATGGCTTGTTCCAGTGCGCGCTCAGTAGAAACTCTGTCTCGAATTTTTTGTGAAAATTCTTCGTTATAAAACCGACAGTGCGATTTACCCTCTGATTTTGCTTGATACATCGCAATGTCAGCGGCTCTTAACAAACTATCGATATCCTCACCATGATCAGGAAACACGCTGATCCCTATCGAAGCTTTGGGTACAAATCCCCGCCACTGCGCTACTGAATTTTCCAAACTAATCGCCTTCAATAATTGTTCAGCAATCGGTAACGCGTCTGCCATATCGCCAAGACAAGTAATGATAATTAAAAATTCATCGCCACCAATATGCGCCAAATAATCTTCTGATCGTAGCGCCAGCCTCAAGCTATGTGCAACTGCAATGATTAGCTCATCACCGATCTTGTGGCCGAGTGAATCATTAATGTCTTTAAAATTATCTAAATCAACATACAGCAAGGCCATACGATGATTATTTTCAATCGATTTTTTTACTACGTTAGGCAGGTAATCATTTAGCCAGCGGCGGTTAGGCAAGCCCGTCAATGAATCAGTGCGCGCCATGACAGCGAGTGTCTCCGTTTGTTGTCTGGCTTCAGAAACGTCGCGGATAGTTATCGCTACCCCATTACCTGAACGAATTGCCCGTCGCTGAAACCAACCAGCAGCATGTCGCTTTCCATGAGCAACATGAAATTCATCTTCTACAAATCCATCCTTAAGGACATGAGCAAAAAAATCAAACAAACTTTGCAAGGCTTTACCTTGGTAAATCTCAGTTAAGCTCTTTCCAATTAACTTGGCGCGCGGGTAGCCAGCCATTTCCGCTGCTCGCTCGTTACAATCTGCTATCAACAACCGATGGATTCGCCCATCGTTATGATAAGTGGGTTGAGCCATGTAAAACGCTTCATGCGCACCATCAACAGCTAAGCGGAATGTCGTTTGAATTTCAGATTCACGTCGCTGACGTTCGATATTTCTAAGATGCGCATACGCACCTCCTACGGCAAACAACAGCGTGAGTGCACTAAACGCTAAAGCAATGCCCAGATAAGTCAATCGTGTCGAGGCATAGGAAGCTGTCGCATTATCAACATCTATAGCCGCAGCAACTACCAACGGATAGTCTTCAATATTTTTCCAGCTAACTAAACGCGAACGTTGATCGATGAATAGATCTTCAGATTGGCGCGCGCTACCCTTGGATAAAGCAAATTGCGGTAACTCTTTATAAAAGGACTTAGTCGACCCGCCACCCGATTGGCTCGCAAGGAGCACACCATCGGTGAAATACACTGAAATAAAATCACCAACTAATAATTGCGACTCGTCATAGAAACCAGTGACGTAGTTAACTTCCATGGCGATCAGCACCACTCCATCAAATGATCCATCCGGTCGGTTAAATGCACGCGTAAATCGTAAGATTTTTTTCCCAGCAAAGCCGCCACGACCATCCGCTGGAGGAGAAATCAATAAACCACTCTGGGGATCTTTGCTGTGCTTTGCAAAAAAAGGCAAATCACCCATATACGTATTTTTCGGGAGCTGCCGGGTCGATGAAACCGCATAACCCTGAGAATTAATAACTACCGGATAGATCGTTTTTTGAAAGACACCTTGACGAAATTGATCATCAAGATCTAGAGGTGCGGATCGGTGCTCCCACTGATATTTAATCGCTAAAGAAAGTTGATCAATTTGCGATACCGTTCGTAGCACCTGATCAGCAGCAGTACTAGCACGAGAGACTGCATCGCTACGAGACTGATCGAGTAGATCATTATGGTCTAATTGAATTTTGACTGAAGCCGCAGCAAAAACTAAAACAACGATCAGCAACCAACCCAAACCCCAGCCCAGCAGAATGCGGTTGCGCTCGATATGATTCTCAGTGCGGATTGATGAAAAGAGCTTAAGCATAGCGATAGATACAATGCATAGAACAATAAAGTCTGATGCGGGAAAGTAATCTTACAATTATGCAAGATATTTCTTCGAAATCATAATTCCCTCACGGAAACATTTTTTGCTCATTTATCGACTGTACGGAACCCCATGTATAAATCCACATCTAATGAGTTAACTTGTTCAACGGAGGTTACGATGAGAAAAGAAGTCCCTGTGGTCGGTGAAGACATTAAGAACGCTCGACTTGATTACCTTTCATCCAATGGATCCACTAGTGTGCTGGGATTGCGCCAAGAGCTGGCCAATCTCAAGGAAGATCTTGATGCATTGATGTCGCATGCCTCAACTCTCACCGAGAGCGAACTTTGTGAAGCCAGAGACCGATTGATGGCACGTTTTTCATCGATGAAAAATGTAGCACGCGGGATCGCAGGGCAAGCAACTCGACAACTCGCTCAAAGCCGCGATGTTACGATCGAGTTCATACGCGAAAGGCCGTTTCAGTCGGCGTTGATTGCTGCAGGTACGGGCATACTTTTAGGCCTGCTATTTAAGCGCGATTAAAAAAATAGCTGTTCTGGATTTGAAATTTCCAGAACAGCTAAATTAGTAACTAAGTAATGAATTAAATCAAACCGACATCTAGCTGAAGTAATCGCGAGCCATTTTTATATTTTCTAAATGTGACTGCGTCAGTCGTGTATTCATACCCTACCAATCGCCGCTTGAGATGTGCCTGATGAGGCTTCTGCATCTTCAGCACTCTCGTTCCAAATAGTCCGCTGCGATCCAAGTGTTCCCAGGGCCCCACCCAGACAACTCAGTACAAGGGCTAGTAACATAGCGACAAAGCTAGTCCACGAAGCAGTATGGAAATTTTTTATGACACGGGCTTCTGTGGCACGGCCCTCTGACGAAGCTTGTTGGGGCGAGCCAGACAAAATCAGTGCCTGATCAACAATGCCGGCTGCTCGCTCACGTTGAACATTCATCGTGCTATTTAAATAGTCTATTGCCTGATCACGCCGACCCGACAGAATATATTCTTGCAGTACGCGCAAAGAAGCTGATTCCATATTCGGACCCAATTGCCGATTCAACATACTGGCAACATTTGCGCCCGATGGGGCAATGACTATTCCACCTTGAATTAAATTCGACACCAAACCAGAAATCAGTGATCCGCCAGTCGTCGTTGCGAGTATCAACGCCAGCAAGATCGATACCGCCCAACTAATGACACCATGCAGTACTCCATCGATCTTACGGCGCAAGCCTGACATTCGCCCCGCAACATAAGCGCCTACACATGCTGCGATTAACATTGATACACTAGCCCACATTAATGCCCCATAGCTAAGTGTTTCGCCAACTGCGAGATTAGCGAGCACAACCCCACTGGCAACCCCTAACATCATTAAAACTAGCTGTACCGATGCAGCAATGGCGACACCCGCAAGCACTGCGCTCCAACAGATGGTGGTAAACAAGCCACCCCTAGTGGAGTTTTTTAACTTGCTACCTTCATGCGAAGTAACCGTCACATTACTTTCAATGGATGGGGGTTTCATTGACATCTCCTGGCTGGTCTAACGACAAACAAATCGCTAAGTGACTATGAGTGACAAATTGCGACACATATCGCTACTTATTGCCACGGATAGCGCTTTCAGTAATTTCATATTTTCGACACCACTCCGCGAGTGATTTTTACTCGATCACCTTGCTTGACGAGTGGCTCAGACTCTTGCGCAAATGATTGAATAGTTCCATCCTCCATACGAATAGTGACTTTATAAACAGGGTCATCCGTTTGACCTTTCTTGTCTACTTCATTACCTACATACGCACCGCCCGCAGCACCTGCCACAGTCGTCACTGCTTTACCCATCCCTCCACCGAATTGATAACCCAGTATTCCACCTATAGCTGCACCTGCGAGCGTACCTAAAGCCTTTGTTTTTACAATGATTAGAACGATCTTTAACATTCCATCCTTGGAAAATAAATCGTTAACAATCTATTTCAGTATGTCAATTAGACTAATGGCGCTAAAGCATATGAAATATCG
>Ga0164294_10004067_pt1 | contig 12857 bp, 17 predicted proteins | sample GEODES005metaG_FD_111479 | JGI IMG/M metagenome (GOLD analysis project Ga0164294, IMG submission 111479) | Oligotrophic lake water microbial communities from Sparkling Lake, Wisconsin, USA - GEODES005 metaG | ecosystem: Environmental > Aquatic > Freshwater > Lake | place: USA: Sparkling Lake... | reverse complement strand
TTTTCTTGCACTTGTTCTGTATTTAATAAGCCGAATGAAGAACCCACCTTCTGCTTTTTCTAAGATGGTTTAAAATTTTATTTTTTTTACAAAAAATGTTTTACTTAAAAATAAAAACAATAAAATCATAAAGAAGCTATCAATATGGTAGAACCAACTGATCTTCCTTATGATTTTATGGTTTTGCCGTTTGTTGAAATTGAGCTTCGTGTTGGAACTATATTACGTAACAAATTTGATCCAAACGTTGATAAGAAATACTTTGAAAAAATCAAAGAAAAACTTGAAACAGGTGATTGGAAAACAATCGTTAATAAAAATACAATTGAATACTGTTCAGCAAATTTAAAATTAATTACTGAAGGGTCCGATGAAAAACTTATATTAAAAGAAAATGTATTTAATGAAGATACGCAGATCAATTTAAGTCCCTTTGATATTAGATACAGCATTAATCAAGAATTTAAATTGAATTATCAAATCGGAACTTTTTGTAAAAATGAATGTTTAATTAGAACAAAATCAAGGAAATCATTTGTAAGTGATAATTTTCAATATGACCTTACCATTGTGAATGAAAATAATAATGGTGTTATAAAAACAAAGTATGAAATTGAAATTGAACTATTAATTAATAAGGAAACGTTAACATGGAAAAGTTGTTATCTTAATGATTTTCTTGAGTGTAAAGTTTATGACCTTATAAATATTGTTGAATCTTTACCACGTGATAAATTTAAAATCCAGATATTAAAAAAATAAAGGTAAAGTATTATGAATTACCAAATTCTTGTTTTCGCTATTATTATTTTACTTTTTGATATTCCATTTATTACTTATGTTATGAAACCTATGTATCAAAAAATTGGTCTTGCTAATGATACAAAAATAATCTTTGCGCTTTGTGCGTATATTTTAATGATTTTGTCTTGGTATCTTATTAATGGAGATATATTCAAAGCTGCATTAAGTGGACTTATTATTTACGGTATTTATGCATTCACCATTGCAGCTATACTTCCCAGTTATACTCTTTCGATGGCTTTAACTGAAATTTTTTGGGGAACTGCTTTATTTACGTTCGCAACATATATTACAAACAAACTTAAAGTTTTAAGACTTTTTAAATAAAAATGACGACATCCAAAGCACCGATACCTAAAGCACTTCGTGAGCAAGTAATTTACAACGGAAAACGTTATGAAAAAAAATGTTATATTCGTTGGTGTAAAAATCTAATAGATGTCTTCAATTTTCAAGTAGGTCATAACATACCCGAAAGTAAAGCGGGTGAAACGATACTTGAAAATTTAAGACCTATATGTTGTAGATGTAATCATAGTATGAGTAATAATTATACTATTGATGAATGGAATAAACTTGGAAAACCGGTGGGTTGTTTTTTTAAGCTGTGGTCTTAGGTGGAACTGGTGTAACGCCAAGCTGTGCAGCGGCTAAACCAATAATATAATCATCGTTATTGTTCCATTGGAGATACTGGTCCTGTGTTAAACTCATAAAAGATGTGCTAATAATTCCTCCATCGGCATCAAGTAAATAAATTATAAAACTTGCTGATTTAAAAAGAGTTAAACTTTGGCAACTAACTGTAAATGAAGTAGCAATTCTAGTTGTAACAACTTGGTCTGGTTCTATGGGTGTATTTGTATTCATTTTCGATTTGCTTTTACGATTATTTTTATTTGGTTAAAAATACGAAATTAAAAAAAAATAAAATTTAAATGGACCATAAATTATATTTATCGGACCCTGGTATTTATAAAAAAGGTAATAAATTTTATTTTAATAAAAAGAGCCGCGAACCCTCTGGGTCTGAAAAAAACAATGAAGAAGTAACTGACCAAAGAATACTTCAACGTATTTCAAAATATGTTGTTCCTCCTGCATGGAAAAACGTTTGGTATGCATCTAAACCAAGGTGTCATATACAAGTATGTGGAACTGATTCTGGTGGAAAGAAACAATACATTCTTTCCGAACAATGGGTTAAAAATTCTAAATACGTAAAATACAACCGTATGAAATCTTTTATCAGAGACCTTTCTATTTTTAAAAAACGAATTAAATTGAAAAACGTTGTTCTTTCAAGAGAAACACTTATTCATTTACTTTTTAATTTACTTATCGATCTCCATATTCGTGTGGGAAATGAAATTTATGCCCAACAAAATGGAAGTTATGGACTAACAACACTTCGTCAAAAACACCTTAAGGATAATAAGTTAGTTTTTTTAGGAAAAAGCAATATAAACCATAAAATAGATATTCCTGAAGAATATGTACCATGGTTTAATTTGCTTAAAATTGAGAACGCTAAAAATAAACCACTCTTTTATTATCACGAAAATAACAGAATGGTAACTGTAAGTTCCGAAGAACTTAATGTTTATCTTAAAACATTTATGGGAAAAGAATACATGTGCAAAGACTTCAGAACATATTCTGCAAATATGCTCTTTATAAAATCATTTAAATCTAAAAGTGTTTCCCATGGAAATTCTTTAAAACCAAAACGAATTGTATTAATGAGTATAGATGAATCTGCTCAACAACTTGGTCATACACGGTCAATTTCACGTAAAAGTTATATAAGTGAAACTTTAATTGATTACTGTGTTCATTCTTTTGATGAAGCTTCTAGGCTTTCTTCTTCTGAATTACTTTCCAAAATAACTTGAGATTCTAATTGACTTGCCAATGAATCCATAAGTTCCTTATTGTTCATAACATTTGATACACACTTGCTTATTTTTTGAACCATTTGTGGTTGTGATTTTAGAATTTTATTTACGGATTCCATCATTTTCATGAGGTCCATTTCTCCATTAAAAGGGTCATCTTGTGTTACACCATTTTTACGTGCATCCCGCTTTTTTTGAAGTTTCGCACGAAGTTTTTTTCGGTTTTCCATTTATAATTATTAATAAAACTTGACTTTAAATCAATTTTAAAAATTCATTTCAAAACCTTTTAAAACACAAATAGTTAATGTTATCGAAATAACATTAACAAAAATAACTAACCCCAATGTAACACAACAACAACTCATAGTAATTTTAAATTAATTGAAGTCTTTAAAACAATTTAATATTTTAATTTAAAATTTCCATCTCTTACCACATTCCAAGCAGGTAACAAAAGTGGTCATAGGCTCATCTGCTGAACGTGTCTGCATTTGAAAATAAGTGCAATTGTTCTTCTTACACTTTCCACAACGGAACATATTGGTTCCTTGTTCGTTCATTTGTTTTCCAATCATACTGAGTTTCTTAGCATTTTTGAGAAGAATTTCTTCCCACAAGTGTGGGTAAAGAAGTTGGGATTTCATGGAGAGTATATTTTGAGGTTCCCATAATCCATACTTTATTTTATTTAAAACAAAATCTGCATTTTTATTTGTTTTAATGTTGCCCATAATTTTCATATAATTTTTTTTATAAATCCATACGAAATCCTTATTTGACCAAGCCCTTTCTATAAGTTTTCCACGAGCTTCCTTGATTGTAGTATTGTAAATATTTTTTTCCATGACTTCTGGCATTTTTAAAAGTTCCATTTTCCATGTCGGTGAAGTTATTTTATAAATTCTCAAACGCTCATCGAGGTCAGTATCAAAAATGGAACATTCTAGTTTTGTAAGAAGAGTTTCTTTATCAATAATTTCCCAATCGTTTTCATCAAAGACTTGTTTAATTTTTTCAAAACAGTGTTTTCTGATTTCACACATTGTTTAAAACCTTTTAATTAATATAACACATTTTAGTTTAAGTAAATTTTTTTTTGTAAAATAATTTAAACAAAAAAGGTTAAAATTAATAATATTAATGAAAATATCGGTGTTTCCAAATCTTGGTAATACATGTTATCTCAATTCCGTTTTACAATGTTTTATAAATAATAGCACATTTCAAGAACTTATTAAAAATTACGACCTTCCATTTGTGAATGAATTAAAGAAAATAATAGTTGACCTTACAGATAATAATCAATACATTGCACAACGATTTAATTTATCAAGTCTTTGTAACTATTTTTCATTTCGTAAATTTGAACAACAAGATGCACATGAATGTATAATTTTATTTTTAGAACTTCTCATAAAAAATTGTCCATATCAAACTAAAATTTTAAATGAAGATAATTCATGGGATAAGTTTGATACTTCTCCATTTGTTCCTATTTATCATGGACAAACAAAAAATTGTATAAAGTGTTTAAAATGTAAAACGGTAAAAAATGTTTTTGAAGAATACAATTCCATAAACTTAAATGTTCCACTGGAAAAATCAAATTTAACGGATCTTTTTTTAAAGTATCTCGAAAAAGAAGTTCATAATGATACGGCCAATCTATATTATTGTGAAACATGTAAAAATAATGAAGTATGTGAAAAAAAGATATCACTTTATCGACTTCCTAAAATTTTGATAATTGTATTAAAACGATACACTTTTACTGGTTCTAAAATAGTATCAGAAGTAACATTTGAACCAAAGATTAAAATTAGGGAATCATTGTCAAATGATATCAAAGACTATCATCTTCAAAGTATAATAAATCATACTGGAAATTTATATAACGGACATTATACAAATTACACCATTATAAATGGAAAGTGTTTGTTTATAGACGATGAATCAATTAAATTAAGTAATTACAATCATCGTGATTCTTACATATTATTTTATGAAGTAAAATAAACATTATTATTTTATGAAGTAAAATAAACATTTGAATGTTTTTAAATTTCTTCATGTATTACATGCTCACCATAATAAATTCGTTTTTTGTTTCCTATATAATCAATACCTAACACAGAATTTAATTTTCTAAATTCATTATTTTTTGCAGGGTTTTTAGAAAGTCTTTCAACATTTTTTCTTTCAATAGTTAAAAAGGTTGATGGGTTTGCATCTAGTATCACTTTCCCATTATAATAAACATGTTTATTAGATTTAAGGTATCCATATTTCAACTTTTGAAAATCAGTTTCTCCTGGTATAGTTAGAATTTTTTGTCCTTTATAAACTACTGTTCCATTTCTGATGTAGTAACCAGGTCTTACCTTTCCGTCGGTTCCATAAACGGTTCCGAATTTAACTTTTTCAGGTTGTGGAACTGAAGTATTATTTCCCATAATGAATTCCTTTTAAAGAATTAAAATAAAAAAAATTAAATGGAAATAACTATTTTTAGAAGAAATGAAATCAGTGGGGAACTTTTCAAAAATCAAAAATTATTTAAATTAGAACACTTTATAGATGTGACTTCTTTAAAAAATGAAATTTATGGAAACTTTAAAGAACTTGACCATACAAAAGCTCGTCTGGACTTTCTAGATAAATCTGAAGAACGTTACAGAAGAGCTGCTGCGAAGTATCTCCATGAATATGAACTTGTTAAATTACTTTGTAAAAAACATGTAATTTCACGAGCATATTTCAAACTTTATGAAATTATATACTTCGAACAAATTGTTACAGAAACAAATTGCGATTGCTTTTTTATTTGTGAAGCCCCTGGTGGGTTTATAGAATGTGTGACCGATATTCGTAGAAAGAAGAATCTTCGAACAAATTACACAAGTATTTCAAAATATGACCCCCTTATAAAATACTCAAATTACCTTGAAGAAAACAACATTATTTATGGAGACATCACAGACATTTCCATAATCACCAAAACAATTAAAAATGTTTCTGAACGTTTCATTAATGGTTTCGACCTAATAACAGCAGATGGAGGATTTGACGTTAAAATGTTTGTTGCACAGGAAATATTGAGCAGTAAACTGTTACTTTGTGAAATTTACATAGCATTAATGACACAAAAGATAGGTGGAACATTTATCATTAAATTTTTTGATATGTTTAGTCACAATAGCATTGTTTATTATATTTTGCTTTGTTCGTTTTATAGTTATGTAAAAATAATTAAACCAAAAAGTTCTAGAAACTGTAATTCTGAGAGATACCTGGTTTGTTACAACTTTAAGGGAAAAAATGAAATTGTAAATGATATCTTTACAATTTTAACAAACTTTGAAATAAACAAAAATGCAATAACAATTGTTTATCCCAATATTGTTTTACCTGACCTTGAGAAATTATCTATCTTTAATAATATCATCATTTATGAACAAATTAAAACAATTAATGAATCCATAAAAATGGTGAATAATAAAGATATATATTTTCAACATCTCCTTCTGAGTATATTCATGGAACATAAACATCCAGAAATAAATAAACTATACAACGTAATTACTTTTAAAAATATTTTAGGTTCACGTATCAAAAAATGTATTGATTTTTTAAGAACTTATAATATTAATACAAACCACTTTCGATTAAATTAAAGGCAACGCCGGTGGCCCTGCTTCGCTAAGTTTCACTTTGATTCAATTAGCTCTTTCGACGTTTAAAAGCTTTTAAGGGTTGAGCTTTTAGATACAAAGGTTAATGTTTGCAATCCATAAAAGGATATATAGCCATCCTATTTGTCCTCCTGAAATAAGTAATAAAAAGTAAAGACCAAGACGAGTGTTCTTACCGCGGTCTGATTTGTCCGGACAAATGTGATTAACGGCTGTAAATCCGAGAATGATGATAACCACCATTAAAGAAATAATAAAGAGGTGGCTAAGGAAAATTTCCTGGCCAATTTTCTGATTGCGAAGGCGTTCGCGTTCACGCATAATATCAGACGCTGTTGCAAAATGGCTCTGTGTGAAATAATTTGAAAGAAGGTCCATTGTAAATGTATACATTATACTTTTATTTTATTTTAATTTGCATTTTATAATTTATAAAGGAAAATAATCACTGGTATACTTTGTTGGTGGGATAGGTTAAATATAAATTGACATAAAAAAATAACTAGAGTTGCTTGACCAAATAAACTTAATCATTTTGACTGCTCAATAGTTAGGTAATTTATAATTACTTGGGAGAAATTAATTTAAAATATTTTTGTTCTGCACATTGGACAATCAGAATGTTCTTTGCGAAACCAACGGTCAATGCAACGTTTATGGAAACAGTGTTTGCATTCAAGAGCTCTGTAAAATTCATTTTCCTTAAAATCATCGAGACAAATAGGACAACTTGTTTCGAGTAATTCTGAACTTGCCATTACTTTTTTGTATTTTCCTATGTTCTTAATTTGTTTGCGCCGACAATGTTTAAGGAAAGTATCTGTTTCGGGACTTCCAAAACGAGTAATTACTTCTAAAAGAACAGTTGAGCTAATATCGTCATCATCTGGTAAAATATAATCATGTTCTTCATCTATTTGGTATCCTCCTCTTGGTGGGTCATTATAATACCTGCTTGAGATTATGTGAAAATTTCGATTGGGGTTTCTAACATTCCTTACACTCTCACGATACATATTTAAGATGTCATTTATAAATGTTTCTTGTATAAGATTATCGATAACGGTTTCTTCCATTTAATTTAAACTTTTATTATTTTTTAAATTGATTTATTTTCTTCTTCGGTAAATTTTGATGGAGTAGCCGCTTTAACTAATCCAACAATAAATAAAATAACACCAACAAGTTTTCCTACCATTGACACTAAGCTCATTAGCATACCAAACATTCTTATCGGTGGAAGAGGTGGTAATATATTTGCAACAAATCCAACTATGTAACTTATAACGAAAATTATAATACCTGCTATAAGGTAGTTTTTTTTGTCCATTTAAAAGGTTATAAAATGAACAAATATTTAAATTAAATTTATATTACACTATTGTTATAATTTAAATTTAATTTTAATTTTAATTTTAATTTTAATTTTATTTTTTTTGTTTAAGCATCGACCTCTACCTCTTCTTCTTCTTCCTCGACCTCGACTTCCTCCTCTGATATGATAGTCTCTTCGACCTCGTCATCGCTATCCATAGTCTTCTTGAAAGCAAAGCCTGTGCTCTTTTGTTGCTTGAACACGCACACCTGTGTGCACACCCACTGAATGCCAAAACCCTTGTTGGCTACCCAAAGCAACTGAGGCTTGATAAGACACTTGACTTGGTCCCATTTATCGAGAAAAGAAGAGTTTTGTTCCACTCCCTTGGGGTCCCAAAAGGTGGTGATGTATTTTCCATCGGCGTATCCCTTATCGGGATTCGGCTTTAGGAACAATATACGAGTCTTGAAAGTATCGGAATACTGCTCCTTGCTTGAAATCTTGATACCGGAATTGTAATACTCACGGATGATGTCTGTGCTCAGCTCTTTCTTAAAGAAAGTCTTGGAATTCTTATGAGCATAGTCAACTGCAAGGAAGTCGACTGCCTCGACCATCTTGCGGAATGCTTGCATGCTTTCACTTGATTCAATGCCCTGGAAGGACATATCGAGGGATTTCTTGAAGGGGTTGGTCTTGTCGGAAGATAAGCCGAAAGGTGTTTTCATCTTGGGAGTTTGGACAAGGATTTCTTCGGTTCCATTACCGAGAGTAATGTCAATGTTGTATCCACCGTTAGCGTTTGGCTTGTGCTTGCCGAAATTAATTGCGTCAATCTTGAAGTTGGAAGCAGTGAGAACTGATGCCATTTGTGTTTTGATTGCTTGACTGTGACCGTTCGTTGATACTCTAAAAACGCCCAATTCTTTAAATTATTTTCTGTGGGAAAAAAATAATGCGAAATTAAAAGCTATGAAGCGTCTTTTGGAAGTTGAAAATGAAATAAAATACCTTTCTGCGTTAATTCAACGGAAATCAAGGTTTGGTACTACCCAAATCGCACCACTTGTTGAACATGCAATATTCGTTAATCTCTCAAAAGAAAAGCAAAACCCTTATCTTTTATTAAATAACCATGAAATAACAGATTCATCCATGATAACAAAATATGATAATATGGATTCATCCATGATAACAAAATATGATAATATAGATAAGTATATTTATATAGGTAATATGGGAGAAATATTTTTGACAAATAATCTACTTGATGGGATAAAATGTAGTAATGATATTAAAATAAATCCCAGAGATATTAAACAATCCATAAAAAACCAGATGAAAGAAGGAAAAACACAAGAAGATATTTATAAAAATTTATACGATATAACATCACGCGGTGTTACTATTGAAGTTTGTGGCCTGACACCTGAGGAGATTGTAGCACGTTCAGAAAGTCAAGAAGAAAGAGAAGAAGAAGAAAGAAAAGAAGAAGAAGAAAGAGAACAAAAAAAACAAAGAAGAGAAATAATAAAAGAACAAGAAAAACAAAGAAGAGAAATAATAAAAGAACAAGAAAAACAAAGAATAGAAAACGAAAGAAATGAATTAAATGGAAAATTTGTAGAAGTTGCAATTATAATTACTGATACTAGTAAAAATAAAATTGTAAAATGGGAAAAAGCTCTCATATCATTTAACCCTGATTATAAGAAGCTTTATGAATTTAACCCTGATTATAAGAAGCTTTATGAATTTAGATTATATTATGAAGACGGTGCTAAATCAGAATATATAACAATCGATACAAAAACCAACGAAAACCAACGAAAACCAACGACGAAACCCAAGAAACCAAAACCACCACCGGTTTTTACAAAAGTGGAAACTAAAAATATTAATATTAAGGATAAAACAAAAATATATTATATAGATAACATAGATAAAAAAATAACCGATGATGAGATTAAAGAATTAAGCAAATTATATGGGTTCCTTATGAATTTTCAAATACTTAAAATTGTAAGTGGTTTATTTAAAAAGTACCAAGTTCTTACCGATGATATCCCATTATTAAGTAAAAGCCCAGTAATGTTAGATAATCAAGGAAAGGATGTTGAAAACGATACTTCGTCAAACATTATTAATATTAATGTTAATGATTTAGCTAAAAGTGCTGGTTTAGATAGCAATTTAAAAGACCAACTTAAATTTTTTATACTTTATACAATGACTTATATACTTGATATTTTACATGATTTTACTGATAAAGTTGAAAAAGATATTTTAGAATATTATATAAAATTCTATAAAGAACGTATATTATATGTTATAAATACTTTATATCCAACTAATAATCAAACTAATAATCAAACCCTTGATACCTTATTAGATTTTATTTGTGATTTGTTTGATTATACAGATCAAAGAATAATAGAAAACCAACAAAAGTCGTTAGTTCAAGTTCAATATGAAAATCCAGGTACTAGCGATAAAATTAGAATAATATTATCAAATGAATTTAATATTACACAAATATTTGAATCTGATGCTTTAAAAAAATTAAATGGACAAGAAGAATTACAAGAAGTTATGGAATCTATATTAGATTACATAAAATTACCACCTACTGATATCTCAGATATTGCTGATTCACTTGATGAAGCTGTTAAAATAAATAGCGATAAAAATGGTAATTTACCTATTTTTATAGGACATGATGTAGTTGTTTCGTCAAAATCGTCTTATTTACGAAAACTAATGAAAAAATATTATGGTAAAACTGACCAAGACCAACTTTATTTTTTTAATTCAATAGCTGATAAATTTGATCGTTCAGGGAAAAAAGCAGAGGTTATTAATCATTTAAGATATTATACTTTAACTGGTAATTTACATGTTACTGAACAATTTACTTTTATCGGATACAATGTTCCCTTTTATATTATAGATTATTCTATATTAAATTATAACACACCTTCTGCAACTATAACTAAATTTATGGATATTAGTATGAATTTAACCTTTAATGATTCTAGTATATCAAGTGTAACTAAAAAAATAAAAAATCAAATGAATAATCTATGGTATGTTTTATTTAAAACAATTGGTGATAAAGCAAAACGAGACATTTTATATGGAGTTAAAATGTCTCAAGTTACTACATTAGAACCAAAGCCTTTAATTATATTTAGTGCAAATGATATACTCTCGGCAATGACAGCTTCTATTTTACTCCCTGGATCAGTTATAAGTGGTAAAAGTGTAATGCGTAATAAAAATCCAACATCTGTTTTTTCGGACCAAGAATATTTAGCAAAAAGAGATTACAGTCGAATGCAAGAATTTGGCAAACGTTCTCTCCAAAAAGAAATTGATAAACTCGAAAAGGAAATTAAATACCTTGGAAAAAATAATGGACGATAAAAACAATTATTCCAAATGTGATATCCATGCTCAGCGGAATCCAAACGATGTCTTTCTTTTGGAATGCATAAACTGCTGCCATTAAATAAAACAAACCATGGATAAGTCTAAGATCGCTCCACCAAGCGACACCGGTTCCAGATTCTTGTGGATTCATTCTATTTTTTGTAAAATAAAGCGTTAAAAATCCTAAGCTTGCCAATAAAAGTGGTATAGCAAACAAAGGAAGTTTGTCCTCTGGGATTTTAGTGCTGATATAAGCAAGAAAAATACGAAAAGGTATACACCCAAAAAGAACCAAAAGTTGTGAACAATTCATTTAAACGTCGCTTTAAAAGGCTCTGGTATTTTAATTTATACTTTTAAAAAAGTAAAATTTACTTAAAGACAAAGAGGTAGTAAAAGTATCCACAACCGAACTAAAGATGTCTACCGTTGAAATTGTTACCGCTACCGATGCTCCCAAGGGTGAGTTCAGCTCAGTTGAGGCTATCAAGGCCATGATGAGCACACTCGCTGAGCAGGGTGCAGTTATAAAGTCTCTTCAAAATTCACTTCGTTCGGTTCTTAAGGATGCCGAGAAGAACTCCAAGGAGCTCGACAAGCTTCGCAACAAGAAGAACCGAACAAAGGTTGAGCGTTCTCCCGATGCTCTCCCTTCGGGAATCACCAAACCTGTTGCGATTTCTGATGAGCTCGCGAAGTTTCTCGGTGTTGCCATTGGCACACTCGTTCCCCGTAACGAGGTTACAAAGGGAGTATCGAGCTTTGTTAAGTCTAATGGGCTCAGTGACCCCGCTAACAAGCAGAAGTTCATCCTCGATGAGCGTCCCGCGGCCAAGACTCTGAGGGCTCTTCTCGGTAATCCCAAGGAAGATGTTACCTACTTCAACCTCCAGCGTTACCTCAAGCACCACTACCTCCCCATGCCAATTGACAAGGGGGTTGAGCAAGCTACATCCAAGCCCACCAAGAAAACCTCTGCTAAGGAAGAACCCCCTGCTCCGGTTCCAGTTGTTGCACCGGTCTCCGAAACTCCACCTGTAAAGACTGTCAAGAAGATTATAGTGAAGAAAGCCAAACCAGTTGAGCTTACAGAGGAGCACTGAATCGGTTTTCAGGGGGAAATCGAGTTAAAAAAAAAAGTTTACGCTTTTGTTTCAAGGTATTAAAATAAACAAACAAGTATCATTCTTACAAATTGTTATTTTAACAAAATAAAGTATAAATGTGTTTACAATTCAAAAATTGAAAATAAATTAAAAAAAATTAAAATTTAAATTAAAAATTTAAATTAAAAATTTAAATTTTAAATTTAAATATTTTAAAAATAAAACTAATATTTTTATTTATAATAAAGATAATTTTTTAAATAATTTGAGAATCTAAAAAGATTTGGAAATAAAATAATATATTTTTTTATTAAAAACAATTTTATAATAATCTAAAGATAAAAATGGTAAAATTTTATTTTATAATTTTAAAAATTTTTTAAAACATTTATTTATTTATTTTAAAAATTTTAGATTTAAAATTTTTTTATAAAAATTATAGTTTTAGTTACGTTATTCTGAATTTTTAATTTAAAAATTGCAGCAAATATCCAATAAAATATAATAAAAGCACAATAAAATTGTAAATATATTAAATAATTGTAATAATTATTTATATTTACGTGAACTAGTTTTTATATAAAATAATAATAATTTACTTAAA
>Ga0164294_10004066_pt1 | contig 12860 bp, 13 predicted proteins | sample GEODES005metaG_FD_111479 | JGI IMG/M metagenome (GOLD analysis project Ga0164294, IMG submission 111479) | Oligotrophic lake water microbial communities from Sparkling Lake, Wisconsin, USA - GEODES005 metaG | ecosystem: Environmental > Aquatic > Freshwater > Lake | place: USA: Sparkling Lake... | reverse complement strand
GCCGGAGCATTGTCGAAGTACGCGGACTCACCGGTGCTGGTGGTCGACTACCGGTTGATTCCCAAACACACCATCGGCATGGCCATCGATGACTGCCACGACGCATATCGCTGGTTGCGACTGCGCGGATACGAGCCCGAGCAGATTGTGCTGGCGGGTGACTCGGCCGGCGGATACCTCGCGATGGCACTGGCGCAACGGCTGCAGGCTGAAAATGAAACCCCCGCAGCCATCGTCGCGCTATCTCCGCTGCTTCAACTGGAACAGGATCCCAAGCTGACGCACCCGAACATCTACAGCGATTCGATGTTCCCGCCCAAGGCTTTTCACGCCTTGGTGGCACTCGTGGCCCGAGCCGCCGCCAGGAACATCGTCGACGGCGTACCCGAAGATGTCTATGAACCGCTGGATAACATCGAGCCCGGGCTGCCGCGGACATTGATCCACGTCTCCGGTTCGGAGGTGTTGTTGCACGACGCCCGTCTGGCGGCCCGGCGGCTTGCCGCGGCCGGGGTGCCGACCGAGGTCCGGGTGTGGCCCGGGCAGATCCACGACTTCCAGATGGCTGCGCCGCTGATTCCGGAGGCGAGCCGATCGTTGCGTCAGATCGGGGAGTACATCCGCGAAGCCACTGGCTGAGCCGGTCCCCTCCACCCGGTGCCGCGGGTAGACTTTGCGTCCGAGGCCCGCAACAGAGGAGCGGCAATGGCAGGCGGTCTGGTCGGTTTATTGGACGACGTCGCCGCGCTGGCGAAGTTAGCCGCCGCGTCGGTCGACGACGTCGGTGCGGCAGCGGCGAAGGCCAGCGTGAAGGCGGCCGGCGTGGTGATCGACGACACCGCGGTCACCCCCGCCTACGTACGGGGGCTCGCCGCTGAACGCGAACTGCCCATCATCCGACGCATCGCGATCGGTTCGCTGCGCAACAAGTTGCTCATTATCTTGCCGGCAGCTCTGCTGCTCAGTGCGGTCGCCCCGATCGTCGTTGAGGTCATCCTAATGTTCGGCGGATGCTTCCTGGCCTACGAAGGTGCGCACAAGATCATCCACGCACTGCGCCACGACGATCACGATCACGATGCGCCGGCGGCGGAACTCGGGCCCGACGCCGAGACGACGACGATCGCGGGTGCGATTCGCACGGACTTCATCCTGTCGGCCGAGATCATGGTGATCGCGCTCAAGGAGGTCATCACCGAACCGGTGGTGTCGCGGGGGGCGATCCTGGCCGTCGTCGGGGTGGGAATCACCGTGGTGGTCTACGGGGTCGTGGCGCTGATTGTGAAGATGGATGACGTCGGTCTGGCACTGGCAGGGCGAGAATCCCGGACGTCGCAGCGGCTGGGCCGGATGCTGGTGATTGGTATGCCCAAAGTGCTTGCGTGGCTCTCGGTGATCGGCACCGCCGCCATGCTGTGGGTGGGCGGCCACATCCTGCTGGTCGGATTCGACGAGTTGGGGTGGCACGCGCCGTATCACCTTGTGCACCAACTAGAGAAGGTCGTGCACGGCGTGCCGGGCCTGGGCGCTGTGCTCGGCTGGATGGTCAACACGCTGGCTTCTGCACTGGTGGGGCTGGTGGTGGGCGTCGTGCTGGTATTTCTGGTGGAGCGGTTGCCGTTCCAGAGGTCCAAGCGCGAATCGGTGGCCCACGCGGACTGACGCCGCACGTGCTGCCACCATGTAGACATGCGAATCGCGCAACACGTCAGCGAGTTGATCGGCAACACCCCGTTGGTTCAGCTGAACTCAGTGGTTCCGGAGGGGGCCGGTGTGGTCGCGGCCAAGGTCGAGTACCTCAACCCGGGCGGCAGCTCCAAGGACCGGATCGCGATCAAGATGATCGACGCCGCGGAGGCGAGCGGTCAGCTCAAGGCCGGCGGCACCATCGTCGAGCCCACCTCCGGCAACACCGGTGTCGGTCTGGCGCTGGTGGCCCAGCGACGCGGCTACAAATGCGTCTTCGTCTGCCCCGACAAGGTCAGCGAGGACAAGCGAAACGTATTGCGCGCCTACGGCGCCGAGGTCGTCGTCTGCCCCACGGCGGTCCCGCCCGAGCACCCGGACAGCTACTACAGCGTCTCCGACCGGCTGGTCGCCGAGATCGACGGCGCCTGGAAGCCCGACCAGTACTCCAACCCCAACGGCCCAGCGAGTCACTATGAGACCACCGGCCCGGAGATCTGGGCGGATACCGACGGAAAGATCACGCACTTCGTCGCCGGGGTCGGCACGGGCGGCACGATCACCGGCGTCGGGCGCTACCTCAAGGAGGTGTCGGGCGGACGGGTCAAGATCATCGGCGCCGATCCCGAGGGCTCGGTGTACTCCGGCGGAACCGGTCGGCCCTATCTGGTGGAGGGTGTCGGCGAGGACTTCTGGCCCGCGGCATACGACCCGGCGATCGCCGATCAGATCATCGCGGTTTCCGATGCCGATTCCTTCGACATGACGCGTCGACTGGCCCGTGAGGAGGGCCTGCTGGTGGGCGGGTCCTGTGGCATGGCCGCTGTGGCGGCACTGCGGGTGGCCGCCGGGGCCGGCCCGGACGCGCTGATCGTGGTACTCCTGCCCGACAGCGGCCGCGGGTACCTGTCGAAAATCTTCAATGACTCATGGATGTCGTCCTACGGATTCCTGCGCACACCACTGGACGACACGTTGCCCGAACCGACGGTCGGTGATGTGCTGCGCGGCAAGTCCGGGGCGCTGCCGGACCTGGTGCACACCCATCCGTCGGAGACGGTGCGCGACGCCATCGGAATTCTGCGCGAGTACGGGGTGTCCCAGATGCCGGTGGTCGGGGCCGAACCGCCGGTAATGGCCGGTGAGGTGGCCGGCAGCGTGTCGGAGCGCGAACTGCTCTCGGCGGTGTTCGAGGGCCGCGCGCAACTGGCCGATGCGGTAGCGGTGCACATGAGCCCGCCACTTCCGATGATTGGCGCGGGAGATCAGGCCAGTGCCGCCGCCAAGGCGTTGCGCGACGTCGACGCGGTGATGGTCGTCGAGGGCGGCAAACCAGTCGGCGTGATCACCCGCCACGATCTACTGGGCTACCTCTCCGAAGGCCCGCGGCGGCGATGAGTTGGTAGGGTTGCAGCCGCTTCAGTCCTGAACAGGGGAGTACCGTGACCGAACCGCCCGTGCCGCCCAGCAACTTTCCGCCCAGCAACTTTCCGCCCAGCAACTTTCCGCCGCCGGGGGACTATCCGCCGCCGGGCAACTACCCGCCGCCGGGTCCGGGTTACGGTCCGCCGCCGGGATGGGGCCCCCCGCCACAGGGCGCCTATCCGCCCGGCGCGTACCCCCCTGCTCCTCCGCCTGGTGCCTACCCGCCGCCCGGGGCCTACCCGCCGCCCGGTGCCTACCCGCCGCCGCCACCGGCCGAGGGTGGCTACTTCCCGCCGCCGCCTGGTTTCGGGCTGCCGGCGAACCGGTACAGCGTCGGCGAGGGTCTGTCGTGGGCCTGGCAGAAGTTCACTAAGAATGCGTTACCCCTGGTGGTGGCGACCCTGGTGTTCTGGCTGATCGGCCTCGCCCTCAACTGGGTAACCCAGGCCGCGCTGCAAGCGGTCTCCCCGGAGACCTTCACCGCCTACGACACCGCCGACGGCATCATCGAGACGGCGACGCGGACCATGACCGGTGTCGGCTCCCTGGTGGTGATCCTGGGCACCATGGTGCAGATCATCGTCAAGGGGGCCATCGCCTCGGCCGGCTACGCGGGGCTGCTCGACATTGCGAACGGACAGCCGGTGACGATCGGGTCGTTCTTCCGGCCCCGCAACATCGTCGCCGTCGTCATCGCCGGACTCGTCGTCGACTTGGTGACCATCGTCGGTCTGCTCGCGTGCATCCTGCCCGGTCTGGCCTTCATGGTCTTCGCCTGGTTCACCACCGTCGCGATCGTCGACCGCAACCTGTCGCCGATCGACGGCATCAGGGCGAGCATCGACATCGTCAAGGCCAACTTCGGTTCAGTCCTGCTGGCAGTGCTGACCTTCCTCGCGCTCATCATCGTCGGCGTGCTGTTCTGCGGAGTGGGTCTGCTGGTCACCGCTCCGGTCGCCTACCTTTTCCTGGTGTACACCTACCGCCGCCTCAGCGGCGGATCGGTGGCACCGGCCACCGCCTGACCCACGCCCGGCGGGGGAGTTTAGGCTCGGCAGCGATGACCGACTCCCACCGCCGGCACGGCTTCGCCACTAGAGCGATCCACGCCGGCTACCGCCCGGACCCGGCAACCGGGGCCGTGAACACGCCGATCTATGCGAGCAGCACGTTCGCACAGGACGGTGTCGGAGGCCTGCGCGGCGGCTTCGAATATGCGCGCACCGGCAATCCGACCCGTGCGGCACTGGAAGCCGTGCTGGCCGCGGTCGAAGAGGGCCGGTTCGGCAGGGCCTTCAGTTCCGGGATGAGTGCTTCGGACTGCGCACTGCGGGCCGTCCTGCGTCCCGGTGATCACATCGTGATTCCTGACGACGCCTACGGCGGCACCTTCCGACTGATCGACAAGGTGTTCCGGGAGTGGGGTGTCGACCACACCCCGGTGCACCTGCCCGACCTCGAGGCGGTCCGGTCCGCGATCACCGCGGCCACTCGGATGATCTGGGTGGAGACACCCACCAACCCGCTCCTATCGATCGCCGACATCGCCGCGATCGCCGAAATTGGTCGCGGTGTGGGGGCAACGGTCCTAGTGGACAACACCTTTGCGTCACCGGCCCTGCAACAACCGTTGACCCTGGGGGCCGACATCGTGTTGCACTCGACGACCAAATACATCGGCGGGCATTCCGATGTGGTGGGCGGTGCGCTGATCACCGACAGCGAGGAACTCGATGCCAAGTTCGCGTTCCTGCAGAACGGCGCCGGCGCCGTGCCGGGCCCCTTCGATGCCTACCTGACGATGCGGGGTCTGAAGACGCTCGAGGTACGGATGCGACGGCACTGCGACAACGCCACTCAGGTCGCAGCGTTCCTCGCCGGGCATCCGGCCGTGAGCCAGGTGCTCTATCCGGGCCTGGCCGAACATCCCGGCCACGAAGTGGCGGCACGCCAGATGCGCGGATTCGGCGGAATGGTCTCGGTGCGTATGCGCGGTGGCGCTGAAGCGGCACACAAACTCTGTTCGCGCACAGAGATTTTCATTCTGGCCGAGTCCCTGGGCGGTGTGGAGTCGCTGATCGAACATCCGGGAGCAATGACCCATGCCTCGACCGCCGGTTCACAACTTGAGGTTCCCGACGATCTGGTTCGGCTCTCAGTGGGTATCGAGGATCCGGCGGATCTGCTCTCGGACTTACGCGAAGCGCTGGCCTAGCGCTGGCAGCACCGCCGCCGCGGTCAACGCGAGGTTGACCTCGGCGATGTTCGAGGCGTCCGCCCAAGTCCCACTTGCGATCTCACCGGCCCGCAGTAGCTGACCGTCGTTGACATCCAGGGTGGCCTGCAGACCTCCGGTCCGGTGGAGCAGGCTGATGATCGCCGCCGTGGTCGCATCGGTGTGGCGCTGGCCGGACAGCGCCGCCCACACGGCACCGCGGCGGGTATCCACCCGGTGGCGGTTCTTCACCGGCCACGCGTAGGTATTGCGGCGCAATCGATGGGCGGACAGTCCGACTTGGTGGATCTGGCCGGTGCGCAGCAGTTGGTCGAGCACGTCGTCCTCGGCGTGCTTGCGCCCTCTCGCGATCGCCGCCGCCGGGGTGATCGGCCCCTGGGACAGAATTGCCATTGTCGGCCGTACCGCGGGATCGACCGGCGTCGGACCGGCGAGGGCCAGGAGCTCTCCGGCAGGCACCGGATCCTCGGGCAACGCCGGGCGGACCCGGCAGTCGTAGGCGAGGTCGAGGATCAGCGCAGCTGCCAGAATCCGCTCTCGCCGGCTGCGGTCGAGGCGCGGTTGAGCCGAGGGATTATCCAGCAGGAGCAGCAGCAGATCCTCGGCGATACGTGCCATGGGCGCCGAATGAACTAGGACTAGCCGAATGAATGAGGACTAGGCGTGATACGGCTCAGCGCTGATGAGCGTGACCTCAACGGTGGTGCCGTTAGGAACGGTGTAGGTGCGCTTGTCGCCGACCTTGGCATTGAGCAGTGCCGCGCCGAGTGGGGAGTTGGGTGAGTACACCTCGAGATTGCCGTCGCCGACGCCCTCCTGGCGGGTGGCGATCAGAAACGTCTCGGTGTCGGTCTTCTTCCCGTTGTAGTAGACCTTGACCACTGAACCGGGCAGGGCGACGCCGGACTGCTTTGGGGCCTCTCCGACCTTCGCGGTGTTGAGTAGATCCTGCAACTGGCGAATCCGGGCCTCTTCCTGGCCCTGCTGGTCGCGTGCGGCGTGGTAGCCGCCGTTTTCCCGGAGGTCGCCCTCTTCGCGGCGGTCGTTGATCTCGGCGGCGATAACCGGACGGTTGGCAATCAACTGGTCGAGTTCGGCCTTGAGTCGGTCGTGGGACTCTTGGGTCAGCCAGACCACCTGGGTATCGGTCATCTCGTCGTGCTCCTCAATCGTGTATTCCCCCCCGGGAAAGCCGCAATCGTGCTGAGGCACGGTCGCGTAAATGCAGCAGTACACGGCTCCCATCAGGAACCGTGTACCTACAAATCATAGCATCGGCGTCATCGGCCCCACCGACGATTTCGCGGCCGCGGTGATCACCGGAGTCTCATCTGCGGCTAGGAGGTGCCCCGGAGATAGCCGGGCACGTCGATGCCGCACCCGTAGATGTCGCCCACGAACGGCCGTTTGTAGGACTTGACTGTTGTCGTGACCTGGACTGTCTTGGCCTGGGAGGCACCGACCAGGATCTCTCGCCGGCCAGTCTCGGCACCGTCGCGAGAACGCGCACGGACGATGCACACCACCGGGGTGGCCGGGTCCTTTCGGGTCACGCTGATCGTTATCGACACCGTCTGGTCGTCGAGGACCTCGAACGCGGCGGTCTCGCCCTCGACGTCATTGCCCTCGAAGCGCTGATATCCGAGCCTCGCCACGGCTAATCCCAGGGCCACGACAAGCGCTGTCAGCACAATCGCCATCCAGCGCTGCGACACCGGCGACCGGGGCTTGCGGCCGTACCGTGAGGCCGGGACCGGCCGGTCGTCGGGGGCCAAAGCACCGCCGGAGGTCTCGGCCATGAGCATTAGTGTGCCTGTCATCAGCGGCCGGGATTGCGGCCACCCCCACCGCTGATGGGACTATGAGATTCAACGACGACCATCCGACCGCCGGGCCGACGACGGCCGATGACCGAGTAGAGGAAATGTGACCGAACTGCGTTTGATGGCGGTTCATGCCCATCCGGACGACGAGGCCAGCAAGGGTGCGGCCACGATGGCCCGCTATGTCGACGAAGGCCACCGAGTGCTGGTGGTGACGCTGACCGGTGGCGAGCGCGGCGACATCTTGAACCCGGCGCTGGACCTACCCGACGTGCGGGCGCGTATCGGTGATGTTCGTCGCGACGAGATGGCCAGGGCCGCCGAGGTCCTCGGAGTTGAGCACCGTTGGCTCGGATTCGTCGATTCGGGTCTGCCGGAGGGCGATCCGCCGCCGCCACTGCCGGACGGCTGCTTTGCCGCTATCCCGCTGGCGGAGCCGGTGTCCCGGCTCGTTCAGCTGATCCGGGAATTCCGTCCGCACGTCATGACGACCTACGACGAGAATGGTGGCTACCCCCACCCCGATCACATTCGCTGCCATCAGGTTTCGGTCGCCGCGTTTGAGGCGGCGGGTGATCGCCACCAGCACCCGGAGGCCGGGCCGCCATGGGAGGTGAGCAAGCTGTATTACAACCACGGCTTCGTGCGGCAACGTATGCAGATGCTGCAGGACGAGTTCGCCGAGAAAGGCCTCGAGGGCCCGTTCGCCCGGTGGCTGGAGAACTGGGATGCCGATAACGACCCGCTCGCGGGACGGGTGACCACGCGGGTGCGCTGCGCCGATCACTTCGCCCGGCGAGACGACGCCCTGCGGGCGCACGCCACCCAGATCGACCCGGAAGGATGGTTCTTCGCCACCCCTCTAGAGTGGCAACAGCGCCTCTGGCCCACCGAGGAGTTCGAACTGGCTCGCTCGCGGGTGCCCGCCGAGTTGCCGGAAGACGACCTATTCGCCGGAATTGAGATCTTCGAATGACCTACCCGCTGACGGCCCTGGTCGCTGAGGAGGTCACGAACACCGGGCCCGAGTTCGGCGAAGCCAGCCCGATCGGTCTGTTGATCGTCGTGCTGCTCCTGATCGGGGTCTTTGTCCTGGTGCGGTCGATGAACCGGCACCTCAAGCGGGTCCCGCAGAGCTTCGACGCCCCCGACGATGCCGACTCCCGGGAGCCGCCGCGTGAATCCGGCGGGTAACGACCTCGCCGGGGCGACGAGCCCCTACCTGCGCCAGCACGCCGACAATCCGGTGCACTGGCAGCAGTGGACGCCCGCTGCGCTGGCCGAGGCGGCCCGCCGCGACGTCCCGATCCTGCTATCGATCGGCTATGCGGCCTGCCACTGGTGCCACGTGATGGCCCACGAGTCATTCGAGGACGACGGCGTCGCTGCAGTCGCGAACGCCGGCTTCGTCTGTATCAAAGTCGACCGCGAGGAACGTCCCGACCTCGACGCGGTCTACATGAACGCGACCGTGGCGATGACCGGCCACGGTGGCTGGCCGATGACCTGTTTCCTGACCCCCGACGGCCGACCGTTCTTCTGCGGCACCTACTACCCCAAGCCGCAATTCCTGCAACTACTCGCGGCGGTGGCCGAAACCTGGTCGGCGCGCCGCGACGAGGTCGAACAGGCCTCCGAGCAGATCACCGGCGAACTGCGCCGGATGGCATCGGGATTTCCCGGTGCGGGCCCCGATGTTGATCCGCGGCCCGGTGTTGATGCGGGCCCCGATGTTGATCAGACCCCCGATGTTGATCAGACCCCCGATGTTGATCAGACCCTGTGTGACCACGCCGTCGCTGCTGTGCTGCGCGATGAGGACACCAGCCGCGGCGGATTCGGACCGGCGCCGAAGTTCCCGCCCTCGGCTCTGCTCGAGGCACTGTTGCGCACCCATGAGCGGACCCGATCACCGATGCCACTCGATACCGTCGCGCGCACCTGCACCGCGATGGCCCGCGGCGGAATCTATGACCAACTCGCCGGTGGCTTCGCGCGCTACAGCGTCGACGCCGACTGGATAGTGCCGCACTTCGAGAAGATGCTCTACGACAACGCCCTGCTGCTGCGGGTGTACGCGCACTGGGCTAGGCGAACCGGCGATCCGTTGGCCCGGCGGATCGCCGCGGAGACTGCGGCGTTCATCATCACCGACCTCGGCGCGGATCAGATGTTCACCTCGTCGCTGGATGCCGACGCCGCGGGATCGGAGGGGTCCACCTACGTCTGGACACCGGCGCAATTGATCGAGGTGCTCGGCGAGACCGACGGCCGCTGGGCTGCGGAGGTCTTCGGGGTCACCGAGCACGGCACGTTCGAGCACGGCGCTTCGGTTCTGCAACTTCCGGCTACCAGTGACCCGACAGCGGCGGAGGCCAGCCGCTTCGAACGGGTGCGCTCGACGTTGTTGTCGGCACGATCGGCCCGGCCCCAGCCGCCACGCGACGATAAGATCGTCACCGCGTGGAACGGGCTGGCAATCACCGCGCTGGCTGAGGCTGCGGTGGCACTGGGGGATCGCGGCCTGCTCGACGCCGCCGCTCGCTGTGCGTCTGCGGTGGTCGATCTCCACCTTGTCGACGGCCGACTACGCCGCGCGAGCCTCGGGAGTCGAGTCGGCGACAGCGTGGCGATCCTCGAAGACCACGCCATGCTCGCCACCGGCCTGTTGGCGCTCTATCAACTCGACGGCGACGAGTCATGGTTGACACACGCCACCGGACTCATCGACCTCGCGCTGAGATACTTCGCCGACCCCGACCGTCCCGGCCGCTGGTTCGACACCGCTGAGGACGCCGAGGCCCTGATGGTTCGTCCCGCCGATCCTGTCGACGGCGCCACACCGTCGGGCGCCGCGTCGATCGCCGAGGCGCTGTTGACGGCCGCACATCTCGTCGATGCCGGGCGCTCCACCCGATACCGCGAGGCGGCCGCCGCCACACTGCTGGCCCATTCGCCGTTGCTGGATCGGGCGCCACGCGCGGCCGGTCACTGGCTGGCGGTGGCTGAAGCCGCGGTGCGCGGGCCATTGCAGGTCGCGGTGGCAACAGCCGGGGCGGATTCGGAGTTGCTCGCCGCGGCACGCCGGATCGCACCGGGCGGTGCGGTTGTCGTCGGCGGGGTGGTGGACTCCATTGCCTTGCTGTCCGGCCGCGACCAGGTGCGCGGAGCCGACGCGGCCTACATCTGTCGTGGCACCGTCTGCGACCTGCCGGTGACCACGGCCGCGGAACTGGCCTCCGCGCTCGGTGCCCCCGGTTAGCGGCGTCCGTGTAGCGTGTCGGCATGGTCAGTGCTGAAGACATCACCGGCGCCGTCAAGCGCTATCTGGAGCTCGTCGCGACCGGTACCGCCGACGAGATCGTCGGGCTTTACGCCGAGGACGCGACGGTCGAGGACCCGGTCGGTGGCGGCGAGGTGCACATCGGCCGACACGCCATCCATGGCTTCTACAAGAATATCGAGAACATCCCGCGCGCAACGGAATTGCATTCCTTGCGGGTATGCGGCCACGAGGCGGCTTTCACGTTCTCCATCACCGTCGGCCCGGACGGGGCCAAGATGCGCATCGATCCGATCGACGTGATGGTGTTCAACTCCGATGGCAAGATCGCCACGATGAAGGCGTACTGGTCGCCGGCCGACGTCACGCCCCTGTCTTAGCCCGGGAGCCCTAACCGAGGGCGCTGGGCAGTCAGAAGATGGCGAACCACATCGCGATGTAGTGGCAGATGGCCGCCACCGCCGTGCAGGCGTGGAAGAACTCGTGATGGCCGAAGGTCTCCGGCCATGGATCGGGCCACTTGAGGGCGTAGAACACGCCGCCCACGCTGTAGACCACTCCGCCGACGATCAGTAGCACCACTGCGGTCAGGCCTGCTCCGCTGGCGATCGGCCCGATGAACCAGACGGCAACCCAGCCCAACAGCAGGTAAAGCGGAACCCCGACCCAGCGCGGCGCCGACGGCCAGCACATCTTGAGGAGCACGCCGGCCAGCGCACCGCTCCACACGATCCAGAGCAGCAGCCAGCCCTCGCGTTCGGGTAGCGCCAGAGCTGCGAACGGCGTGTAGCTGCCGGCGATGAACACGAAGATCATCGAGTGATCGAGGCGCTTCATCCATTTGTGGAGGGTCTGGGATTTCCAGTCCACCCGGTGGTAGATGCCGCTGACGGCGAACATGGCCACCAGGGTGACCGCGTAGATCAGCGTCGCGACACCGGCGCGCCTGGACTCCAATGACCACGACGCGGCGACCAGGGCCGCCCCACCGACGGTCGCGACCACCGCCGAATACGCATGGATCCAGCCGCGGGCCCGCGGTTTGCCGATGAATCCGCCGAACGTGTCGACCGCGGCTCCGGATGCCGACGGGAGGGCCTGCGCCCTCGATACCTCCACAGGTCCACAGTAGTCTGATCAGTCGTGGAGTTCATTCCGGCGCGACTCAAAGAGCCGGCCTATCGGCTCTACGAGATGCGTCTGCGCCAGGAACTCGCACTTTCCAAGTCCGCGCTGCCGCGGCACATCGCGGTGCTGTGCGACGGCAATCGGCGGTGGGCCCGCGATGCCGGCCACGAGGACGTCAGCTACGGCTACCGGGTCGGCGCGGACAAGATTGCCGAGATGCTGCGGTGGTGTTCCGATGCCGGCATCGAGATGGCAACGGTCTACCTGCTCTCCACCGAGAACCTTCAGCGCGAACCCGGCGAACTTCGGTGTCTGATCGAGATCGTCACCGAGGTTGTCGAACAGATTTGCGCGCCTGTGAACCGGTGGAGCGTGCGCACCGTCGGTGATCTGGAACTGCTCGGCGAAGAGTCGGCGCGGCGACTGCGCGAGGCGGTGGAGGGCACGGCGGTGACGGCTCCGCATGCCGAGTTTCACGTCAACGTCGCCGTCGGTTACGGCGGCCGCCAGGAGATCGCCGACGCGGTGCGCGGACTGCTCGGCAAGGAACTTGCCAACGGTGCCACCGCAGAGCAACTCATCGACGCCGTTACTGTCGAAGCCATCTCGGAGAACCTCTACACCTCCGGCCAGCCCGATCCCGATCTGGTGATCCGCACCTCTGGCGAACAGCGGCTGAGCGGGTTTCTGTTGTGGCAGAGCGCCTATTCGGAAATGTGGTTCACTGAGGCCCACTGGCCGGATTTCCGGCGGGTGGACTTTCTGCGTGCGTTGCGCGACTACAGTCGCCGACATCGCCGGTTCGGTGTCTAGCCCCTCATTCGGGATGGGGCGGCTATAACTTGCGCAGGCGCAATCTGTTGATGGAGTGATTGGCGTCTTTACGCAGCACCAGGGTGGCCCTCGGCCGGGTGGGCAGGATGTTCTCGATCAGGTTGGGCCGGTTGATGGTTCGCCAGATGTCGCGCGCGGCGCTGGCTGCCTGCTGATCGGTCAGGCCGGAGTAGTGGTGAAAGTGCGATGCCGGATCGGCGAACGCACCGGCGCGCATCGCCAGGAAACGTTCGACATACCACTGCTCAATGTCCTCGATGCGGGCATCGACGTACACCGAGAAGTCGAAAAGATCCGAGACCATCAGGCGCGTGCCGGTTTGCAGGACGTTGAGGCCCTCAAGAATCAGAATGTCCGGGTGGGTGACCACGTGCTTGTCGTCGGCGACGATGTCGTAGATCAGATGGGAGTACACCGGCGCGCACACCTGATCTGATCCCGACTT
>Ga0164294_10004065_pt1 | contig 12861 bp, 27 predicted proteins | sample GEODES005metaG_FD_111479 | JGI IMG/M metagenome (GOLD analysis project Ga0164294, IMG submission 111479) | Oligotrophic lake water microbial communities from Sparkling Lake, Wisconsin, USA - GEODES005 metaG | ecosystem: Environmental > Aquatic > Freshwater > Lake | place: USA: Sparkling Lake... | reverse complement strand
GTGTGAAAGATTTAATTATGTTGCAACAAAACTAATTAAAAGAATATCAAAAGTTTATTCTTTAATACCAGATGAAAAAGAACAAACAAACGAATCTATATTAAATTGGGACCTACACCAAAAACTTATGGAAAAAAGATATGGTAAACGACCAATTCAAACTTCTTACAAATACAAAAAATAATTTGTTTAATTCAAATTAGTTTCATACCTTTGTAAGGTGAAAAAACCCTGTAAAGAATGTCCACATTTTATTCGTAATCGTCACAACGATACTATTGTTGATTTTGCTGAGAGAACCGGTAAGAAACACAATTGTCATATGACAGAAGGAAAAAAAGATTTGTGGAATGTTAAAGATAAAAAATTAGAATGTTATGGATCAAGAAAAAATAACTAAATTTGGAACTTACGTGGAAACTGAAAGTGCAACAAAAATAACCGGTGATAAGATCACAAGGTTTGTTGAGAGATTGAAAAAAATTGGTATTGATGTAAAACTATCAGGAAACTTTCCCTGGGTTTATATTGATGAAATCTGTGGTAAAAGAGTAACAGAAAAGTTTGAGGCAAATCACGGATTTACTTTAATATTTCTTCCAGGAAGAAACGATAGTCCACCATCTGAATTTATAGACATTAAAGAGATATTCAAACTATTAAGAAAATATACAAATGAAATTAATTAAATTAACATCCCATAAAGACGATAGTTTCATTTACGTTAATATTAATGAAATTGGACACTTCAACGAAGTAAAGGAAAGTCAAATGTGGCATGGGGGAGAACCGACTACAAAAAAACATACTGTGGTTGGCGTTAAAACACATAATGATGGTTTTAGAGTTAAAGAAACACCAGAAGAAATAATTGAAAAAATTAAAATGATACGTAATGCTTCATCAACATACATAATACTATGAACTTAGATAAACTAACAATGGACGAACTTATTTCATTACGAAATAAAATTGAATATAAAATAAATTCTTATGAAGATGGGTATTTGTATATCTGTTCTGTCCGTCAGTTCGGTAGTGTCTGGGAAGAAAGACCAAGTAGTTTATATTCTTTAAAAGAACTTTGTGATTCGTATAATGGAGACAATGGTATTGTTGATGTTTATACTAACAACCCAAATTTAGAATTTCCTGAAATGGAGTTTTATAATTATGGTGATGTTATGTTTATTAAATCCGAGGATGATTACAGAGAGTGGATTAAACACACTAAAACTAAAAACTTTATTGATGATGTAACACAACGACTTGATGAGTGGGAAAATAAAGATAATGTACCATTCCAATACAGACCTTCTTTTGGACCAATATGGACAAGAGAAGATGTTAGTGAATGGGTTACAGAATTTGAAAGTAAGAAGTGGGATTTCACTGAACCAAGATCTATGAAGAAATATTTTGAAGAAGATAGTGATAATTAAAAAAATTATTTATACCTTTGTGATATGAAATATTTAGGAATTAGTTTGATTTATTTAGGTTTCTTTGGATTAATAGGAACCGCGGTTTACTTTACAGGAAGTGCTATGTGTCTTTTTGCTTTGTTATTAACACCTAGTTTAAAAATGAATGACTGATGGAATTAGAAAAATTTGAAAAAGCAAAAAAAATTAAAGAAGATCTTGATAGGTTGGAAAGACAGAAGTATAAATTGGAATCTGCGTTAAAATCTTGTTCTTTAGGTGTAACAATTGGTTACTCAATAGGAGGGTCTTTTCCAAGAAAAGATGAGGTTAGTCTTTATAACAAAGGAGCCATTAAAGAGATGTTATCCAAAGAACTTGAAAGATTGAAAGAAGAAATTGATTCAGTAAAAGAAGAATTTGAAAATATATAAAAATGGAAAATCAAAATAGTGTTGCATATGTTGGTAAGATAGGTTCAATATCTGAAATACCAGGTGCTGACAACATAGAGTTAGTTACTGTTGGTGGATGGAATGCGATAACCAAAAAAGGTGAATACCAGGTTGAGGACAAAGTTGTTGTTGCAACTACTGATGCGGTAATACCACAATCATTATCTGACTTGATGGGAGTTACTAACTACCTTCGTAAAGGACAAAGAGTACGTACTGTTAAACTTCGTGGTGTTTATTCTGAATGTTTGTTAATACCAATAACATATGTACAGGGAATCAAACGAGTTGAAGGGTCTGACGTAATGGGTATGTTAGCTATATCCAAATACGAACCCCCAGTTAAAACCGTACAGTTAAGTGTCGGTGGACGTAAAGTAAAATATCATCAAAACCCCAACTTCAAAGTTTACTACAAGTTTCCTAACCAGAAGAATGTACCGGATATGTTCAGTGAAGAAGATGAGGTTGTTATAACTCGTAAGTTACACGGAACAAACGCCAGATATGGAATAGTTAGAAAGAAAAAACTATCATTGTGGGATCATGTTAAAGTGTTCTTTGGTAATCAATGGGCGGCATTTGAATACGTTTTGGGTAGCCATAATGTTGAGAAAGGATCTGACTCACAAGGTTTTTATGATACCAACGTATGGGAAGAAGTAGCCGAAAAATACAATATAAGAGGCAAGTTGTGGGATCACGTAAAGGAGACTTACGAACCATCTGACCTAACTGAAGGTGTTGTTATATATGGTGAGATATACGGTGCCGGAATACAAAAAAATTATGACTACGGATTAACCGACATAAAATTTGCTGGATTTGATGTCCAAGTTGATGGTGAATACCAACCATATATAAATGAGACTGTACATTTTGACTGTCTTCAATTACCACAAGTTGAATTACTATACCAAGGCAACTGGTCCAAAGAGGAACAAGATAAATATGTTTTCAATAATAACATAGAAGGTACCAAAGTACCACACGAAGGTGTTGTTGTTAAATCGGTATCAGGTAACCGAGGAAGAGTGTCCAAAGTGATAAATCCGGATTACAGCATATTCAGTGAAAAAAATAACGTAGGTGACTCCCATTAACTTGATGGGGTCACTTTTTTTTATTAAGTTTATAAAAAATTAAAATTAGATTATGATAAAACCAGCAAGAGAAGTGATTTTTGGAGTTTGTGATAAAACCGGAAATTGTGATTCATACTTTGGATTCTTCAAAAATGAAGAAGACGCAAAAAAAGAAGTTAAAATCCAGACGGAAAGGATGAAAGATGAATTAGGTATGATGGATATTGAATTTAAAGAAGACAGAGCTGTCATCTCAAAAACAAATAGAGTAGAAGAAGTCGTTATTGTTATTCACGCCTTTGTTTTAAGGTAAAATTACAAATTGTATAAAATAAATAAAATGGGAATTAAGAAATTAAAAAAAGAAAATGAAATTTTAAATTTAAATCTTGCCAATATGTTGGAAAGATTTGATACAAGTAAAACCAAAAAATATTCACAGTTTTTGGTTAAGATGCTCAATAAAAGAATTGAATTGTGGCAAAAAGAACATGATGAATGTAGAACATTTAGAAAACAAGAAACAAACCAACCCCCATTAGAAAGAGTTGTACCAAATATTTCTTTTGAAAATATGTTATCAAGAATGATTTTTTGTGATTCCATATTTACTTGGAATAGTATGGAAAGATTTGTTGAGTTTACAGAACTAATGGAAAAAGGTGTAATTGATGAAAAAGACATCAGTAAATACGATTCCTGGGATATGTTGGAAACACAATTATTTGAGGCCAAGAATCGTGAGTTGTTTAAAAAATCAAAAAAAGAAATTCACAAGATTTTTGAAGACGATAATTATATGATTTTTAAACCATTAACCTATGCGTCATCTTGTTCATATGGATATCAAACAAAATGGTGTACAGCAATGATTAATGATCCCGGTTATTTTTACAATCATTCAAGAGGAATCTTAATTTATCTTATCGATAAAAAAGAAAATAAAAAGTTTGCTTTTTATAAAAATTTCCCACAAGAATATGTAATGGATGATCACGAACAATATGTGTTTAAAACATATAACCAGGAAGATAAACAAATTGATACAATACAGACCGGTCTTCCAGTGAATATCCTTCAAATCATTTTAATGGAATGTGATTTAAAATCACCAACAACAATTCCAAATTATAGGTTATTTTCTGAAGATGAAAAAAATGAAATGAGAAAATACAATGGACCATTACCGGAAGATGAAAATCTTTATGAAAAAGAAATAAACGTATCGGATGAATTACCAGGATTGAGAGCAATACCAATCGTTGAGCGTTTAAGAAGAAGAACCGCAAGATTAATACCAATGCCTGCTCTTGAACCACACGGAGAAGATGTTGAATCTGAAACGGAAGAAATAATAAAAGAGACCGATGAAATGGAAAAACCAACCGCAACATTTACTGTAGTACGCAGAACACAGGAATCACCCCCACAACCACACGAGTATGTTATTTCTGAACTTACAGAAGAATTAACAAGACGAATAAATGATTTACGCAATGATTTACACAATGAATTACCCTAAATTATGGAAAAAGTTGAAGTTTTAGTTAGGTTTGCAAATGAAACTGTTTATTATAATAAAATAAACATAGATCCCACAAAAATAGAAAACCCAATGGTTTTTATTGATGAGGTATTTGTAACAATTGACGGTATTAGGGTAGCAATGAAAAAAGAAGATTGGATTTTATTGAACGAAGAAAAATTATGAGTACATATACAAAAGTAACCTGGGAGTGTGGTAATTGCAATAAACAACACGAATCGTATTCTGATAGAAGATGGGATATGCAAATGTGTGAGTGCGGACAAAGTGGTTACGATTTAGAAGAACATTACTCAAGAACTATGGGTGATGTGAGAATTATAAAAGAGGAAGAATTTAAAAAATGAGACATCACGCAAACTTTTATACAAACAGGTTAGTAACCGAATGGTTAAAAAACGGTAAGATTATCATAGCTTGTGATCTTGACGATACAATCATTCCTTACAACGAAGAAATTAAAGACAACTGTAAAAAAATGGTTAATTTAATTTTGGAATGTCAAAAAGAAGGGATTGTGTTTTTGATAAATACTGCAAGAAGTGGACCACAATTGAAACGAGCAAAAGAACAAGTTGAGAGTTTAGGTATTGAGGTCCACGGTGTTAATGAGATGCACCCAGAATGGAATAGACCTTATGGTATTAATGGAAAAATATATGCAAATATATACCTTGATGATAGAGGCGGATTCTGGGATAGTTATGAAACATTATCAAATGCACTTGCAATTGTAAGAGAAAAAAGAAAAGATGGGAGTAAGGATGAATAATAATCATAGAACCGATCAGGAGTTTGAAAACTTCCTAATAAAAATTGATGGTGTTACCATACAACATAAACAACACCTTGGACCAATAACCGAAAGAAGGTATTTTAATATCAGTAATGGTTGGTTGGGAATTATTCAGAGACTTTTTGAAACGTTAATAAAACTCGGATGGGACAAAAGTTTTATCAATGTTAAAGAAAAGTTTGGTGGCATGAGTATATTTTTGGATAACCTGCCAGAGAATGGGTTTTATTTTGTGACGGAAGCAGAAAGAGAAACATTCCAAGTATGTCAAGTTTGTGGAGAACCGGGAGAACAAAATAAAATTAACAACTGGATTCATACTTTATGTGAAAATCATAGAGACGAAAAATTATATGTTGAATATCAGGGAAAAACATATTTGACAAAATTATTGGAACCAATAAATAACGGTGATTTATATTATAACGCCAAAACTAATGAGATTATGGTTTGTGATGTTAATAATTTTTTTGATCCCTGGTCAGTAAAAGCTGTTGAAGTTATAAAAAATAATGATTAAATTTTTTGTATGAGTAAGTTTGAAAAAAAGATTATTGAAAAAGAAAATGAAAGACTTTCAAAGATGAAGGAAAGAATTGTAGACCTTTCATATTTTACAAGTGAGGAAATTGCAAAAAAACACCAAGAAAAAAAAGAAGTTAATAACAAATTTGTACCAATGACATTTACTATTCATCCAAACGAAGTTGAATTATTAAATAATTGGATGGGACATATTAGAGGTGTTTATGGTAAGTATGGTAACTTTGAGTACACCTTCAAATCAACCGGTGGGTTAGGTTGGGATATTTGGGTTTATAACGATTTAGCAGAAACCGAAATTTGTTTAACAAAAGATGTTGACTATTAAAAAAATATATAATACAATTAAAAAAAATAAGTTATGACGATTAAACAAGCATTAAAATTAAAAAACAAATTGGTTCACGAATTAAATGAACTATTAGTAAGATTACATAAAAATAATTCTGTAATCGAAGGAAACCAAAGAGATTATTCAACAAAGGAAACTCTAGCTGTAATTTACACAAAAGTAGATGAATTAACAGCACTCAAAAGTCAAATCCACCAGGCAAATTCTGTGGTTTATGATAAAATCTTTTTATTATCAGAATTAAAATCAGTAGTTAAAAATTTAAAAGCGTTAGACTGTACAAGTGGTATTTCTGAAGATTACTACTCAAGAAGAAATGAAACTCCGACACTTAAAATAAGTGAAATTACGGCAGTCGAAAGAGATAATGAAGTTAAATTTTTGGAAACAAGAATCGAACAATTACAAGACGAACTGGATTATCATAATTCAGTGACCTATTTGGAACCTTACGAGGACCAAGTATAAGAGTAATTAGTATGTTTGTGATTTTTAATCTACAACTTGTAAGAATCGATGGTTAGATCTGATACTGCATTCAAAAGTTAAAAATCAAGCGTTCAACATTTAGGTAAGTCAAAATTTAAAACTCAATTTCTCGAATCACATAACATCTAATTTACTCTAGAACCCCAAGACAATAAAAAGTTTTGGGGTTTTTTTGTTTTTATTCTTTGTTTATAATATTTATATAAAAGTAAATAATAAACATAAATAAAAAAAACAAATTAAAAATGGCTTACGTAATAGTTAATGACCCTATATTCACAACAGCAACAGTTAGAGAAGGAAATTGTAATACAGCTCCAGCTAACTACGCTACCGTTTCTGGTGGTAGAGGAAATACTGCAAGACAATCATATACTACAATTGGTGGTGGTTATCAAAACACAATAAGTGGAAACACAGCATATTCAACAGTTGCCGGTGGTGGAGGAAACACAATTCTTTCTTACGGTGGATTTGTTGGTGGTGGTAGATTCAATAGAATGAACCCAAGTGGTGATTACTCAACAATCGGAGGCGGACTTTGCCACAGTGCTTTTGGGTCATATTCATCAATTTTAGGTGGAGAATCAAATGACTCAATAGGAAATCACTCAACTGTTGGTGGTGGAAAATCAAATACAGTTATGAGTACATATGGTTCAGTGCTTGGTGGTTTTAATAATAAAGTTACTGGTAATTGTTCTTCGGTTCTTGCTGGGTCAAATATTGTAGCATCAGCACCAGACACAGCTTACGTACCAAATCTTAATATTAGAAATGTTGGTTCTGGTAGTACTGTTATTAATCTAGGTTTAGATTCTTCTGGTTTTGTTGTAACTGGCGTTACAACAACAGATATTTTTGTTTCTGGACTTACATATAATAATGGAACTGGAGTATTAACATTAACAAATTCTAATGGTAATACATTAAACGCTTCTGGGTTTTTAACAGGTACAACAGACAATTTTGTAACTGGTGGTACATACTCTAATGGAACAATTACACTAAATAGACAAAATGGTTCTGTTGCAATAAATGGACTTTACACTGGTGGAACAGATTACTATTTAACAGGTTTAACTTTTAATAACGGTACGTTTGATTTAACAGCATCCGTTAATGATGGTAATGATTATACGGTTAATCTTGGTATTCTATCTTCTGATATGACTGTAACCGGAGGTACATATAATTCTAATACCGGTGTTGCAACATTTACAACAAACTCAGGAAACACATTTTCTGTGTCTGGATTCTTAACTGGATATACAGATATCTACTTAACTGGGGCTTCTTATAATAATGGAACTGGCGTATTAACTTTAACAAATACTAATGGGTCAACAGTTACAGCAACTGGGTTTAGTACTGGTGGTGGTGGCTCTAGTATAATGATCCCTGGTTCAGGAAGTGGTTCTGTTTTGAGATGTGACGCTAATAATAGCGCTAGTGGTGGGTACTCAACCGTAAGTGGTGGACGATTTAATAGTGCAATTTGTAATGATTCAACAATTAGTGGTGGTCTTTACAATATAACAAGTGGAAATTGTACAACAATTGGTGGTGGGTTTTTTAATACGACAAGTAGTCAATATAGTACAATTGCTGGTGGTAGACAAAACAGAGCAATGACTTTGGATTCATTTGTCGGTGCTGGACAATTAAATACAAGTTTTGGTGAAAAATCAGTTGTTACTGGTGGTAGACGTAATACCTCAAGTGGTTGTTACAGTTTTATTGGTGCTGGACTTTGTAATACAACAAATGGTACATTTTCATCTATTATTGGTGGGCAAAAAAATACAACACAATGTACAAGATCTATTATAAATGGTGGACAACAAAATACATCATCTGGTAATTATACAATAATTGGTGGTGGACTTTTAAATATAATATATAGTGGTATTACTGTTGGTAAAACTTCTTGTGCGATAATTAACGGAGGATTTAATAATACTGTTTTAAATGGACCCCAATCTGTTATTGCTGGTGGTGGATTAAATACTATTGGTAACTTAGTGGATTCTAATTCTGGTGAGGCTTCAGCAATTTTAGGGGGTAATTCAAACACATTAGTGGGGTACCAATCAGTAGTTATTGGTGGATTTTGTAATACAAACATGTGTAATTTAAGTAATATTCTTGGTGGTTATTGTAATAAAAACTTATCAACCTGTAGTTCTATATTAGGTGGTGTTTTTAATATTACACAAAATGATAATACTTATGTATTGGGTAATAACATTACAACAAATAGAAATTGTACAACGTTTGTAAATAATTTATCAATTACAAACATACCAGTTAGTCCAGTTGGATTACCACAATATGCTGTTTGGAGAGATGCAACAGCGGGTAACGTTTTAAAAATTGTACCTTAATTAATAAAATAATAAAAATAAAAACCCCATTCTAATTTAGTTTGGGGTTTTTTTATTTAAAAAATTTTTATATATTTAATATATGATTTTATTATTAATTTTTGCGGTATTATTTATTGGTTATAAATTTAAACATAAAAAAAGAATGGGCGAACACCCATTCAAATCATTTTTTGATAAAAATGACAGATAAAGAAAAAACACGTATTGAGAAATTTCTTGAAATACATTTTGGAAATTTAGAACTAATCGAAAAAAGACAAGGTTTGTATAAATCTTTAGGTCATAAAGACGATAATTCAGCCATATTCCTAATTGAAGAAATTAATAGTCAAATTTTTGTAGACGCAAAAAAAGTAATAGATCCAATTTTAAGTATGTTTAATACTGATTATACCGAAACATATGATTTTGTTAAAGAATGGGTTTTAAAAAAATATGGGTTAGACTGTATTGATTTAGTTGGAATAAAAACAGAATAGTTTGTAAAATCAAATTTAATTTATTATCTTTGTATCTATGAAAGTTATATTTTTAGATCACGATGGGGTTATTTGTCTTTCTTCAGAATGGGGTGGGCGATATAAGAAAAAAGGGTTTGACTCAAACCCCGAAACACCTATGGATATACGAATGGATAACTTTAATGAGAAAGCGGTTAAAGTTTTAAATAAAATCATAGAAGAAACCGGTTGTGAATTAGTTATTTCATCTGATTGGAAACGACACGGAACTTTGGACCAAATAAAAGAAATGTTTGCTACTCGTGGAATTAAACCGCCAATTGATATAACACCATTTTGTAGCGTTTTATTTCGTGAAGGTAAATTACCTGATGATTTTGTTTTACCACACTTTAATAAAACAGAATATGAACGACATATTGAAATTTTACATTGGTTAAAAGAACATCCGGAAGTAACACATTGGATTGCAGTTGATGATCTTGATATGTCAAAAAAAGATGGTTGGGGACTTGAAAACTTTGTTCATTGTAAACGACCTAATCTTGAGGGAATTAAACAATCTGGACTTAAAGAAAAAATATTAAAGTTTTTGGAATGAAAAACATAAAACAGTTATTTCGTGGAAATCTTGAACTTCTTGAAAAACCAGAAGTTCAAGATCTTATTGAATACACCCAAGAACTTGAAGGACAAGTTATGGAAAGAAAGGTTGAAGATAGTTACGACAAAGAACATATGTTAAAATCAATGCTTTCAGACATCCTTTCAAGTTGTAGAGAGTATGAAGAAAACAAAATACTTGAAGATAGGTACCCAGAACTATATGAAAAAGTTGATGCTGATTCTTTAGTTAAAAATTTAATGGATTATATTATATCTATGAACGTTAGAAATGATTTGAGGTTATGAAAAAAAGGGTTTATTTAATTGATATTGACGGAACAGTATGTGACGATATAAAAAACGAAGATAGTTATTTATATAAAGAAGCAAAACCATACGAGGGTTCAAAAGATGAAATTAATAAACTTTATGACGAAGGAAATAAAATAGTTTTTTTCACCGCCAGAGAATATAAAGACAAGGGTGTAACTCTTTCCTGGTTATGGAAACACGGATTCAAATTTCACGACCTTATAACGGACAAACCAAGATGTAAGGAAGATGAGGAATATGTGTGGATTGATAATAAACCTGTAAGAGGTATAACATATAAAGGAGAGTGGGGACCAATTGTTGAAACAAAAAACCAGGAAGTCGAGACTCTATTAAATTTTAATATTGAAAAATGATAAAGAAAGTAAAATTATTCATAGTTGATGAAAAACCATATTTGGTATCACTAGATAAACTTGAAGTTGGTGACAAGGCTGTAGTAACAGTTGGTGGTAAATATCCGTCAATTGTTGAATGTGGTAATGAACAAATTATTGATTTAATCACAAATAGTAAATTAACATTGACGCAACCCTTCAAGGTTTATATGGGCCCAGAAAAAGTTAATTTAACAAAAGAACAAATTGAAAAACTTACCGAAGATGAGTCTGATGGTGTATTAGAAGTTGTTGAAGAAAACGGTACAATAACATTTAACTTATGATGTTGATAGAAAAAATTTTATTTGGATTACTATTTGTTGCAACACTTGCTGTACTAATTGAACTATATAACAAAAAAAAAGATGAATGATGTTTTAATAGAAACACCGAAAGGTGTTGGTAAGCTACATAACATTTATGTTTCTGAACTTGGTTTTCTTATGGTTAAAATTGAGCTTGATAACGGTACATATACTGGGTATAATCTTGGAAAACATAACCAGGAAGATAATATTTTCACAAAAGAAATATCCAAAGACGAACATTTTGTCTGAAAAAATAATCTTAAAACTTGTTTGATTAGAAAAATTTTTATATCTTTGTCTAAAGATTATAAAATGACAGATAGAAAAAAATACCTTTTATCACAAGACTTTCAAATGACATTCACTCAAGAATCTGATTGTTGTGACAATAAAGAACAATACCTTACAATCAAAACACAAAACGGTGGTGGAGGTGATTTCTATGTTATCGAAACAGAAAGATGGGCATTTGATAATATCCCAGAATTAATTACAATCTTAAAAAGATTTGAGGCTGCACATAGTTTAATTGAACAAAAAGAATTAGAATGAAAAATTTAACGGATCAGGAATTATTGGATTTGGCGTACAAAGAAATACGTAAAATGGACACTCATATTATATCAACAGTTATATTTGTTATAGCTTTAGTTATTGAATTTATTTTAACTTTTTTACAAATAATTGGACTACCAGTTTTTTTTATTTTCTTATTTGCGGTTATAATTTTATATTATTACCATAATCAAAGATTTAAAAATTGTGAAAAAAAAATTGATGAAATATTAAAAGAGTTAACCTCCAGAGAATTATGAAAAAATTATTTATTGTCTTATTATTAGCGTCGTGTTCTAGTAAAGAATACAAGTATAGGATTGAAGGTACTGTTGAAACAAAAGATGGTCCACATGCCGCAGTTTGGTACACCGATACAATTTGTTTTGATAACGATACAATCTTTTATCACAATAGTGATAGTAGTGAAGTGAGAATTTATCCACCATACATTTTAAAACATTTATCAAGATGAAAAAAGTTTTATTCGTTGTTGTCTCTTTGTTATTCTTAACCAGTTGTTCTAACTGGCAATATAAAGAATTTACATATTTAAGATGTAAAAAGTTGGATAAAGTTCACGTTCATTTGTATTATCACGAAACGTGTGAATGGGATTGTTTGAGTATGGGTGAAACATATTCTATTGTTGTTGATACCGCAAAATTTAAATATAAAACAGATAAAAACGGTGAAATAAAAAAAGTAAAATTAATAAAATGAAAAAAGTATTTTTAGCAATTATGATGGGTGTTATGGTAACATCTTGTACAGAAAATGAAAGAGTTAAAGCCTGGGGTGGAGAAGGAACAATCAACCTACCAAAAGGTCGTAAATTAGTTAATGTGACCTGGAAAGAAACTCAAGTATGGTATTTGACACGTCAGATGGATTCTAACGATGTGGCACAAACATATCAATTCCACGAAGAATCATCTTGGGGCGTAATTGAAGGAACTTATAACATTGTTGAAACAAAGTAATATGAGTAGGGAATTTGATAATACAAAACTTAATTACATTGCAAACTCATTAAAAGAAACCGTTAACAGAATGAACTATACAGGTGATATTTCTGATCTTGGTAATGAAATTGGTGTTGTTGTGGGATCAGCATTTAAAGATATGACTGATGAGG
>Ga0164294_10004064_pt1 | contig 12864 bp, 5 predicted proteins | sample GEODES005metaG_FD_111479 | JGI IMG/M metagenome (GOLD analysis project Ga0164294, IMG submission 111479) | Oligotrophic lake water microbial communities from Sparkling Lake, Wisconsin, USA - GEODES005 metaG | ecosystem: Environmental > Aquatic > Freshwater > Lake | place: USA: Sparkling Lake... | reverse complement strand
CCCGCAAGGCCACGCCTACCAACGCCGGCTGTTATTCCTGGCAGCACGGGGTCAGCCAGCACGGCAGCCGAAGTCGCCAGCCGCGTCTCTGAGCTGGAAGCCGCGCCTTCGACACCAGAAAATGCCGCAAGCTTGAATGCACAAATTGTCCTCTGGTTTAGCTTAGCTCCCGAACAAGCGACCGAGTGGCTCAACCAAACGACCCGCTTTGATGAACTGGGCAGTAGCCTCAGTTCCATCGCTGAAAACCTCACTTCCGCAGGCCACGGAGATACGGCGCTTGTCTGGGCAGAGTCCATCCCAGATAAGGCCGCACGCCGCGCTACGCTCATGCTTCTTTACGCCCATCAAGTTCGCCAAAACAAGGTAAGCGATTCACAACTTCAACAGCTCGGTTTTGATGCGCAAGAGATCGCCCAAATCCGCAGTGGCAGCTTGGTGGACTGAAGGGCGACTAAGTCACACTTCTGACAGCACGATCGCCACGACGAAGAAGCCCTGATTTCCCACCGCATCCACATACACCGTGCGCTCACCATCATCATTATGTTCTAGCGACGTCTCCGTTGCTGCGCCGGTCGGAGTAATCGCAAAGGGCACAACAGTGAAGGCACTCGTCAGACTGCTCTGATAGCGCACCTCGTAAGTGCTAAAGGCCGTGACCTGAAACGTCAGTTTGAGTCGCGTGGTATTTCCCGAACGTGAATGGAAACTGACGGAATTCACATTCAATCCAAGCATCGGCACCTCCACGGTGATGAGGTTTGTACTTGGTGAAAACGCCGTCTTGTAAGAAACTAAATCTGTATCTGCCGGACCCTGGATGACCCGGCCATAGACGTTAAAGAGCGAGCCATGACAAGGGCATCTCATGGAACCGTTCGCTGACAGGAATTTGTTCACCGGGCAGCCTGCGTGAGTGCAGACAGAATCAAGCGTGACAAACACTTCGCTTGTGGCCCGGTTGATCGTTAGCGGTTTGTAGATCGGACTGAAGTTCAGTTGCACCGAACCGCCTACGGTTGCCAAGGCAGGATAGGTCGCCACGTTCAGTCTTAACACACCTGCCCCGCTCTGCGCAGCCTCTGTGACCTCTGATAGGAACAGCGCTGCACAAGAAGGCGAGACAGCAGATCCAAACAGGAAACGTTTGATCCAGCTGCGTCTCGATAGGTCATCATAGTGCTCTGAACACTCAGGCGATTTCATTCTAAAGACATGTCTTCTTCTTTTTAAAAATCACTCGGTGTTCGGTGACTTTATCCTCACATCAAGGTTGATTGATTCCCTAGCTCCGAGTGCTGCAATACCACATCAGAATGGCCGCCACCAAGACACCCAAGAGCGCAAGAATAGGACCCCCGTAACGTCTCAAGCGATAGGTTTTCCTGCGTCGCCTCAAGTAATTATCAAGCTCAACATCGCCAGTATGGAATGCCCCTCGAGTCCGAACACCGAGTGCTGGCTCGCTCACCTCTGAGGTATCTGTAGGTCGCTTGTCGATTTGAGAGGGGGGGCTTTAAGGGGATACAAAATTTCGATCCATTCCGCCACCTTGTAAAGTCCTCAATTAACTCAGGGGAGCGAGCGTGGAACTTCCACTTCAGTGGTGTAGCAGGAAATGAAGCTGCGGTGTGAATAGGGCTGAAAAGACGTGGTGACTAACGAGTGAAACGGAGGCGGACGAAACGCTGAGCGCCGCTGTGTTCGTCACGCACGATGAGAGTGCGTGTGGCGCTGCTGGTGGTGTTGCTGATCACTTGCGTGTGGCCAGGGCCGGACTGCCAAGTGCTGAGATCACCACTGACCTCGATGGTGGTGCTGACGCCGGTGATGCCTGCGGGCTGCTGAAGGGTGAACTCCAAGTGCCCACTGGTGATCTGGCTCGTCATCGGCAAGGTGGAGGTGGTGGTAGGATCCGTGCCGAGACTGAACTCGATCAAATTGGCCAAACCGTCGCCATCATCGTCAGCAACATCGTTGATGGGATTCGACGCGAGCGAAATCTGGCCGGGAGGCAGCGCTCCGGTGCGGTTCAAATACGTCAAGGTGCCGCTTGGATTCAGTAGTGTGCCTGACAGCGCTAGTGTGGTAGGAATCACAAGCGCGTAGGAGCCCATGTTCACCGTGCCCTGAACCGTAAGGTTACCGGGCAGCGTGACGGCTGCATCCAGTGTCCAAGTTTTGCCGGCAGGCACGATGCCTGAGCCACCGGCATCGAGCACCAGCAAGGAGAAACTGTGGCTGACGACTTCGCTGCTGAGGAACCGCTCGATGACGACCTGGTAAAGCCCTGCGGCAGTCGGTATGCCGGAAAGGACGCCCGAGGTGGCCTGAATGCTGAGGCCGGGCAGCGCATCGCTGGTGGAGCCGAGGCGGAACTGCGGCTGCACGTTGAAGGCTCCGCTGCGCAGATTGGTGACGAAGGTGGTGTTGATGCCGCCGTTACCCAAGCCCGGCGTAGCGGCACTGGCATTGCCGATAGTCCAGAGGAGCGCATTGTCCGCTCCCGGCTCGGTATCGCCCGTGTAGAAGGCACTCTTTGTGCTGCCGACGGAAGCCAGCTTTGGATCATACACATTTTCGTTGTTGAGCGAGAGTGCATCGATGATTTGATTCGTGGCACTGCGGATGATGATGCTCTCTGCTGAGGAATTACTCAGCCCGCCCCAGGTGCCACCGGTGAAGGCACTGGCATTTGTGTGGGCAAGCACGAGCAGCCGGTCCGCTGGATCAATGTCATCAGTCGCAGGCAGCAGTGCGTCACGCTCAGTAGCCTTGCAGATGACAATGACCGTCCCCGGGGTGACGGCACTCCACAGAGCCACATTGGCAAATGTCGTGTAAATGCCGGATCGATCAGCCAGTGTAAAGCCACGTAGATCGGCGGTCCTCAGCACAAGTAATTCCACCCACTCACGTCCAGCTCCAGACTGTGCTCCCTGGCTGAATTCATTGATGATCAACTCACGCCCGAAGTTGGTGGCGGAGCTGGCGAGGAAGAGTTCCGAATCGTGGCTGTAGCTGCTGCTCACGCGTGCCCAGCGTGCTGGACGACGATTCACCGCGAGTGTGCTGGTGGTGAATGCCGCCCCGTTTTGACCACCCGCTGATGGCGTGATGCGGCAGCGCACGAGGTGGCCAACCAAGGTTTCTGACAGCGCCAAGCTCGCGCTCGTGCCAGCAGCGATGTCGGTGAAGGTGAGGTTGTCCGCGGTTTGCTGCCATTGATAAGCGAGCGTCACGGGCAGGCCCTCGGGATCGCTGGCGGAGACGGAACCGATGCTCACGCTTTGATCCGTGAAAGCCATGCCGCTAGCCGAAAGCGACGCGGAAGCGATCACTGGTGGCTGATTCACCGGACCGGCGGTCGTGCCATGCACCGTGAGCGAGGCAGCGGTGAGCGTTCCCGTGGTGCCGCTGGTGAGATCGCTCACGCGCAGTGTCCAGATGCCCTGTGAGTTTTCACCCCAGCAGCGCACACTGCTAAAGGTCCACGCGCTGTAATGATCGCCCGTGTCCGCGTGACGCTCCGCCAGTCGGCTGACCATGCCGGAGGGGGAGGTCAGCGTGACGGCAAGTTGCCCGCGCGAGATATGCGTAGCACTCAAAGTCAGCGTAACCTGCTCCACGCGCAGATTGGAAGCGCTGAGATCAAAGCTGCGCGTGATACCGGTGGCGTTGTTGTCAGGAATGGCAACGCTGAGGGCCGTCTGCGCGCTGCTGGTGCTCGTTTGCGCCACGAGATTCGTCCAAGTGGAGGCCATGGTGACGGCGGCTTGTGTGTTGATGAGACCCGCACCGTATTTGTGATTGAAGTGAATGCCAGCCGCATTGTCCGCCCAGTCTGTATCAGCGACATGGTTCTTGGTGGCACTGCGGATAAGAATCTCCTGCACATCACGCCAGCCAAGGTTCGGATTCGCCTGAAGCAGCAGCGCCACGCAGCCAGCGACCAGCGGTGTAGCGGACGAGGTGCCGCCGAAGTCGTTCGTGTAGTTTGCATCTGAGAGTTCGCCCGCGACGCTGCCGGTGTTGTAGCCGCTTGTGCCTGCGAGGTCAGTCGTGACGATGCCCAGCGTGCCGCCGCTGGAAGGCGCGGTAACGATGAGATTCGCGCCGGGCTCGCTATAGTAGGCCTGCGTGCCGGCATTGCTCAGCGCAGCCACGGCGATGGTGTAAATGCTGTTCGCATAGCCATCGTAATTTGAGTCATCGCCCACATCGCCGCCGTTGCCACCAGCCCAAAGGATGATCGTGCCCTTGCCGCCGCGTCCACTCGTCACCGCCATTTGCAGCGCCGCTTGTGTGAGCGTGCCCGGGGCTTCCAGCCTCAGCGCGTCGTCGATGGGTCCCCAGGAATTCGTTTTCACCTGGATAATGTCATTCTTCCAGCCCATTGCCTCAGCTTCTTGTGAATCTGTTGTCGCCGCGCCGATCAGACGTAGTCCGACAAGCGTCGCCTCAGGTGCCGCGCCGCTGATGCCGAGATTGTTATTGCCACGACCCGCCGCAACGCCCGCGCAGGACGTGCCATGAAAATCTACGCTCAAAACCGGATTTGGATCATCCACCGTGCTGTCGTTCCAATCACGATCGTTCACCGTGTCCATATTCGCGCTGAGATCGGGATGCGCGGTCTGCAAGCCGTCATCCACCACGCCGATGCGCAATCCACTGCCTTTGTAGCTGTCCCAAACACTTGTCACATTCACATCCGCTCCCGCTAGGCCACTGCCCTGCCCGGTATTCAGCAAATGCCACTGCTGAGTGAAAAGCGTGTCATTGGGAATGAAACGCTTCTTCTGCTGGCGGGCCAGTTGCGGCTCCACCACTGCCACCTCGGGTCTGCTGCGGAGCACTGCCACCGCCAGCAGCGCTGCACCCGAGTCCGCCGCCTCAAACATGACATAGCCCGGCGCGCTCGAATGCGCTCTCACGAATCGCAATCCCGTGGCTGCGGCCAGGGCCAGCGCATCCGCTCCAGGACGAAGCCGCACCGCGAGCTGCTTCCTCACGATGCGGCGCGATCCATCGTCGCGCGGCCTGCCTTGCTCATACACGACAAGATCGCCCTTCAAGGCAACCGCCCTCACCCGCGCCGCCTGCGCATCTGCTACCGTCGTCTGTTTTTGCACCTGCTGCTGACCTCTGGCGTCATCGATCGCTAGTTCATCCGTGGCCACTTCATACACCCGCTCGCCATGCTCCGTGGCGATGCGATGCGTTTCTGGCAGCGTCACCGCAGGCTGGGCCAACAAAGCCAAGGGAAACAAACAAAGAGCAATGAGGAAATGAGGTCGTGGCATCAACGATACATTCTTAGATTCTGGCAAAGATCACAAAAACATGTGCAACGTATTCTTCACACTTGACCGCGACTCTGAACTCACGAAAACGCAGTAAGTGGGAGGCTGCTCGAGGAAGAGTGCGGCATTCAAGTCACCCCCGTGTCCTTCTCCAAGACAACGGCGATCCAACCCCGGGCGGAATAACCCTCCGACGCACCGCCGAAAGAACTGGTGGATACAATCCACCAGCCTTCCTCAAGGTGCTGCTGCAAATGCTCTTCGACAAGGCCATGCTTGTTGGAGTGGCCTTTGAACATGGTAGAGCCTTCGTAGCCCATGTTATCGAGATAGATGGTGACTAACTTTTGCACGGAAGAACAGTTTCGAGGACGATTTACTCAATCACAACGCGATAGAAAAGGCCGCCGCTATCGGTGGGAATCGTCGTGGTATAATCAATGCGCTGGTAGTCGCCGAGCTCGGTAAGGGTGGAGCTAGCTGCCCAGTTCGGCACGGTCGTCCAAGTGCCGCCAACGAGCTGTGTGCTGGATTCAATGCGAGTCTGCTCGGTGATGCCTTTCGGACGGAAGAAGGAAAGGGTGAACTGGTTGCCGGCGCGTGTGGTTTCTAGAGGCTCGTCAGATCCGCCGATAGGATTGCAGCCGAAGAGGAACTCGAAATAATTGCTGCGGCCGTCCCCGTCGAGGTCTCCATTGGGGCCTGAGGTCGTGGCATTGAGAAGCTGCGTCAAGGTGAGGTTCTGCGTCTGCCATTTCGCGAACGAATTCGTCGTGGTAGTCAGGAAAATGGCATCCGCAAACTGTGGGAAATCGATGAACGGATTGCGATTGCCCTGCGCATAGACGATGCCGTTGACACTAGCTCCAGAATAGATCGCGTTGTTGCGGCTGCGCTCGTAGTCGGTGGGTGGATAGGCGCGGTGCCAAGCGAGCAGCGTGCTGAGTTTACCCTGGGTGCCGGTGGGCGAGGTGTTATCAGCAAGCACGAGATCAATGGTGTCTGTGTCAGAGCCATCATAGCGGGTCATCATGTAGAGCTGAGCGCGTGCGACGATGCCCTTGTCCCGATCCAGGGGTTCCCACGAATCATTGTCCTTGAACGATTCTGGCGCGAAGGGATCACTGCCGAGGTTGCTGCTCTCATCGTAAGGAAGATTGCTGCGCAGGGTGTTCACCGTATCTTTGCACGGGAAAAGATGATGAATGTCTGAGTAGTCTGGACCTGTATCGCCGACACCATCGCTGCGTGGCCAGACGTGCTCACGATTCCAGCCACCATTGATATTGGCGGAGGTCTTCGGCAGCGAAGTATTCGAGTAAAGCAGGCGGACATTGGCGCTGGTAGTCGCGTCTTCGTCGATGACCTGCATGACCTCATCCACCGTGCCGTAGTCAACGACGGTGTGACCGTCGATGATGTTGTGCAGTGCATTTTGAAGGGGAATGCCAAGCAGGCCAGCAGCGCTGCTGTAGTAGTTAGCAAGACCTACGTTTGGCGGCGTTGTAACATCGCTGAGGGTGAGGTTAAGGAAGACCATGTGATGGTCTGTGCTGGAGGTCGCATCGCTGATCGTGCCAGCGACCGTTGCCGGCCAGAAAACACCACCGCTATTCACAATGAGGCCGTAGGTCGATGGCAGAGCGTAATCGACTCGGACACCACTGCTGAAGGCTGCGGTGTCATCGGGTTGTGGGCCTGCACCGCCGCCTGGGACGAAGGTGGAGTTCACAAATGGATTCGGTGTGACGGCTGCGCCGCCGATGGTTAGATTGCCACCGATGATGCGTTTGATCGCTGGGTCTGTGCTGTCGCCTTCGTTGTTATCGGCGTTTTGGTCACCACAGATGATGAAGCGTGTATTGGCTGGCAGACCACCGGAGCGAGTCGCAAAAGTTTCCGTGTCGTCGTAGATGTAGGAGGAGGTCGCACCAGGGGTCACGTAGTCGTTCCAGAAGCGGATTTCATCACTGTTACGGCGGCCATTGTGATCGACACCAGCGGTCCAGGGTGCACCGGAATCAAACACTGGCGGTGTCGGATGGCTGGCGAGAATGTGGACAGGTGTGCCATTCACAAGCACGGGAACGTCCGCGTGGTTTTTGGAGGAAAGGCGGAAAACATTCAGCTCGGCTGTGGAATACCAATCAATCGGAGTCGCGTTGGCTGGATTGTCCGGCAGATCAGCACCGGGCATGTCTTTCCAGAGGAATTTTTGGAATGTGCGAATGTTCGGCGTATCAATGGGATACTTGGAAAGCACGACGAAGGCGTATTGACCAGCGTGCGTGCCGAAACCGAAGGCGTCCTCACCATAACCAGGCGCTCCCGGGGTGGAAACGACGCTGCCATTGTTATCGAGGTCGAAACCCGAGTGAACGCCCGTGTTAGAAGGGGCTATGAAAGCGTATGGATAATAGACGGGGGTTTCTCCGTTCTGTGCGACTTCGAGGTAGTTCTCTTTGAAGCGTTTGAGTGCCACACCTTTCGCATCATAGTCGAACTCGTTGATGAGGATGACGTCCGCATTGTTGTTCTGAATGACACGGGCGATTTTTTTCGCCTGATCACTGGTGACGGTTCCAAGTTCAGTGATCAGGGCGCCCGCAGTATCGCGGAAGAGTGAGGTGTTGTAGGCAGCAGCTTTGAAGTTATTGGTGACCGAGATGATGGTGTTGGTGACGTTGATCGTGACTTTTTCCAAAGTTGAATTGCTACCGTCAAAGGACTGCACGCGCAGCTCGTGAGAACGTGGGTTGTCGAGTTGAAGTGCTGAGGGGTTGGCGAGGGTGATCGCACCGGAGTTCGGGTTAATGGCGAAGGCCCCGGTTTCGAGTCCTTTTTCCAAGAAGCAAAGCTGTCCACCTTCAAAGAGTGTCTTCGACGCAACGAGGCCGGTGTTCACGGAGTGGGCCTGGATGTCAAAGAGGAAGAGTGCCCCTGGTTCTTCGTCAAAAAGTGTGGAGACGTCAATAATGCCTGAGGATTCCCAATTGCCGACATCGCCTATATTCGTATCAGTGGAGCCGAGTGGTAAGACGGTGGAGCGGTCTGTCTGCGCCACACGCACCGCTGCACCTGTGGTCGCATTGAGACGCCAGATGGAGGTCTCAAATCCAGCCGCGCCGAAACTGCCTACCTGGTTTGACTGATCTTCCTGCACATAGATGAAGCCATCATCTGCCCAGTCCAGATTGTCAGGGCAGCGAAGACCCTCTTCCGGCGAAGAAAACTGACCACCGCCGGCTGTGTCACCATCGTAGAGGATGCGCAGCGCACCGCTAGTCGGCACGCCTGAGGCGAAATCGATGTCGATGATGTAAGTGTCGCCCCAGTTATCCAGCGGGTAAAGCGAGCCGCGTCCGGTGGAGGCGAAAGCTACGATGCTACCATCCGTCGGACTGGTGCTGAGATCTTCAGGACGCGAAAAGGAGAAGGCTCCTGCTGCATCAGCCTCGGCTTGCAGGATCGTGTCATTTTTATAACCAGCGGCATCATGTCCTGCGGTGCCTGCATTGGCGATGTTGCGTGCATTGATGGCCACCCAGGTGCCAGCACGGGTAAGCCCGTTGCCGTTGGTGCCATTGAACTGCTGCGGCGTGGTGTTGCCGTTCGTGGCTTTCCACACGTAGAGCTGGCCACCACTGAGCCCGTTGCGCTGGAGGAAAGTGCCTGCTGCATTTTTAACTCCAACGTAGAGGTAAAGCGGAGTGCCCTGCGCATCGTCACCGAGTAGGAAGGCCACGTGCGTCGTGTTACCAGTATCGACAAGCGCCGCATTTTCCCAAGAACCACGGCCCATGTCCGGCAACGCCCAGAAGTCACCATTCGAAGTATCCAGCGCCCACATCGTGCCACCATGCGGATGACCAAAAGCAGTCGATGTCTCTTCACCCGTGAAGTAGATACGATCCGCAAGACCACGGCCAGCACCCCAGAGATTTGGCTCAAAAAGGGAAGATGAACACATGCGGTCGAGGCCGCCGAGTTCAAGCTGCGCCGTGCTGGTGACAACATTGCCGCTACGATCATACATGCGAGCAATAGCGAGACCGCTATCCACCACTTTGCGGCTGCCCTTGTCGATATCGAAGTAAGTGACACGAGCACCTCCTTTGCTGATAACGGTGCCATTTGCCAATGTCCAAGGATAGCCAGCAGACCCGGAGGCAGGCAGTTCGATCTCATGATTCATGAACACACGAACCGTGGTCGCATTCAGCAAAAAGGCACCTAGACCGTCCGGCGTGCCGACAGGGGAAAAATTACCTGCGGTCGTGGCATTCAGCGCACCCGTCGCGCCTTGGAAGGTGTCGCCAACGGTCCAGACCGGATCAACGAGGTAACCAGCACCAGGTGTGCCCTTGATCATTGTCGAGCCACCACTGCCACCGAGGATGGCATATTTCACACCTTCGTTGCCGATGATGGCTGGATTCAGATCACCGACGATAGTGCCCGCCCGGGCATTTTCGGAGATGCTGAATGGCCCAAGCGCGGTGATCGGCGGTTGCGATGTGGTAAAGTCCCAGGTGGTCGTGTCCGTAAAGCCTGCGTAGTCGTTCCCAGAAACGTCCTCGATAGCGCCAGCAGTGACTTGAACGTAGTAAGTGTTCCCAGAAACCAGCGGACTGGTTGGATCAATCGTCACCGTAGCATTGCTCACGGTGACTTGTGGCGAAGTGATATTGATGGCTTCCACCAGGACATTGCCACTAGTGTTAAAGATGGAGATCGTGCCGGAAGCCCCCTTCTGCACCAGTTCATTGAAGCGAATGGAAAGATTCGAGCTGAGCGGGAAACCACTGAAGCCATCGGCTGGAGTGAATGCGGCGACGGTTGGCAGCGTGTTGTCGATGCCAGGTGTCTGATTAACGGTGAGCTTCAGTGATGGATCGCCTGGATCGAAGGTGTTGCCCTTGCCTGAGTAAGTAATGGCTGTGGTAGGCGTCGTAGCGGCAAGGATGATGCTAAACTCAGCTCCCGCATTGAGCTGGGCGAGTAGCGCAGGTTCAACAGCACTCAGGTTAAGCGTGAAGGTATTCGGCAAGCCGCCTTGCGCAGCTGTGGTGGCCGGAGTGAAGGGGAAAACACCGAGGGAAACAGGGGCAAAGGTGTAGTTCGCATTGTTGATTCCGTTGGTTGTAGCCGTATTAAAAGTCTTGCCGGTAAAGTTACCGTTCATTTGATCGGTGGTGAGGAAGAACTCCAGTGTCGAGCCTGCAGCGAAGGTGCGGTTATTCGTCGTCAGTGTGTATTCCGCAGTCACAATGTTGTCGATGTTAGCCGAGCCTGGCAGCACGAAATCCACCTTGTTGAACCTGAAGTTCGCGAGGCTATAAACCGCAAAGGTGCCCAAGGCGCTTCCCTCTGCATAGTGATCTGCCGAAGCGGAGCCACCGGTCGGCCTGGCTGCACCCGTCGCGGAGGTGACATTGGTTGCTATGTAGGCTTGCTGAGTGATGCCAGTGGTGAAATTCCACGTCGTGGGATCACTGATGCCCGCATAATCATTGCCAGCGATGTCTTCGATAGCTCCTGAGGGAATTTCTAAATAGTAGCCAGTCGAGTTCACAAACGAAGTCGTAGGCGTAATCGTCACTGTGCTGCCTGCGACCACAACCTGTGGGGAAGTCACAGCAATCGTGTCAAAAATGCCACCACTGTTTTTGATCAGGATATTGCCAGTGCCTTTTTTGACGGCCTCATTAAAAGTGACGGATAGTGTTGCCGAGTTGGCAACACCGGTCGCCTCGTCCAGCGGAGAAAAGCTGGCCACAACTGGCGCAGTCACATCAGGGGTGAGTGTTGTAAAGTTCCATGCCGCATTGCCGCTAATCCCTGCGTAGTTGTTGTTTGCGATGTCCTGGATGGCTCCAGCAGGAATCTCTATGTAGTAACCCGTCGTGTTCGCAAACGCCGTTGCGGGTGTGATCGTCACCGTGCTGCCTGCAACGACGATCTGAGTGGAAGTGACGGCAATGCTTTCAAAGAGCGAGTCATCGCTGCTGCGCTTGATCAAGATGTTGCCCGTTGTGCCTTTTTTCACAGGCTCATTGAAAGTGATGCTCGGAGTAGCCGAGAGACTCACCCCGGTGGCGTTATCCAGGGGAGAAAAAGTGCTAGCAAGAGGAGCAATCGTGTCACCACCACTAGCTGTTGCGTTGACTTGGAGATTGTCGATCCGGTTGTTACCCGCAGCGGTCGATGCACCACTGACCGTGTAACGCAGGCGAACATTCGCTTGGCCGTCCACCGCATTGATTGAGCTGAGATCCACCGTTACAAGCGCATAGGCCGTAGCTGGAACAATGGCAGGTGTGATGTTTGTGAAGGCACCGCCACCCACACTATAAGACCACACGTTATTGTTGTAGCCGGTGTTGGTGCGCTGTGTGGCGTACGTAATAATGGGATCAGCGAAACTAGCCAAGTTTAGCTGCAGCTCAATGTACGTGCCATTGCCTGGAAACGTTGCACCGCCTGCGACAAGACTCAGTGAGACGCCAGCTGTATCTGGCGAGATGGCATTGATAGTGGAACCTGCGAAGTCGTCCACCGTTCCAAGATATCCTGTGAGCGAAAGCGTTCCTGTACCTTGACTTGCTGCAAGCGAGGTTGGAACCACTCCAGTGCCAGGAGTGCTCGCAGTAGTGATAGCGGGCAGGTTACTAAAGTTCCAATAGGAGACGACATCTGCAATGCCGCTTTGAACTGATAAAAGGCCAGTGATGAGTGCGAGGATGATTTTTTTCATGGCTGCGGATTGGTTCCGCCATCCCATCCACCGTCTCTCCATTATCTGCATTTCATGCCGCGTGAATCATTCGTCACTGCCTGTTATGTCACATGATTTAATGTAACGCCTTGCGTGAACAGACCGTCACATGAAATCATTGCACAGGACCTCTCCAGGCTCAGCCAAACTAAGACTGCTTTTTCCGACCAATGAACATGCCGTAATGCCAAAGCCCAGCATAAGCCGCATGACGACTATCGACTAGCGCAGTGAACTCTGAGCGCAGAAGCGGCCAAAGATGGTTTTCCATACGCACATGATTGACGCCCATCCAGCGGCGAAACATACCCGACTGGGTATGCGAAAAATCCACAACACTCATGAGCCCGCCCTCTCGCAGGTCTTGAGCAGCCGCAAGAATCGCCGTGTCCCAGCCTGGATTAAACATGGTTAGAGCATAGGAACAGAGAACCAGATCAAAATCGCCGCTGACTGGCTTATCATAGGATTGCTGAAGCAATGTCACGCTGCGAACTTTTTGCTGCGCCACTTGCAGCATGTCAGAGGAAAGATCGACGCCAGTAATCTCAGCCGACGGGAACCTACGGCGCAGGCTCAACAAATTCCGACCTGTGCCACAACCGACTTCTAAAATACGTTTTGGATGATCGATGGCCGCAATGTGCTGCAGGATGCGCTCACGGCCAAACAAAAAGCTCCAGCGGGTAGCATCATAAATTTTGGAGTGCAGCGCGTAGTAACCCTGCAAGGCAGCTTCAGGGGAGGTCGCGATCATGCGAGGACTTCCGCAAAGTG